>RRZU010139539.1_pt1 | contig 13366 bp, 12 predicted proteins | sample 2165561 | NCBI WGS metagenome assembly RRZU01 (sample SAMN10456909, study PRJNA506462) | wastewater metagenome | isolation source: wastewater sludge | place: USA: Moscow, Idaho
ACACGAAAAATTGTAACAGCTGAAGAACACAATATTTTAGGTGGTTTAGGAGAATCTGTTGCAAGAGTTTTAGCACAAAAATTACCAACAAAACAAGCTTTTGTTGCGGTTAATGATAAATTTGGTGAATCTGGAACACCTTCAGATTTAATGAAAAAATATGGAATCGATTCTACTGCTGTAATCGAGAAAGTAAAATCTTTACTTTAATTCCATTATAATATTAAAAAGGAGCTAAAAATTTAGCTCCTTTTTTTATAGGTTAAATATAAATAGGTTGGTTGAAAAAAGCAAAACTGCTTTAATCCTATAGATATTTTGCAAAATTAGTTTATATTGCTAATTCAAAAAATACTCATTTAATGGTATTTTATTAATCTTTTACTTGTAAGCATATGAAAAAAGCAAATCAAAAATCTATAACTGAATATGCAAGTATTGTAAAAAAATTGTGGAGTGAAAATACAGATAGTAGAACCTATAACGAAAAAGATGAGAGTTTTCAATCGATTAATGATTATTTACAAACTTTAGGAAGTCTTGCTCTTGGTGAATCTTTCATGTATTTTATCAGTCCTAATTCTGCAACTTTCGAATATGTATCTCCTCAATGCGAGGATATTTTGGGTTATCTACCTAACGAATACACTGCTGAATTATGCGTAGAAATCGTACATCCAGATGATTTGCAACATGTAATTGATATTCAGCAACGAATTTCAAATTTCAGTATGGAAATTGTTCCAGAAGAAAGAATCAATTATAAATTCACCTATGATTTTCGTGTGATAGATAAAAAAGGTGAAATTCATCAAATTCATTTGCAACATTTCTTTTACGAATTAAGTAAGAATTTTTTACCAAATCGAGTTTTTTGCTTAGCGACTGACATCACACAAATAAAGGTTGGAGGGAAACCGACCATGCATATTTACAACATCAAAGATGGATTGAATAATCTTCTTAATTCAAAAACAAATTCATCTTTACAACTTACAAAAAAAGAAACGGAGATTATAGAATTTCTGATCAAAGGTTACACAAGTCAGGATATTGCTGATGCAATTGGCTTAAGTAAACATACTATTGATACACATCGAAGAAATATTTTGAAGAAAAATGATTGTTCTAATACTTCAGAATTATTTAGTCTTTACTTCAAAAAATAGAAAAAAAGCAAGCCGATAAGCCGGGTTCTGTCATCTTAATAAATTAAGACGCTTTGTCATTTATCTAGTATTTTAGTTACCTAAAACATCAATCTGCCTACCCCCCAGCAACGAACGAGTAGCTCTTAACTGCTGGTATACATGGCATTGCTCCGCATAGAGTTTACCTGGTTTCACTACAGCCGAACTGTACATACTTTCTGTTGCACTTGTCCTCGCCTCTCGACGGACGGGCGTTACCCGCTATGCTTACTCTTTGGAGCCCGGACTTTCCTCTTCACATACATGAAGCGACAAAGTGGCTTGCTGAGCGCAAATGTACGGCAAAAGTTACCGAAATAAAAAAGGCTTAAACAAAAATGTTCAAGCCTTTCTATTATAGAAACTTAGAAATTATTCTGATTTTTCTTCTTTCGTTTTTCCTTTTACAGAAATTTTAACGCCATCTTTTGCTTCATTTAAATCAAGGATTAATTCATCTCCTTCACTAATTACAGCATTGATGATTTCTTCTGCCATCGGATCTTCGATGTATTTCTGAATCGCACGTTTCAACGGACGAGCTCCATAATCTTTATCAAATCCTTTGTCTGCGATAAAATTCTTCGCTTCCTCAGTTAATTCAATATGATAATTTAAAGCTGTTAAACGCTCTATTAAACTTGCCAATTCAATATCGATGATTTTCATGATATCTTCTTTTGTCAATGAATTAAAGAAGATAATATCATCAATACGATTCAAAAATTCTGGAGCAAAAGCACGTTTTAAAGCTGTTTCAATTGTTGATTTTGCACGTTCATCAGCAGAATCTTTCTTAGATGAAGTTCCAAATCCAACACCATCTCCAAACTCTTTCAATTGTCTTGTACCAATGTTAGACGTTAAAATGATAATCGTATTACGGAAATCAACTTTACGACCTAAACTATCTGTTACATGACCATCATCCAAAATTTGTAATAAAATATTGAATACATCTGGATGTGCTTTCTCAATCTCATCTAATAAGATTACTGCATATGGTTTACGGCGAACTGCTTCTGTTAATTGTCCACCTTCTTCGTAACCAACGTAACCCGGAGGTGCCCCAACTAAGCGAGAAACGGCAAATTTCTCCATGTATTCTGACATATCGATACGAATTAATGCATCGTTAGAATCAAAGATTTCTTTCGCTAAAACTTTCGCTAATTGTGTTTTACCAACACCTGTAGTCCCTAAGAAAATGAATGAACCAATTGGTTTGTTTGGATCTTTCAATCCTGCACGATTACGTTGAATTGCTTTCACAACTTTCGTTACCGCTTCATCTTGACCAATTACTTTTCCTTTCATTAACTCATTCATTTGAGCTAATTTTTTCAATTCTTTTTCAGCTACACGATGTACAGGAACGCCAGACATCAACGAAACAACTTCCGCTACATTTTCTTCTGTAACCGTTTCACGATTCTCTTTCGATTCTTGCACCCATTTTGCTTGCTCACGTTTCAAATCGCTTTCTATTTGTTTCTCTGAATCACGTAAACGAGCTGCTTCTTCGTATTTTTGAGATTTTACAACTTTCGTTTTCTCTTCGCGAACTTCTTCTAATTTTGCTTCAAGGTCTAAAATTTCTTGTGGAACTTTTATATTCTTGATGTGTACGCGAGAACCTGCTTCATCTAAAGCATCAATCGCTTTATCAGGCAAGAAACGATCAGTAATATAACGTGTTGTCAAATTAACACAAGCTTGCAACGCTTCGTCTGTATAATTTACATTGTGATGCGCTTCGTACTTATCTTTGATGTTATGTAAAATCTGTAATGTTTCTTCTGGAGTTGTTGGTTCAACCATCACATTTTGAAAACGACGAACTAATGCGCCATCTTTTTCAATATATTGACGATATTCGTCCAACGTTGTTGCTCCAATACATTGTAATTCACCGCGAGCCAAAGCAGGTTTGAACATGTTAGAAGCGTCTAAAGAACCTGTAGCTCCTCCTGCTCCAACAATTGTATGTAACTCATCAATGAAAAGAATAATGTCATCATTTTTCTCTAATTCATTCATAATAGCTTTCATACGTTCTTCAAATTGTCCACGATATTTAGTTCCAGCAACTAATGACGCTAAATCTAATGTTACCACACGTTTGTTAAACAAAACGCGCGAAACTTTACGTTGTACAATTCTTAAAGCTAAACCTTCTGCAATTGCAGATTTACCAACACCTGGTTCTCCAATTAACAATGGATTGTTCTTTTTACGACGAGAAAGAATTTGAGAAACACGCTCTATTTCTTTTTCACGTCCAACTACAGGATCTAATTTTCCTTCTTGCGCAATCGCTGTTAAATCTCGTCCAAAATTATCTAAAACTGGCGTTTTACTTTTTGAAGTTGATTTACTTGTAGACGCACGCTCAAAATCGTTATCAGAATCACCTCCATCAAAAGATGGATTTTCTGCACGAGGAGATTGAATTTCCTCATCTTGAAATTGAAATTTGAATTCTTCCTTTACTGTATTGTAATCAATATCCAACTTATTCATCAATTTTGTAATCGGATCGTTTTCATTACGAAGAATACACAATAATAAGTGGATTGTATTTACAGTCGGACTTTTAAACAATTTTGCTTCTAAGAAAGTTGTTTTCAACGCTCTTTCAGCTTGTTTTGTCAAACTCAAATTTTTTATATTATTACCTGGAGTTTCTTTTGCTGGGTTTAGGTTTTCTATTTTTTGACGCATTTCATCTAAATCGACATTCAATGCTTCTAAGACAGAAATGGCTTTCCCTTCACCGTCGCGAATAATCCCCAACAGAAGGTGTTCCGTTCCTATTTGGTCGTGGCCTAATCTCAACGCTTCTTCCTTACTGTAAGAAATAACGTCTTTTACTTGTTGTGAGAAATTATCGTTCATTTTACTATTTAAGCTGTCTTTAACAAATATAATTATTCTGATAGACTATAGCATAAATTATGCCTATGTCCGAAATGATTTGATGATTCCTTAAAATAACGAATTATTGTCTATTAATTTCAAAATAGCTGACAATATTTCATATCAATTCTTAAAGAATTCATAATAATTTGAGAGATAGATGTCGTTGCTAAAAAATCGTACAAATCGCCTTTATTCATTTTCAAATCATCGTGAAGTTCTAAAATTTCTTCGGAATTTAACTCATTATTTTGGTTAAAAATTTCATCAATTTCATTTCTTCTTTCAGGACTGTACAATGTCGACGAACACCATGTCACAATTTTTTCTTGCGAAACATCTTTTACGCTCAGTTTATTTTCATTCCAAAACAAAAGGTAAGCATTTTTAGTTGTTCTTTCAAAAACAAAAATTGTAAAAGGTGCAATTTCTGACAAATTTTCCGAATCAATAAACTCATTTACAGAATTATATTTCAATAAATCTAACAAGATAATTCCTCTACTTTCTCTGTATTTTTCTTTGAAAAGCGTTGGTTTTTCTATTCCTCCATTCAAAATACACGCAACATATTGCTCCGAATAAAAAATCCAAGTCCCATTCGCACGCTCATCTACAGGCGAAAAATAGGTTTTATCAAAACGCTTTTGCTCCACAATCTCTTTAGAAGAAGAACGATTAATTTCCTCATCTCGGTTGTGTGTCAACACAAATTCATCCTCATTTCTGTAAAAACTGATTATACACATCTCATTTTTCAATTTAGTTCAAATGTAAAAATTTATCTTTGCAAAGAATTATGAGTATTCAGAAAACTATAGCGCATTCTTTTGATGAAATGAAATCGATTCTTTTGCAATTTGACGATATGTCTTTTCAAAAGGAATTAGAAATCATTTCTGATGCTTCTGTTGGTCAACATTTTCGACATATTATCGAGTTTTATTCGTGCTTTTTACATGCTCAAAAAAACAATTGCATTTGTTATGATGACAGAGAACGAAATCGTGCTTTAGAAAATTCGGTTGTCGAAAGTTCGAATACATTGAATCATCTAAAATCAGAAATAGAACGTTTAGATTTAGAAAAAACAATTCAGCTAAAACAGAATTACTACGGAGAAAACTTCACAATTAATACCACAAATTATCGTGAATTAATGTATTGTTTTGATCACAGCGTTCATCATTTTGCATTGATTAAAATTGCGATCGAAACTCATTTTCCAACGATTAAGATTCCACAAAATTTTGGAATTGCATCTTCTACAATTGCTTTTCAAAATCAAGAAAAATGACAGAAAAGCAAATAAATTATCTTAATAAGATTAATTCAATTTTTGTTGGACAAAAAATAAAAAATGTCCATTACGAAGTCATTCTTTACGAAGATCAAGAATATTGGGAATTTTCAAATGAAATTCATTCCGTTGACATGAATATTATTCTTGAATTAGATAATGATAAATTTTTCAAAGTCCTTTGGGATAATGAATTTGAATGTTATGGAATTGGAGTTTATGAAATTAATGAATTAAAACCAGCTGATAGTTTTAAGTTAATTAAAGTTTCAGATAATATAAATTGGAAAAGTAAAATTGGAAAAAAAATAACATCAATCAATGTATTTTGGGAAGAATTAGAAAGTCAAAATTTAAAAAAAGTATTAAATTATTTAATTCCTTTTGGTAAAAAAACTAAAACTAATTTACCTACAACTTGGAACATAACGATTGAAACCGAAAGTATATGGATTTCAAGTTTAGAAATTTATTCTAATGATAAAATTTTTCATTTTACAGATCATTTAACGATTATGTTCAATGAAAAAGATTTAATTACATATTCTGTTTTACCAAATCCATCCGAAAAATTATGAACCCAAAAATAACGAAATGGACACGATACGAATTTTGGCCATTCTGGTTATTTTATGCGCCATTGACACCTTGGTACATTTATAAAATTTTTCAAGCAGGTGCACCAGCATACTTTTGTTCGGCAAATCCAACAATGAAATGGGGCGGATTTATTGATTATTCTAAAATTGATTTACTCCATCAAATTGATGAAAATTATAAACCAAAAACTAGTTTTTTTGAAGAATTTAGAACACAAAAAATTCCGTTTGATTTTCCTTTTATTGCGAAACCAAATCTGGGTGAACGTGGAATTGGTGTTGAATTAATCAGAAATGAGATTGATTGGAAAAATTATTTAGAGCAAAATAATCGCGATTTAATCTTGCAAGAATATATTCAATCTAATTTTGAGTTTGGTGTTTTCTATGTTCGATTACCAAAGGACAAAAATGGCAAAATACTTTCGATTACAGCTAAAGATTTTTTGACGTTTACGGGTGATGGAAAATCAACATTGAAAGAATTAATCGAACAAAATTTAAGAGCTTTTTATCGAAAAGAGTATTTGTTTAAACGTTTTCAAAACGAACTAAATTCAGTTCTTCAAAAAGATGAAAAATTATTGGTTGAACCAATTGGAAATCATAGTCGAGGTACAACTTTTTTGGATGGATCTTCTCTAAAAACATCTAAATTAGAAAAAACTATAGATCAAATTGCAAAAAAAATTGATGGTTTTTATTACGGACGAATCGATTTGAAAGCAAAAAGCTTAGAAGATTTTCAGAACGGAAATTTTGTCATACTCGAAATTAATGGTGCAAATTCTGAAGCTACTCATATTTACGATCCGAATTTTAATTTGATAAAAGCTTATAAAGAAGTGATTAAGCATTTAAATTATCAACATAAAATTGCTACTCAAAATCATCAACTTGGTGTAAAATGGACCGATTGGAAATTACTCGCAAAAGAATTAATAAAACGCTATCAAGCTTAATTTGACCAAAATTGGCAGACTTTCTGGAAAGGAATAAAGATTGAAAGATGTTTTCGAAACCAATTTTATGAGTTATCCTTTTCCAAAGAAAACTATTATAATTCCTCTCTTACTACTTATCCCAATGTGGATTATCTTTTTGTTTCAACAAAACGGATACAATTTAGATAGTTGTTACGGCGTTATTCCGAGAACTTTCGTAGGATTGAAAGGAATTCTGTTCTCGCCTTTATTTCACTCGGGTTGGAAACACATTATCAGCAATACTTTTCCATTAGCTTTTCTTAGCTTTATCGCACTATTGATGTACGATAGATTGGCTTATTACGTGATATTCTTTGGTTGGATTTTATCAGGAATTATTCTTTGGATCATTGGAAACCCACCTTTTTTAGATGACAATGTAAGCTGTCATATTGGAGCAAGTTCTATCGTTTACTTATTAGCTTCGTTTATATTTTTCAGTGGAATAATCAGAAAAGAACGTGGTTTAATGGCAATTTCGTTAATCATTATTTTATTATACGGCGGAATGATTTGGGGAATGGTTCCTCAAGAAATTTTACCGCAGTTAAAAACAGATACAAGTAGCAATTCTATTTCTTGGGAAGGACATTTGAGTGGATTTATCTCGGGTGCATTTTTCGCTTATCTGTTCAGAAATATTGGTCCGCAAAAAGAAGTTCCGAAATGGGATCAAGAAAATTATTATGATCCGCAAGCCGAGCGTTTATGGGATATTTACCAAGAACAAGAACGTTTGAAAGCAGAATATTTGGAATCGTTGGAAAATGAAGATGATGAATTTTATTTAGATAAAGAAGTTGATAATTCTGTCAAATAATCATCAATTTTCTTTAATTCTTTTGCTGGATTACCTTTATCGTATGGATTTGAATAATAAGTTGAATCTTTTGTTTGAAATTTCAAAACTACATTTGGAGCACCATCATGCATAAAAGCTTGACTTGGAGATTTGATATTTTCTAATTTTTCTAACAAGATTTGATCCATAAGTTTTGTTAAATTCTCCCATTCTTTCGTAGTATTTTTTATCTTTATTGTATCGTTTTCATTTTTGATTAATACAATAGTAGATTTATCTACAATTAAGTCATAGTGCATTTTTCTTGACGATTCTATTCTTTCTACAGATAGTATATTTTCTTGTTTATTTTGGTTAGAATAATTATTTTTTTGACACGATAGCAAAGTAATAATTCCTAAAAATATTGAAAGATAAAAAGCTATTCTCATAAAATTTTATTAGTTTTATCATTAATTAACAAATATAATTAACAATATTTAATGAAAAAACTTTTATTCACTCTATCAGTTTTATCCTTATTCGGTTATGCTAACGCACAAAATTGGAAGGAAGTACCTAGTTATTTTTTAAAAAGTAAAAATATTACTACTGAATATCAAAATTCAAAAGTATATTCAATGGATATCAATACTTTGAAAAATAAATTAACATTAGCCCCATCGAATACTAGTAATCAATCAGGAGTGGTTGTTGACATGCCTACATCTGATGGTAGTATTCAAAAATACATGATATGGGAAGCTTCAATCTTATCTCCAAAATTACAAGAGAAATATCCTAATATTCGCTCATACGTTGGAAAAAGTTTAGATGATCCATCTGTTTATTTAAGATTTAGTGTAACTCCTTTAGGATTGAGTTCTTCTATATTTAGAAATGAAGGAAAATCAGACTTTATTGAATCTTATGATGTTGAAGGTTCAACATATTACGAAGTCCATAGTTCTAGTAAAGCTGTAAGTAATTTTGTTTGTTCAACAAATGAACTAATTTCAAAACATCAAGCTAATAAAGAAGATTCTTCTAACTTACAGAACAAAGCCAATAATCAAGTTTTTAAAACATATCGATTAGCACTTTCTGTTCCTGGAGAATATTCGGCTTATTTTGGTGGTACAAAAGAAAAAGCTTTGGCAGCTATGACAAATACCATGACACGTGTAAATGGAGTATTTGAAAAAGATATGTCAGTTAATTTCCAATTCATTGATAATATTGATGATTTAATATTTACAGATGCAAGTACTGATCCATATTCAGCTCCTGCACAAGGAATGGCAGATCACCCTACATATGGTTCAGCCCCTTATTATTTATCTACATGGCAAGTTGAATTACAAACTTATTTAACAAATAATCTTGGTGAAGATAAATATGACATTGGACACTTCTTCGGCTCTCAAGGAGGAGGAGGAAATGCAGGGTGTATTGGATGTGTATGTGATACAGCATTTCCTGATGGAAAAGGGAGTGGTATGACTTCTCCTGCAAACAAAATTCCTTCTGGAGATAAATTTGATATCGATTATGTTGCTCATGAAATTGGACATCAAATGGGAGCTAATCATACTTATTCTCACATTTATGAAGGTACAGGAGTTAATGTTGAACCTGGAAGTGGCTCTACGGTAATGGGATATGCAGGTATTACGTCTTATAATGTTCAATCAAATTCTGATGATTATTTCACATACAGAAGTATAGCTCAAGTTCAGAACAACTTAAAAACTAAAAGTTGTGGTGTAGAAAAACCAATTCTAAACACTCCTCCAAACATACAATTAGAAAAAGCTTTATACAGAATCCCTGTAGGAACAGCATTCAAATTAAATGCTACAATTACTGATGCTGAAAATGATGCTGTTTTAACTACGTGGGAACAAAACAATTCTGGAACAAGCGCTACAACAAATGCGAATAGTAGAGTGAAGGAAACAAAAACATCTGGTCCTAACTTTAGATCTTTTTCTCCTGTTAAAGAAACATACAGATATTTCCCTAATTTCACTTCTATTTTAGCAGGTAAATTATTACACACTGGAACAGGAAATGTAGTTTGGGAATCTCTAACTTCTGTTGCAAGAACATATGATTTTACTGTAACTGCGAGAGATTATAACGTACAAGGTCCCCAAACTCAAAACGGAAGTGTAAAAGTAATGGCTACCGCTGGAGTTGGTCCTTTTGTTGTTCTTACTCCAGACGCAACAAATAACAAATTACCAATTAATGCTTCTAATTTTGATGTCACATGGGATGTTGCTAAAACTAACGAAGCTCCTATCGAAACTACAAAAGTTAAAGTTTCAATTTCATGGGATGCAGGAAAAACATTCGAAGAATTAGGAATTGTTGATAATACAGGATCAGCTAATTTCCAAATGCCTAGTAACGCTAAAGATGTTACAGAAGGTTATATTATGATTGAAGCTGTTGATAATGTTTATTTAGCTGTAAAAAAATTCTCTACAGGATTATTAGCTACCAAAGATTTAAACACAACTAAATCTACAATATATCCAAATCCATCTAATGGGCAATTCACAATTGAACAAAAAGCTTCTGGAAAAGTAAATATTGAGATTGTTGATGTAAATGGAAGAATAGTTTATTCAATTTCTGAAAATGCTTCTGGAAATTTAAAGAAACAAATCGATACGAATTTACCATCAGGAGTTTATATCATAAAAGTTTCATCTAATGAAGGTCAATCAACATCAAAATTGATTATTAAATAATTCTATTTTTAATTAGATATCAAACAAAAACCCCTGAAAATTATTTTTCAGGGGTTTTGTTTTTTTTCAAATTCTTCTTAGAAAGGCATTCCAGGAATATTTGGTAAGTTTTCTTGAGCCGTTTTTTTCGCTCTGTCAATTGCTTCTGTTTTTACTTGTTCCAACGCGTTGTTTAACGTCATCACTAACAAATCTTCAATTTCTTCTTTTTCCATTCCTTCGGCAAGCTCAATATCTTTTACTGTTGCCAATTTAGACATTGTAATTTTTACTTTTCCATCGTTAGAAGTCGTTGTAAAAATTTCTCCATCTAATTCATTTTTCAAATCAGAAAATTTATCTTTAAATGAATTGATTTTTCCCATCATTCCCATGATGTCTCCAAAATTTCCAAACATTTGTCTTTATCTTTAATAATTAGTTATTCGTGTAGTTTTTTCCACAATAAATCTTTCAATTCTGTGATTCCTTTTCCAGAAACAGACGAAATAAATATCGTATCAATATCAGTTGGTAATTGCGCTTTAATCTCAGCTTCCAATTCATCATCTAACATATCTGACTTAGAAATTGCTAAAATTCGTTCTTTATCTAACAATTCAGGATTGAATTTTTTCAATTCATTCAACAGAATTTCATATTCTTTTTTATAATCTTCTGTATCGGCAGGAATTAAAAATAATAAATTAGAGTTACGCTCAATATGACGCAAGAAACGATGTCCAAGACCTTTTCCTTCTGCCGCACCTTCGATAATTCCAGGAATGTCTGCCATAATAAATGACTGATGATTACGGTATTCTACAATTCCCAAGTTAGGTGTTAACGTTGTAAATGCGTAATCTGCAATTTTTGGTTTAGCAGCCGAAACAGCTGATAATAAAGTAGATTTTCCTGCATTTGGAAAACCAACTAAACCAACATCTGCCAAAATTTTCAGCTCCAATGTAACTTGACGCTCGTCACCATCCAAACCTGGTTGGGCATAACGAGGCGTTTGACGCGTTGCAGAACGGAAATGCCAGTTTCCTAAACCTCCTTTTCCTCCTTGCGCAATAATTAATTCTTGCCCATTTTCTGTTACTTCGCCAATAATATTTCCTTCTTCATCTTTGGCAATTGTTCCGATCGGAACTTCCAAAATAATATCTTCACCGTCAGCTCCAGTAGAACGAGATTTACCTCCACGTCCACCGTTTTGCGCACGGAAATGTCTTTTGAATCGAAATTCTAACAAAGTCCAAAGATTTGAGTTTCCTAGAAGCGTGATGTTTCCTCCACGTCCACCATCTCCACCGTCTGGTCCACCTTTGTCAATATATTTTTCGCGATGCAAACTTGCTGAACCAGCACCTCCATGTCCTGCTCTACAATTTATTTTTACGTAGTCAACAAAATTTGATTGCATAATTTTTTTATTTTAATTAGTCTGCAAAAGTACGATTTCTAATTTGTTTATTAAAATCTAATTCATAAGTTTCAAAATATTGTAAAACTGATGAATAGTAGGTAAATTATTTATCGGATATGCTTAATTTTGCAGCATGTACAAACAATTCAAAAACATTTTATTTCAATTACAGCCCGAAGATGCACATCATTTCGTTACGCGAAATCTAAAAAATTATGCTGCATTTCCTGGAGTTGGAAAATTATTAGATAAATTTTATCAATACAATCATCCAAGTTTAGAACGAGAAGTTTTTGGAATTAAATTCAAAAATCCAATTGGTTTAGCTGCAGGTTTTGATAAAAATGCTGAATATATTGAAGAATTGAACCACTTCGGATTCGGTTTTATCGAAATTGGAACCGTTACACCAAAACCTCAACCAGGGAATGATGCGCCGCGTATGTTTCGTTTGGTAGAAGATGAAGCGATTATCAACCGAATGGGATTTAATAACAAAGGTGTTGATTTTGCTGTTTCGAAAATTAGAGAATTAAAAAATCGTGAAAACTATATTATTGGTGGAAATATTGGTAAAAATAAATTGACGCCAAACGAAGATGCTGTTGATGATTATATCAAATGTTTCAATGCATTGTTTGATTATGTAGATTATTTTGTAGTTAACGTTAGTTCTCCAAACACGCCTGGATTACGAGATTTGCAAGAAAAAGAACCTTTATTGTACATTCTGAATTATTTGCAACAATACAATAATCAGAACGAAAAACCGAAACCAATTTTACTGAAAATCGCACCAGATTTAACAGATTCGCAATTAGACGATATTATAGATATTGTATTAGAATCTAAAATTGCAGGAGTGATTGCCACAAATACAACTATTTCGAGAGAAGGATTAAAATCTAATCCTGAAATTGTAAAAGAAACTGGTGGAGTTTCGGGAAAACCACTTAAAAATCGTTCAACAGAAGTGATTCGTTATCTTTCTGAAAAATCGAACAAAGCATTTCCTATCATTGGAGTTGGTGGAATTCATACCGCTGAAGATGCTAAAGAAAAACTGGAAGCTGGTGCAAGTTTGTTACAAGTTTATACAGGTTTTATTTATGAAGGCCCTGCTGTTGTAAAAAACATTTGCAAAGGCTTGGTTGAAGGAAAAAAGTAAAGTCATTCTGATTTCTATGACAAAACCAAGTTATTTTTATAAATATTTTGATTTTTAATTAGTGCATAAATTCTGTGAATTATTTTATTTCTGACTGCGTTTAAGACCTACATTTTATTTTTCCCTTCTTCTACCTTTCGATGATAATAAATAGCCAAGTCATTATCTAAACGAATAGCACTCATTGCAGCTAAATGCAATAGTTTCTTCAAATCTTTATCAGCCATTGATGAAACTTTCGGTTTTCGCC
>RRZU010619527.1_pt1 | contig 13364 bp, 11 predicted proteins | sample 2165561 | NCBI WGS metagenome assembly RRZU01 (sample SAMN10456909, study PRJNA506462) | wastewater metagenome | isolation source: wastewater sludge | place: USA: Moscow, Idaho
AAGAATGAACTCAACATTCTTTCAGATAGAAAAAGCTGGTATCACGGTCGGCCAGTGATGGTAACAAAAAACAATTATAATTTAGATCTGATGAATGGTGATATTGGTATCACGCTAAGATGGTCTGACCCAGAAAAAGAAAATGGTCAACCTGAACTGCGTGTTGCCTTTAAAGTAGCCAAGAGAGTGATTAAATGGGTGGTTCCATCTCGCTTAAACGATGTAGAAACTGTTTTCGCGATGACGGTTCATAAATCTCAAGGTTCAGAATTTACTCATACCGTATTAGTCATTCCCGATCAACACAGTGCAATTCTGACTTCAGAACTGATTTACACAGCCATTACACGTTCAAAAGAGAAATGCACTTTGGTTTTCCCCCCTAATGGAAAAGAGGTTTTTAAAAGAGCCATCGGAAAAAGGGTACAACGAAGCAGTGGCTTAAGTGAAAAACTTGGATAGCAAAACAAAAAAGCCTCATCTGATTTCGATGAGGCTTTTTAACAAGTCAACATTAGAAATGGGTTTCTCGTTCAGGTGTAGCGGTAATGCGATGGATAGACAAGTCAGCCCCGTTAAATTCTTCTTCCTCATCTAATCGAATACCGATGGTTTTCTTTAAGACCCCATACACCACATAGCCTCCGACAAAAGCAATCACCACGCCTAATCCAGTGCCAATCAGTTGTGCCATCAAGCTGACATTCCCCAAACCGCCCAGAGCCTGTTGCCCAAAGATGCCGGCGGCAAGGCCACCCCACACGCCACAGATACCATGCAATGGCCACACACCTAAAACATCATCGATTTTCCAACGGTTTTGGGTCACGGTAAACATCCATACAAAAATCGCACCTGCCACCGATCCAACAACCAAAGCACCGATTGGGTGTATGATGTCAGAACCTGCGCAGACGGCAACCAAACCAGCCAGCGGGCCGTTATGGATAAACCCGGGGTCATTTTTCCCCATCACCATCGCCACCAAAGTGCCGCCCACCATTGCCATTAACGAATTCATGGCCACCAAACCGCTAATGCCCTCGATTGTTTGTGCACTCATCACATTAAAGCCAAACCAGCCAACAATTAAGATCCATGCGCCCAGTGCCAAAAATGGAATGGAAGAAGGCGGATGCGCTGCTACGTGGCCTTCACGCGAATAACGACCTTTACGGGCGCCTAAGTGTAGAACAGCGGCTAGACCAATCCATCCCCCCACCGCATGCACCACCACCGATCCGGCAAAATCATGGAAAGTGGCACCAAATTGCTGTTGCAACCAATCTTGCAAACCAAAATGACCATTCCAAGCAATGCCTTCAAAAAATGGATAGACCAAACCAACAAGAATACAGGTGGCTAATGTTTGCGGATGGAAACGTGCCCGTTCAGCAATACCGCCGGACACAATTGCTGGAATTGCCGCAGCAAAAGTCAATAAAAAGAAGAATTTAACCAAGTCATAACCGTGGTTGCTGGTCATCTCTTGTGCTGAAGCAAAGAAATTGACGCCATACGCCACGCTATAGCCGATGAAAAAGTAAGCCAAGGCCGACACAGCAAAGTCGGTCAGAATTTTAACCAAGGCATTCACTTGGTTTTTTCGGCGCACCGTTCCCAACTCTAAAAAAGCAAAACCAGCATGCATCGCCAAAATCATAATGGCGCCCAACAAGATAAAAAGCACATCTTGTGCACTATAACTGTGATCCATCTGCCTATCTCCGAGGATTGATTGCAAGTTGGACGCACCATAAGCAAGCCTAATGCCTATTTTTATAGATATTTGTTTATGAAAGAGATTTTTCTTAAGATAAATTTAAGCAATCAAATCTGGTGCAGGGGAACCCACAACTCGAGCAACCTCGCTTATCGTTCAGCACAGAGAAGCAGCTTACTCTGCTCTTTTTTGGTGCTTAGAATAGATACAAGGAAAATGTCCCTCTGCTTGATAAAACAGAGCGAAACGATGTTATCGCCGTACCCAACGTACTAAATTGGCGGCAAGATGTCCGTGTTGTGAGAGCTGACGTTGCCAATCTCGGGCATGGCGTTGCCACTGGGGAAGATAATCGAGCCAAGTTTGCCATTGCATCGCCAACTGCCCAACCTCTGGTGCCATATCCGCATTTAACCAATGCCAATTAGACCAACCCAGTTGTTGTAGGTCAGCAGGTAATGAGGCGCTGTAACCCTGCCAAAAAGCTTCTAATTTCTGCCAATGGGCGCCGTCCTCGGTGGGATAGATATGCCAGAAAAAAGGTTTGGCCGCCCACTGCGCTCGTACAAAAGAATCTTCGCCCCTGACAAAATTGATGTCACAGCTCCACAACAAACGATCAAAAAAAGCTTGGTTGCCAAATGCTAGGTTATGCAGCGTGAGCTTACCTCGTTGCAGACAAGCCCCCGCTGTAAAAGGATGTTCGTAGTAAGCCGCCACCATTCTCGCAGTGCGGTCGTTCGGTATTAACAAGCGTACTGGCTGTGGACTGTGTTCTAACACTTGTAACCAACTCACCAATGCTGGCGGTTCGTAGGTAAAAACAGAAATGGTGAGTTCATCCACCGCAGGAGCCGATAGGCCAAGTTGTTGCCAGAAATCAGCTTGTTGCAGTGCATCAGCTAAAAAAGCATCGCGAGCCCGCAAGCTGGCATCACTGCCCAAAACACCACCGGTATTGCTAGAAAATCCGGGAAAGAAAAAGGTTTGTTGTAATGGCAAGCGCGGATGCTGCGATTGGCTCAGATGGCATCCTTCTACCCATGCCTCTGCGGAAAGATATTCTAGGTTAATCCACTGTGGCGGTGGTTGGCAGCGTGCCATCGCCTGTAAAAAGGCGTCAGACAGACCGCAGGCAAATGCCTCAATCACCACTTCACCTGGGGTAAGCGACTCTTGTTCTAAGACCCAGTGATAAATGGTGATGCCGTCCACCGTTTGTTTTGGTAGATGACTTTGCACACGGCATTCAATATGAGCAAAGCTCACCAAATCATCTACCCACAGCCGAATCGGTAGGGCATAGTCTTGCGCCAGCTGTTGTGCTAAACGCCAACACACCCCAATGTCGCCATAATTATCTACGACACGACAAAAAATATCCCAATACCGATCCGGTGTTCGCATTTACACCACCAAATAAGAGGAATGGGTTAAGCCAGTTCGCAATGCTTCTAAGAAGTGCCGGCGTTCATCACCGCTCAAGGTCGAGGCGGCCCACACCTTATCACGATAACGATTCATCAATTCATCAGGTTGCAGATGGACATAACGCAGCATGTCTTCGATGGTGTCGTGAACTTCCACGCCGCCAAAGCGCACCGCGCCCGAGGCATCGACATACACGTTGACGCTATCGGTATCGCCAAACAGATTGTGCATATCGCCCAAAATCTCTTGATAAGCGCCGACTAAAAAGACACCCAACAGATATTCTTCACCCACCGCCACATCATGCACAGGCATGGTCGATTCAATACTCTGTTGATCGACATACTGTGTTACACGGCCATCGGAATCGCAGGTTAGGTCTTGTAACACGGCACGGCGGGTGGGGGCTTCTTGTAAACGGTGAATAGGCGCAATAGGCAATAATTGATCGATGGCCCAAGTATCTGGCAGCGATTGGAACACGCTAAAGTTGCAGAAATACTTATCTGCCAGTTTCTCGCCTAGTTCATCGAATACCGGTCGGTGTGAGCGTTGTAGGGTATTCAATGCCCCATAAATGCGGCGACATAAGGCAGCGTAGCACTGTTCAGCCAGCGCTTTTTCACGCAACGACACAGCACCATCGACATACATTTCCGCTACCGTTGACACATACTGACCGGCACGGAAATAGGTTTCTGTGGCGGTTAAAATATCGGTGGAAGTGGCAAGTTCATATAACTTGACTACAGGTGTCGCCAGCTGTTCAAGCTCCTCGCTGCTCACCGATGGCACGCTATCGTTAGCACGCTCCACATCGGTGACATTGACCACTAATACGGCATGGTGGGCAGTTAACGCACGTCCAGATTCACTCATCACATGCGGACATGGAATCGCTTGCTCGGCACAAAAGTCTTTCACCATGCTAATGATGGTTTCTGCATACTCACCGATGGAATAGTTGACGGAACTGTCATTGCGCGATTGTGTGCCATCATAATCCACACCTAAGCCACCGCCGACATCCAAATGATCGAGTGGTAACCCCAAGGTGGATAATTCGCCGTAGTAACGCAACGCTTCACGGAAACCACGCCGATAGTCGGCAATATTGGCAATTTGTGATCCCATGTGGAAATGGAGTAGGCGTACCGCTTGTTTCAGCCCTGCCGCAATAAAACGCTCACTGACCGCAATCAATTGCGCCGCCGATAAACCAAATTTTGCCTTATCGCCACCGGAATCAGCCCACCGACTGCTGGCCAGCGAAGATAACCGCACCCGCAGCCCAACATTTGGCATCACCCCTAGGCGTTGGGCTTCTTCAATCACCAATTGCACTTCGGATTCTTTTTCAATCACGATAAACACGCGATGACCAAGCTTTTGTCCAATCAGAGCAAGATGAATAAATTCACGGTCTTTGTAGCCATTGCAGACAATGGTGGCACCCTGTGGAGCCAATGCCAACACAGCCATCAATTCAGGCTTTGAACCAGCTTCGAGTCCAATCGGCAAACTACTGTCGGCAATAATCCCTTTGACCACTGCTTCTTGCTGGTTGACCTTAATCGGATAGAGTAGGGTATAGCCAGCTGGATAATCATATTCAGCTTGCGCTTGCGTAAATCCCTCGACGATACGGCGCGCACGTTGGGTCAAAATATCGGGGAAACGCACCAATAAGGGCAGTGATAAACCATTGTCACGCAGCGTATGTGTCAGCTGGTATAAATCGACCTCGGCGCCTTCACGACCATTTGGCCGCACAATGACATTCCCTTGTTCGCCAACATCAAAAAAGTTGACGCCCCAGTGACGAATGCCATATACATTTCTACTGTCATTCACGGTCCATACCATAGTCGCAACACTGCCTTTCTTGTCTAAGGGAGGTCTCTCTGGGGTAGAAAAGAGAGACACATTCGAATGGAAATATCGCAAATGCCAACTGTGTGCGGGATGGCCGCAACAGTGGCGATTCAGCGACGCCATTGAAACACATATTGTATGCAAACAGCGATCAGCTGCTGGGTCATTTCTTATATTGATGCGACAGCAAGACAGCCTTAACAGCAACAATGCACCATTTTTGGGCAAAACAGCCCTACCAGATTAAAATAATGTTTCTTTTTGATGAAAATTCATCTAAAGCAGCCTTGTTTCGGCAATAATAGCGTCCGTCTTTGACTCCTTGTTTCCCTCTCATGTTCGAGCTTTTTCACGATCTGTCGCTCGGTGCCAGCGCCAGTCTGCTATTGGCGTTGTTTTTTGTTCTCGCCTATGAATTTATCAATGGTTTTCACGACACAGCGAATGCTGTTGCGACCGTGATCTACACCAAAGCCATGCCCGCTAATTTGGCGGTGGTGGCATCCGGTATTTTTAACTTTTTTGGGGTGATGCTCGGTGGATTGGGTGTTGCCTATGCCATCGTCCATTTATTACCCGTCGAGCTGATTCTTAATGTCGGCTCGGGTCATGGCCTCGTGATGGTCTTTGCCCTGTTGGCCTCGGCGATTTTATGGAACTTCGGCACATGGTATGTTGGTTTGCCAGCTTCGAGTTCACATACTTTGATTGGTTCAATTCTCGGTGTGGGGATTGCCCACTCGCTGATGAACGGTATTCCACTGAATCAAGGGATTAACACCGGCAAAGCCATTGATATCATGCTGTCGCTGTTAATTTCGCCAACAGTTGGTTTCTTGGTTGCCGGCGGCATGTTATTGGTGTTACGCCGTTATGCCAGCAATACCCGCTTGCATTTCACCCCCGAAGAACGAAAAAACTTTGATGGCAAAAAACGCCCACCGTTCTGGACACGTTTTACCTTGATTGCCTCGGCCATGGGTGTGAGTTTTGCCCACGGTTCAAATGATGGTCAAAAGGGGATTGGGCTGTTAATGCTGGTGTTGATTGGTTTGGCACCCACACAATTTGTGCTTGATTTGACGAATACACCTTATCAAATTGAACGTACCCGCGCCGCAGCGGTACAAATGGGCGAGTTTTATCAGCGCCATGCCGCTTTGCTAAGTGAGCATGTCAAACCACCGCGCAAAGCCGGCATTGTGTTGCCCGAGGCGTTTGCTTGTGAAGCCGAAACCACGTTGCCTGCTATTGCCTTGTTGCAACAACGGTTAGATGGTTTGAAGGGCTATGCTGACTTAAACGTTGATGATCGCCGTCAAGTCCGCCGTTTGATTCTGTGCCTGGACAATACAGCGAAAAAAGTAGCAGCATTGCCCGGTTTACCTTCCACCGATAAAGCTGACTTAAACAAGCTGCGTAAAGATTTGGTGGTTCCTACGGAATATGCACCACAATGGGCGATTGTCTTGATTGCCTTGGCTCTGGGTTTAGGTACGATGGTGGGCTGGAAGCGGATTGTGTTAACCGTGGGTGAAAAAATCGGTAAAACCGGTATGACCTATGCCCAAGGTGCATCAGCACAAATCACCGCTTCGTTGGCGATTGGGATTGCCAGTTTCACCGGTATGCCGGTCTCTACCACGCATGTGTTATCTTCTGCTGTCGCAGGGACAATGGTAGCAAACCGCAGTGGCTTACAAGGCAGCACAGTCCGTAGCATTTTACTGGCATGGGTCTTCACTCTCCCAGCAACCATTTTGCTCTCTGGTGGCTTATTCTGGTTAGCAACCAAATTTATTTAAGCTCACATCCCATCAGCTAAAAAACACCACTACCGTGTGGTGTTTTTTTTTCACCATGACATTTTGCCTATGCCTGTTTTAACATTAGAAATAGTCAAACAAAAACAGAAGGGAGCTTCTTATGCAACAACGCTATCTTTGCGGCCTTGTCGCGGCAGCGATGTTAGCTGTGAGTGGCTGTAGCACCGTCGATCCTAACACGGGTCGTAGTCAAACTTCCGTGGCACGCAGTACCGGTCTTGGTGCACTGATTGGTGGTGCGGCAGGGGCGATTGTTGGCGGACGAGAAGGCGCGTTAATTGGTGCGGCCATTGGTGGCGGAGCCGGTGCGCTGATTGGTTATGAACAACGTCAACGTGAACTCGAAGACGCATTAACCACCGCTGAATCAATCCGCCGTGATACAGGGATTGCCCCCCAAGTACGCACCCGTCCTTATACCGCCCCCGCCAATAGCGAAAAGCCACGCAACAGCCAATCGCGCCAGCTTGATGATTTCACCGTCAAAACACGCTATGACAGTACAGTTACTGGTGGACGTTTACATCCCAAAGCCGCCACAGCCTATCAGCGAATGAACGATTTGGCGCGGCGCAATGGTGGCCGGATGATTGTCCAAGTGCCCAATGGGACGCCAAGCAGCGTGATTCGTGATATTCAACAACAAGCCCCGAATGCACGCATTGTGCAAAGTGGCAGCGGTTTGTTTGTAGCGCGGATTGAACCTAGCTCACAGGCAGCCTAAATCGATGCGAACTGTTTTTATTGCAGTACTTGTCTTTGCGTTGCTGGGTATCAGTTTCGCTGGCTTTACTTGGTTAACACAAAGCCAAGCACCGATTGAGCCACGGCCTAATATCGTACGCCCAAATCAAGCGGAAACCCTGCAACCCGGGCTAAACCCTAATGGGCCAGCAGAAACCGTCGCCGCGCCAACGCATACCCCAACGGTCATCCCCAGCTTACCGCCAGCAACACCCGTAGCCACCGACCCCACACCGTCGGTACAGGTGGAAGCCGAAGTTAAAATGAACATACCGTTAGACGTGACATCCACACCAGCGGCACCGGCGGTGAATACCATACCGGCGGCAGAGCCAGTGCAGGATGCAGCAGAAGAAGGGTGGGATAAAGTCCATGCACAGCTTGACCGTTTAGAAGCTAAAGGACGTTAATCAGCACAGCGCGTGGGGATGCGCTAAAATCCGCTTTGTGTTCAACCGGCTGCCTATGCAGCCGGTTTTCTGTTTTGGCTTTTGATTACCTATGGATTTCAACGCGTTATGAATACTTCTTTTTCCGCGCCTAAAGTGGGCATGGTTTCCCTTGGCTGTCCCAAAGCCAGTGTCGATGCTGAACAAATTTTGACCCGCCTCCGTGCCGAGGGTTACGAGATTGCCCAAGATTATGCAGGGGCGGATTTAGTGGTGGTCAATACCTGTGGTTTTATTGATGATGCGGTTGCAGAATCATTAGATGCCATTGGTGAAGCGTTAAATGAAAATGGCAAAGTGATCGTAACCGGCTGTCTTGGGGCCCGCGAAGAAGGGGCGATGGTGCGTAATGTTCATCCTTCGGTGCTGGCAGTCACCGGCCCACACGCAGCAGCCGAAGTGTTGGAGCACGTCCACCATCATTTGCCCAAACCCCACGATCCGTTTGTGGATCTGGTACCCGGCACAGGTGTCCGGTTAACCCCAAAACACTATGCCTATTTAAAAATTTCCGAAGGCTGTAACCACCGTTGTTCTTTCTGCATTATTCCCTCGATGCGTGGCGACTTAGTCAGCCGTCCAGTGCATGAAGTATTGCAAGAAGCAGAAAACTTGGTGAAAGGTGGAGTGAAAGAATTGCTCGTGGTATCACAAGACACGTCAGCTTATGGCGTGGATTTGAAATACCGCAGCGGTTTTTGGCAAGGTCGGCCAGTTAAAACCCGCCTGAAAGAATTGGCCAGTGAGATGGGCTCATTAGGCGCGTGGGTACGGTTGCACTATGTCTATCCTTATCCGAGTGTCGATGAGGTGATTCCTTTGATGGCCGAGGGTTTGGTGGTGCCGTATTTGGATATCCCATTCCAACATGCTTCACAAAAAGTCTTAAAAGCCATGAAACGCCCAGCCAATAGCGAAAATGTACTGGAGCGCATTCGCACATGGCGCAGCATCTGTCCTGATATCACCTTACGCTCTACCTTTATTGTCGGTTTCCCCGGCGAAACCGAAGCCGATTTCCAACAGTTATTAGACTTTTTGGAAGAAGCACAGCTAGACCGTGTCGGCTGTTTCACCTATTCGAATGTCGATGGCGCGACAGCAAAAGACTTGCCAGACCACATTCCTGAAGCCTTAAAAGAAGAACGCAAAGCGCGGTTTATGGAGGTGCAAGAACGCATCAGCGCGGCCAAGTTGCAACAAAAAATTGGCCGTACCATGACGGTGTTGGTTGATGAAGTCGATGAGGAAGAAGACGGTTTATGCTGTCGTTCGATGGCCGATGCGCCCGAGATTGATGGGGCGGTGTTTATCGACGGTGTGGCAGGGGCAAAAGCGGGAGATTTCTTAACCGTGAAAATTGTCGATGCCGATGAACATGATCTGTGGGGCGAGCGCGTCTAACGGATCAAAATAAGGCGGGGGCGCCTATGGCACCCGCCTTGTTTAAGCCATACCGACTTTCAATTCATCAAACCAATTGATAAAACGCATCACATCGGCACCGCGATAAATCGCCCCGTGCTGTGGGCATAACTGCTCGATGGTCAGTTTACTAACCCGTTCGCACCAATCGCGTTTTGCCTGATTCGATCCCATCCAACGGACATGGAAACCCTTGGCATAGGCAATATGGCGGTCGAAATCTTTCACATACAGCGCGTTATCATCTTCTGGCAATAAAGCGGCACCCACATCACCACTAAATAGAATTTTGGCCGTTGGGTCATACAGATGAAAATTGCCGGAGGAATGCAAATAGTGCGCACTTACCGCTTGCAATTGCGCCACCCCGACATGCAGCTCTTTACCTTCATCCGGCATCCCAATCAGGGTTTGTTTATCACCGCCAAAATGGGGAATAAAAGTCTCCCATAAACGACTGACATGGCAACGGATATTGGGGTTAAACGCAATCCACAGCGCCAGCGAAGAAATCACATCGGGGTCTTGGTGGGAAGCGAAAATTTGCCGGACTTGTGTTGGATCGACCACTTCGGCCAAGGCACTGAACACCGTCGGAAAAATTTCCATCCCCCCCGGATCAGTCAACAGCGCATCATGTCCCGATTGCACCAGATATTCATTGGTATCAATCAAGAAACTGGGCCGCATTGGATCGCGGGCAATGGCATACCAACGATGATGGCCTTCCTCAAAAATAGTCGTCGCTTTCTTCACGCTCTACCCTTTCAGCGCCTGTTTAAGTTGTTCTAAATTAGGCAAAATTTGTTCGACATAGTTGGAAAATTGATTAGACGCATCCGCTAACGCCGCGCCAAGGGGGCCAGCATGGGCGGCTTCAATTTTTGCGGTGCGCGCAATGACCGTCCCAAATAAACAGGCTTGATAGGCATCATCGACCCATGTTTGCATCGCGCTATGAATCTGTCCCATTTGTCGTTGTAATTGCTGATGCTGGGTTTGCAACTGGCCTTGTGCATTTTGTAGCCGGTCGTGTGCGGTGTGTTGCCCTGCACGGGTCAATAGATTTAACTGGCGCAATAATTTCAGCTCATAGCTGGCCAAAGAGACTAGCTTGGTACTGTTCTCGCCTAACCCTTCCATTTGTGTTCGCAATAGCTGGCTAAAATCGCGCAGCTCTGTCGAAATCACCACAAAACCACGCGCTTGTTCACCAAAGCGTTTTGCCAACAAAGTGGCATTCAAGGCTAACAGTTTGATTTGAAATGCGCGAAATGCCACTTCTTTAATGCCTTCTCGCAGCATAATAAATCGCTGTAATTCATGGCTTTGCACAGAAGACATCGCTGACACATGGCACCCCATCGTTAATTGACTTCAGACCGCTACATTGGCTGTGGCAGCACAAACCGGAATACTGCAAAAAGCAACCACTAAAACATCTACAGCTAGCAAAAAAGCAAAATGTATCGGTATCACCCGCAATTATACGGATCATAACCTAATTCTATTGAGTGTTCGATACCTCCGCCATCCTCGCCAGCCTTCTTAATGACACTCAGCGGCCAATAGGCTTTGTAATTGCTGTAACAGCATGGGGAAAGGATCGCCGGCGACACAATCCAATGTGGTCAAATTCGGCATACTGCGTAGCCAAGTTAGCTGTCGTTTCGCCAATTGTCGGGTTGCGGCAATGCCTTTTTCCACCATTTCCTCGCGTGAGCATTCACCATCGAGGTATTGCCATGCTTGGCGATAACCAACACAGCGCATGGACGGCAAATCGGGGTGTAAGGTTGGATAGTTTTTACGCAACGTCGCCACTTCTTCTAACAGCCCTTGGGTCAACATCTGTTCAAAACGCAAGCCAATCCGCTGGTGTAAAAGGTGGCGATCTGAAGGAACTAAGGCAAAAAAATGTTTCGGATCTGCCAAAGGTGCCGCACTCCGCGCCGCCAGTTGGGCCGACATCGGCTGACCTGTTAATAGGCAAATTTCTAAAGCACGTTGGATACGTTGGCTATCAGTAGGTTTTAACCGCGCAGCCGTCGTTGGGTCGAGTACGGCTAAACGTGCGTGCATAGCAGGCCATCCTTCGCTGGCCGCCTGTTGCTCTAAGGTTTGCCGCAGTACGGGATCTGCCGGTGGTAGGTCGGATAAACCTTCGCACAGGGCTTTGACGTAAAGCATGGTGCCACCGACTAGCAAGGGTAATTTGCCGCGCTGTTGGATATCGTGAATCAAGCGCATGGCATCGTGATGAAAGGCAGCGGCGGAGTAGGTTTCTAGTGGTGAAATGACATCAATCAGATGGTGGGGAACAGCGGCTTGTTCGGCTGGCGATGGTTTTGCTGTGCCAATGTCCATGTCACGATAGACCAAGGCGGAATCAATGCTGATGATTTCGAGAGGAAAGAATTCGGCAAGACGCAAGGCAAGCTGGGTTTTGCCAGAGGCCGTCGGCCCGATTAAGAACACTGGCGGGAAAATGCTGGAGATCATGAACAGAAAAGTGGGAGGTAAACGAATAACTTATTATGGCGTGTCTTCCGGCGATGGCACAGTGATAGTTTGTGCTGTTGTATGTGCGCGACTAGCCGACACAGGCAGTTACCGCTGTCGCAGCGGCTATGTATCCACTACATAGATCGCCCATTTGTCATTATGGTATAGTTACTTAGGCTGATCTAATTAGACCACACAGCTACATCACATAATTTAAATCCCGAGTTACCTGCGTAACCGAAACATACCACAAGACAGGATAAAAAGATCGATGAGTAATATTCAGATGACTGATAATGATTACAAAAGGAATTTCAGTAGAAGAAAAATTAAAGAGGCTCTAAAACAGGCCTACGAAATCAGAAAGTTTGAAATTGAGCTATACTGGAAGAGGGCAACCTATTTTTGGACATTCATTGGTGCAGCTTTTGTTGGCTACTCAGCAGTCTATACCTCAAAATTAGAAACAAACGAAAAGGAATTAATTCTAATCATAATTTCATGTTTAGGTTTTGTGTTTTCAGTTGCTTGGCATTGCGTCAACAAAGGCAGTAAGTTTTGGCAAGAAAACTGGGAAAATCATGTTGAATTGCTAGAAGATGCAGTATTTGGTCCTCTTTATAAAACTCTGACAAAGCGTCCAAAGCGTCCATTTTCTGTAGGCCACTTTCTTGAAGATTGGTTTGTTGCTCCAAAACCATTTTCGGTATCAAAAATAAACCAACTCATTAGTACATTTATGGCTCTAGTTTGGGGTTTAATACTTTATTCATCAATTGGGGAAATTTGCTTTAGTGGCTGTGAGATCATATGGAAAAAAACAATCCCAGTTTGCCTAACTTTGATAACATGCATTAGCTTTTGGATAATTGGAAAAAGCCATGAGGGGGAACATACCCCAGAAGTATATTTAAGGGAAACAAAGGTTAAACCCCCTACTCATTAATCTTTCCATCAAGCAGATTAGCAAACAAATTCATAAGTTGGGTTGATCTCATCAACCCAACACAACCACTTTCTAACCATACATCATGAAAAGAAAAGTTAGTTGTAAACAAATAACTTATTAACCGTGTCTTCAAGCGATGGCACAGGTATAGTTTGCCCTGTTGTTTCCTGTTCCCGTGAGAACCGCCCGTAAACAACCCGCGACTGAAGTCGCAGGCTTTATCGTAGGACGAGACATGCCTATCCCCAACATTAGGCTGGTTTACAGCAGCCCTTGGCGAGACGGCAGTCTCGCCAATCCACCGATATTAGCGCCTCGGTGGAAAACGGCTACAGATACTGTGCTCCCACCGCTTTGCGGTAACCTGGGATGCCGGCCACCGAAAACTCCGGTGCGCACCATTGGATTGGGAGCCATGCACAGCGACTTGAATGCAA
>RRZU012610053.1_pt1 | contig 13364 bp, 10 predicted proteins | sample 2165561 | NCBI WGS metagenome assembly RRZU01 (sample SAMN10456909, study PRJNA506462) | wastewater metagenome | isolation source: wastewater sludge | place: USA: Moscow, Idaho
AGATGGTGATGTAAGACTGATAAATCAAAAAGTTAATGTAGGAGAAAACTTTATTGTAGATGCTAAAAATTTTGAAGCAAGAGCAGGGGAAAATACTTACAGTAATAATACAAAGTCAAGTTCATCAGGAGGAAATATAGGATATGACTTTGCTCAGAGAACAATGACGGGCGGAGTAAATGTATCAGGCGGAAAATCAAATACAGATTCTAAATATTATGATAATACAGTAATAAATGTAGGAGGTATATTCCAGCTTACAACAAAAGAAGACGCTTTATTTGCAGGAGCTAATGTAACAGCAGATAAAATAAACTTTGATATTGGAAGAGATTTGAGTATAATATCCTTACAGGATGAATATAAGTCAGAAGGAAAGAATTATGGAATAGGCGGAGGCTATAGTCAGAATAATACAACTACAAATAAGCCGGAACCGGGAGCATTTACAGGAAACATAAGTTATAGCCAAAATAATGCAGAAAGTAAATGGGTAAGTAATCAGACAAGTATAATAGCAGAAAATGGCGGGAATATAAAAGTAGGAGAAACACTGACAAATATTGGAGCAATTATAGGGAGTTTGAATGCAGATGAAAAACTGAGTATAGAAGCTAATAAAGTAGTGGTTTCTAACCTTGAGGATTATAACAGGGGAGAAAATGCAGGGGTTAATGTAGGAGGCATAGGCTTTAATAATAAGGCACCAATAGGACAGACAGGTGTACAGTACGGAAGCCATGATAAGGAACAGGAAAGTAATGCAACATTTGTTAATACAGAAGTGACAGAAGCAGGAAAGAAGCTGAATCTTGAGGAGCTTGGAATAAATACAGATATTAATAAGGCTCAGATAGTAACAAAAGATGAAGTGGTGGAACAGATAGATACAAATCTTCATACGGATTTATTAAATACAACAACAAGACAGCAGTTTATGGAGGATACAAGAAAAGCAGGACATGGAATACTAGATATAATAGATTCGGCAGGCAGGGATAACTTAAGATATGAAGAAGCCAGAACAGACAGATATGCGCAGTATTATATAGAAAAGAATCCTCAGATGGCAGAATTTATAAAAGATCCTGATAGTAAGAGTGCAGCTGATATTGAAAAACTAACAAAAGATTATATAAAGTATATGACAGGAAAAGATGTTGAGGTAATAATAGTAGCAACAGGAGAAGGTTCTGGATATATAAGAGGGGATCAAAAAGGTAAAGGTAAAGATAACGTTTTTCTTTTAGATTTAAATGATTTAGCAAGTGGTATGAGTGTATCAAATTTATATGGTCATGAGCCTAATCATATAGATGACCATAGAAGAGGGAGAGAAGCAGGAGAAGAGATAGCTTCAAATGCTGCAGGAGACAGATTAAGTGAAATATTAGGTGATAAAGGAAAAAGCAATGTTTTTGATATTGATAAATGGCTTGATAATAAAGACAATTTACAAGCAATTCAGGATGGGAAAAATACTCTTGACTCAGAATATGATGGATATGAAGGAGAAAATAGTTCTTATTTGGATCAAAGAACAAGAGAAGCGGGAAGTATTGCAAGCACAAAATCGGTTGCAAGTAAAAAATTAGAGAATAAAAAAGCAGATTTAGCAAAGTTGACAAATGAATATCAACAAAAATGTTCAGGAAGACAATTAAGTGGTTGTAGTAGTATTTTGAATCAGATATCATCTTTGGAAAAAGAAATAAAATATCTTCAGGGAGTAGCAACAACAGGTCAAGGTAGTGTTCATGATTCAGAAACTAAATCTCAAAAAACTCCAAATAACACTCAAAATGCTGGCAATAAGCCTAGTAATAAACCTAATAATAACACTTCTTCAAAAGCAGAGGCAAATAGTGCTAAGAAAATTAAAACAAAAGAAGAATTAGTATCAGAAATGTACAGTAAAGGCTACACACCTGATCAGTATGAGATAAGAGAAGAAAAAGGCGGAGTGTTAAGAGTAGTACTTGATTCATACAAAACTCCGGATAATTTAAATTATGATGACACAAATGTAATAGTTTGGAATAAAGGTTTAGATATACCATTAAAAGTAGCAGATGCCTATTTAAAAGCAGATAATGCATCAATGATATTAACACAAGGGCATTTGACAGATACATTTGGCCCAGTTCTTTCAGGAGGACTAATAAATAAATTTGGACCTAATTCAGGATGGGGAAGCGTAAAAGATAAGACTGAACTATCAGGAAATTCTAACTATAAAAAACTTACAAATGAAGAAATAAAAAAAGTGGGTTCTCTTTCGGAACAAAAAGACATAAGGGAATTACCAGGGAATTCTGAAGATGCTTTAAAATTTTTTCAAGCTCAAGTATCTGATTATAAAGAAGTAAAACCTGGTGTTTTTGTTGGAAAAGATGAAAATGGAATCACATTTACCTATAGAGCTCAATCAAAATCTGGTCCCCCGACTATTGATGTGAATGGAATAAAAGGAATAAGAAAAATTAAATTTAAAGAATAGATGGCTGAGGTGGCTAAATAATATGGAAATGAAAAGATTAAAGGATTTGTATAAAAAAATTTTTAGTAATAATGATCCGTTTAATAATGTATTTAATAATTATATAGAAAAAAAAATATTGATTTTTCCAACAAAAGGTTATTATTTATCAAAAGATCAATATGACAACTTAATAAAGGTATTAGATTTTTTCTTAGAGAAAGAGATATTTATATCAGAGATTGAAAATGGTGAAGAATCTTTTGAAAATACTGTTGAATATTGCTTTAATCACAATAGAATTGAACTAAAGACTTCATATGAAGAATATTTAAAGATTCCTGTTTTTTTAGAAAATATTTTATATTCTACAACAGCAAAATGGGGAATGATGATTTCTCATGAGAATCATGCTTTACTGGGAGGAAGTTCAAAATTTATACAAAAGTTTTTAGAGAATTATAATTATTTAGAAGATAAAGAAAAATTTTTAAGATATTGGCATTATAATAAACAAAATTATAATTCAGATTTAAATTGGCAGAAAGAGTTTTTTAAATACTATGATGTTTAAACAAAAAGTAATAGTTAGAGATTATCCGTATTTAAAATATTTTATAGAATGCTATTTTAATTAGAGTATGGATTATGTTGATTTAAATCAGATTGCAGCAGAATATTTAAAAATACAAACAGAGAAGTATAATTTATAATTAGAAAAAGAAATTAATAGTAAAAACTATAAAAAGGGGCTGTATCAAAAATTTTCATTTTGATACAGTCCCTTTAGTATAAATTTGAATTTGTAACACAATATTTAAAATAAATTTAAAATAATCCTTGAAAAAAATAAAATTTAAGGTATAATTAAATGCAGTTTTGTAATAAGAAAATATATAAATGGGTGTTGTTGTGGAATATTAAAGAGAAGAAATAGTAAAATATTTATAGTTTCTGAAGGAAGTACATTACTATCAGCAGGAAATAAAGTGAGAACAGAAGCAATGCAGGCTAATGTTGGGGAAGATATGATTATCAGAGGAGTAAACGGAGTAGAATTACTTGATGCACAGGAAGTATACAATGAAAAAGTAAAACAGGAAAGTAAGAGTGTAGGAATATCAGCGAGTTTGGGTTCAACAATAACAAACTTTATAAGTTCAGCAGATGAAAAATCACAAAATAATGGAAAATATGAATTTGGAAACAGATCAGAGCTTATAAATACATATGGTGACGGACTGGATTTATATAGAGAAGGAGTAAAGGCAGGAGCGGACTTATCTCAGTTAGTAGTAGACGGAATGAAAGGAAGTTATGGCTCACTAGCAGGATACGGAGTAACAGCAAATGTATCTGCAAGTATAAATAAAAGTAAATATGAATCAAATACAAGCGGAACAAGTTCAGTAGCAGGCAATATAAATGTAGGTGGAAATCTAGTAATATCATCAGAAGGAGATGTGAAACTTGTAAATCAAAAAGTAAATGTTGGAGAAAATATTATAGTAGAAGCTAAAAGCTTTGAGGCATTGGCAGGAAAAAATACTTATAATAATACAACAGATTCAAGTTCACAGGGAATGTCAGCTGGATATGACTTTACAGGAGGAACAGTAACTGGTGGAGTAAACGGAAGTAAAGGAAATAGTAATTCATCATCAGTATATTATGATAATACAGTAATAAATGCAGGGGGAACATTTCAGTTAACAACAAAAGAAGATGCAACATTTAAAGGAGCAAATGTAACAGCAGATAAGATAGACTTTGAAATAGGTGGAAATTTAAATGTAATATCATTACAGGATGAATATAAGCTGAATGGAGAAAATAAAAGCGGTGGAATAAATTATGGTCATACAGAACAGAGTGATGGGAAAAGCTATAACTCACCGTCAGGAAACTTAAGTTATGGGGAAAGTAAAGGAGATAGTAAGTGGGTAAATAATCATACAAGTATAATAGCAGAAAATGGAGGAAGTATAAAGGTTGGGGAAACTTTAACTAATGTAGGAGCTATTATAGGAAGTATGAATGATAGCGTGAGAATAGAAGCAAAAGAGGTAGTGGTAGAAAATTTAAAAGATCATGATAATGGCAAGGGCTATAATGTAGGATTAAGTGGAGTAGACAGAAAGAATGCAGTTCCACAAACAGAATTACAATATGGAAGTCATGATAAGGAACAGGATACAAATGCGACTTTTGTTAATACAGTGGTAATAGAAAATGGTAAGGAAATAAATCTGGAAGAGCGAGGAATAAACACAGATATAGAGAAAGCACAGTTAATAACCAAGGATGATGTGGTTGAGCAGATAGATACTGTTCTTCATACAGATCTATTGAACAAAGAAAAGAGAAAAGAGTTAGTGAATGATTTAAATACTATAATTGGAAATTTAGGAGATATTAAAAATGAAGTAGCCAATATATATGATACAGCCATAAGTAAAATTGCAAATAATGATAAAAATCTGACTGCTGAAGAAGTAGAAATTTATTTAGCTATTGAATCTTTAAATGGAATATCATATGATATAGAAGAAAATGCGACTAAATATTTAAATGACCTTAAAGCATATGCTAAAAAAAATAATATGGACTACTCAACTTTATCTGCAGGTGGTCTTGTAGATGAAATTATCAATATAAAAGATAAATATGATTCTGAAAATATGGTAGATTATTCAAGAGAAGATAAAATAAGGTTGGTTGTTCTTTTCGATTCTTTAAATCAAAAAGATAGTAGTTATCAAAAGATGACTGAGAAAGTTATTGGAAAAGTATTTAATTCATTAGTGACAACGAATGAATATAAAGAATTAGCTCAAAATTGGTCTGAAGCTTATAATAATAGTGATAAAGAAAAAATGAATCAAATATACGGGAAATATGGAGAGTTGATTGACAAAAAAATAAAAGATGAATTTGGTATATCTCTAAAAAGTGATTATATGATATTACATTCTGGAGAAACACAGCTTGTTTTTGGCAACGATACATTTACTCCAGCTAATAATCTTTATGGTGCCTATATTCCAGGAGTAAATACCAACGTAATTAATTTAAACTATAATGATGAGAAATTCAATTTAGGATTATTGGATGATATAAATACAATATCAAAACACGAGATAGGTGTCCATAATTTCTATAATACTTTATTTAATTCAAATTCTTCTACAACAAACAGAATTATAAAAAATAATAAATTAGAGAGATATGAGAAAATAAGCAAAATGAAAATTCAACTACCGAAAAATTTTGATCCATTAAATACAATTTTATATTTAATAGAACCAGAGGAGGCGATAGCAAGACATGCGGAAAAGTTTAATTAAGATATGTGTGATATATGTACTAGTCTTATCTTTAACCATTGCTAACAGTAAATATATTATAATGGACATAGGTAATGATCCTTATGCAACTTCTGGATCATTAATAACTTCAAATGAAATTGAAACATTAAAAAATGTAAAAAAAATCGGTTTTATAGAAGTAAATGATGAAGAAAAAATTGAGAAAGTTTATTTTTTTGATGATAAAAAATATCAAGTAATAGAAGAATTTAAAGAAGGTGATACAATTAATATAGATAAATTTAAAGAATTTAACCAAAAAAGTATTGAGGAATATAATAAATTTCGATGTTTTGGGATCCCATGCTCAAAGCCTGAAATATATAATGAAGATGAATCTGAACTATGGAATTTTATAAAATATCTTTACAGAGCTTCAACACGAATTGTAGTATTAACAGATAGAGAATACCTGAAATATTTGAAATTAAAAAACAATGAAGAAAAAGTAAGGTTATTGAAAGAAAAAATAAAGGACGAAGTTATGTATGATACAAGTAAAAAAATATGATTGATTTTGAAGAATCGTAGTTAAACAAAAAAGTAGATAAATTCAACTGGATAATATAAAAGGGGTTGTATCAAAATGAAAATTTTTTGATACAGTCCCTTTTAAAAATTTTGTATAAAATTATTTTGGAATAATAACATAAAATGTACTTCCCAATCCTGATTCACTGGTTAGTTTTATTTCCCCATTATAATTATGAACAATCTCTTTTACTATAGAAAGTCCAAGTCCCGAACCAGAAAAGTTCATAGGTCTTGATTTATCAACCCTGTAAAATTTCTCAAAAATCTTATCCCGTTCTTCTTCAGGAATTCCAAGACCGTTATCAGATATTTTAAATATATAGCTGTTCTCGTCTTCCAAAATTTCTATGTTTATTTCAGGTTTTTTTGAAGAATATATGAGTGCATTCTCAATAAGATTTTTCATAACAAGTTTAATCTTTTCCACATCAATATAAATGTAGTGATTTTCGTCAAAAAGCATAAAATTTGTCTGTATTTTTGCATTTTTATTGTTAATAAGGAGAGTAAGACCGAATAAAGTCTCGTTAATCAGCTCCTCAGCTTTAATATATGAAAGATTTAGTATTTTGAAGCCTTCGTATTTTGAGTAATTCAGAAAATCATATATCAGATTGTCGATTTTATTTATATTTGAATTTATGATTTTAAAGAAATTCTTTACATTATCATCTTTATTTTCTATAGATTCTTCAAGAGCTATTGTATATCCTTTTATATTGGTAAGAGGTGTTTTCAGCTCATGTGAAACATTGGAAATAAAATCTTTCTGTATTTTTTCAAAATTTTTCGTTATTGTAATATCTCTCAGGCTTATAATAATGGAAGGCTCAGTTTCCAGTCTGTAAGACTCGATAAGGTAATATTTATTCAGCTCGGTCAGAAAAAAGTCCTCTTTTATATTTTCTTTTGATATAAGAATATCCTTTATTTTTTTTATAAGAGAATTATATTTTATTGTGTCGAAAAATTTTTTTGATTTTGAATTATATGTAAGAATATCCACATTTTTATTTTTTAATATTATCTCGTTATTATTTATCACAAAGATAATATCATCTATGGCTCTCAGTATTTCTTTCAGTTTCTGGCTCTCTTTTTCAAGATTTTTTTTGTAATTCTTAGTTTCTTTTTTTATATTAAAAATTTTCTGAAAAAAATCAAGAGATTTATTATTAATATAATAATCGATATTAAGCGTAAAATTATCATCAATGATATTAATAATATTTTCCTTTAAAAATTCTATCTCTCTTTCTTTGCTTATATAAAGAGAATACAGCAAAAAGTCAAATATCAGAAATATGGCCAAAAATGAAAGAAGTATAGTTATTTTTTCATGGAAAATAAACGCCAGAAATAAAACGAAAATCTCAAAAACAAGAATTAAAGTCAAATTTCTTTTAATCGGTATCCAACTCCTTTTATAGTTTTTATATTTTCGGATATAGAAGGAAGTTTTTCACGGATTTTTCCTACATAGACATCTATTGTTCTGTCACCGAGATGATAATTTTCGTTCCATACCCTGCTCAGTATAGTCTCCCTGCTGAGGGCAAGACCTTTATTTTGTATAAGAAAAGCAATAAGTCTGAATTCTTTATTGGAAAGAATGACTTCATTTCCGCTTTCTGTTACTGTATGCTTATCAAGATTAATTTCTATCTGGTCATATCGTAACAAGCCGCTTTCTTTTTCAGGAGCAAAGCCTTCCTTTTTCAGAGAAAGAAGCTTTTTTATCCTTAAAATAAGCTCCCGGGGGTCAAAAGGCTTTCTCAGATAGTCGTCACATCCGGCCTGAAAGCCGTCGATAACGTCTTCAGTTTCGGTCTTTGCAGTAAGCATGAAAATAAAAGGTGTCCCGTATTTATGTGATTCTTTTTTTATTAATTTTGCTATTTCCAGTCCGTTTAAGCCGGGAAGCATAATATCCAGAATAACCAGCTCGGGTTTGTTATTCTGTAACATTTCCAGAGCTTTTCCGCTGTTTTGCGCAGTTATGACATTAAAATTTTCTTTCTCAAGAAAAAATTGTATGAGAGTTTTTATCTCAAGGTCGTCCTCTACAACAAGAATGGTATTTTTTTTCATATTAATTTCCGCCTTTTAAAAAGTCTATTTTTTTCTTTTTAAAGTTATTTTTTCTTCTTCATAATCAATATGTCTTATATCAATTCCGTTATAAATGTAAATGACTATTTCGGCAAGGTTTTTTATCGTATCTCCGATTCTCTCAAGATGCTGTGATATGAACAGTGCTCCAAGATAGATATCTTTATTTTCTCCCTTTTCGGAACCATTTCTGTCATTCATGATTTTCTTTGTAGCTTCGATAACATTAGTTTTATATGCGTTTACCTCATCATCAAGACTTAGTATAAGATAAGCGTAGTTCAGCTCTTCTTCATAGTAACATTTCAAAAACAGGTCAAACATCTGCTCTACCTTTGTGTGCATTTCAAGTATACTTTGTTTTTCAAGAGATTTTATATTTTCTGAATGTTTTAGTACTTTTAGAATATTCAGTGCAAGATCATTTATTCTTTCAGTGGCATTTCCTATTTTTATAACTCCTATAAGGAATCGCAGATTTATAGCCATAGGCTGAAATCTTGCTATAGTAGTAATTACCTCTTCGTCTATTTTTAATTCAGTATGATTCATTGTTTCTTCTATTGATTTTGCCTCACCGTATAAAGCCCTGTCAAAAGTACCGGAATTTAGTATAGTTCTGATAATTGCAAGGGATCTTTTACAGTTTTTTAAGGCCTCTGAAATAAGAGTTCTTATATCTTCCATTCTTTCATCTAAGTTTCTCATTATATTGTCCTCCCGTTTTTTAACTGAATTTTCCGTTTATATATTCTTCGGTTTTTTTATTGCTCGGATTTGTGAATATTGTACTTGTTTTGTCATATTCTTCAATAACACCTTTGTAGAAAAATGCTGTGAAGTCGGAAATTCTTGCAGCCTGCTGCATATTATGCGTAACTATGACAATAGTATAGTTTTTTTCCAGTTCCCTCATCAGTTCTTCCACCTTAGATGTAGAAAGGGGGTCAAGTGCCGAAGTAGGCTCATCCATAAGGAGAATATCCGGTTTTATCGATATCGCTCTTGCAATACATAATCTTTGCTGCTGTCCTCCAGAGAGACCCATAGCTGATTTATGCAGCTTATCTTTTACTTCATCCCATAAAGCAACTGCTTTCAGACTTTTTTCCGCTATTTCCATAAGCTTGTTTTTGTCTCTAAGCCCATGCAGTCTCGGAGCATATACAATATTTTCGTAGATAGATTTAGGGAAAGGATTTGGTTTTTGAAAAACCATACCGACTTTTTTTCTGAGTTCTACGACATCATATCCCGGCTCAAATATGTTTTTTCCATTGATAATTATATCTCCTTCATATTTTGAAGTATCAATCAAATCGTTCATTCTGTTTATAGAACGCAGAAAGGTTGTTTTTCCGCATCCGCTGGGACCTATAAGTGCTGTAACATTATTTTTGGGTATTTCCAGATTCAGGTCATACAGTGCCTGAAAATCTCCATAAAAAAAATTAAAATTTCTAACTGAAATTATATTTGTTAAGCCGTTGTCATTATTTATCACCGGTTTATCTAATTTTGCCTCAGACATTTCTCCTCCTAGAATACTTTCTTTATTTAAATTATATCAGTGATATTATAAAATGTAAATGTAAAAGAAATATAAACCCTATGTAAAAGAATTGTAAAAAAATGACTGATTATATTGTAATTATATGATAGAATTAAGGAAGTATATTTAAGAGAGGCTGTCATATGAAAAAATTTAAAATAGAAAAAGAACATCATGGATATAAAATATCGGAATATCTCCGGGAGATACAAAATTATTCGGGAAGAGGTCTTAGAAATATCGAGGTTTTTCTTGACGGGAAAAAAGTGAGAACTACCCAGAAAATAAGAAAACAGGGACTTCTTAAAGTAGTGGAAAAAGAAAAGGGTACTAATATAAAACCGATAAAAATACCTCTGGATATCGTATTTGAAGATGAAGATATACTTGTGGTAAATAAACAGCCTTATCTCGTTACACATCCCACAAAAAAGAAGGTAGATGTAACACTGGCAAACGGTATAGTATATTATTTTCAGGAAAAATACGGGAAAGAGATGGTTCCGAGATTTTACAACAGACTGGATATGGATACTTCCGGACTGATAATAATAGCAAAAAATAGTTTTACACAGGCATTTTTACAGAATTTCGGCGATGTAAAAAAATATTACATGGCTTTGGTACACGGAATAATAAAAGAGGAAATGATAAATATCGAAAAGCCTATTGCAAGGGTAGGAGATGACTTGAGAAGGAAGATTCTCGATGAAGGACAGTATGCCAAAACAGTGGTGAAAACTATAAAAAGAAATGAAGAAAAAAATATAACTTTAACAGAGTGTGAACTTTTTACGGGAAGAACCCATCAGATAAGAGTACATCTGTCTAATGAAGGCTATCCTATACTGGGAGACAAGCTTTACGGGGATATGGACGATAATGTAAAGAGACAGATGCTTCATTCTTATAAGGTGAGCTTTATACATCCCAGAACAAAAGAAAGAAAAGAGCTGGAAATAGAAATGTATGATGATATGAAGGAATTTATGTAAAAATATTTTTAGCATAAATGTAAAGGATAGCTTCATAAAAAAGGATTTTGGTAACGGAATAATTGGAATAACAGGAGGAATGATAATGAGAGTGATAGCAATTAACGGTAGTCCGCATAAAAACGGAAATACTTATGAAAGTCTGGCTGTAGTAACCAAAGAGCTGGAAAAGCAGGGAATCGAAACAGAAATTGTGCATATAGGCAATAAAGTAATAAGAGGCTGCACAGGGTGCAATTATTGCCAGAAAAATGAGCAGAATAACTGTGTTTTTAATGAAGATACTGTTAATGAAACAGCATTGAAAATGGCTGAGGCAGACGGCATAATTCTGGGTTCTCCGGTTTATTATTCAGGAATTGCCGGAACAATGAAGTCTTTTTTGGACAGGGTTTTTTACTCGAAATCACAATATTTCAGATATAAGGTGTGTACAGCAGTTGCTGCCGTGAGACGTTCAGGAGGAGTGGACACCTTTCATCAGCTGAATAACTATTTTAATCTCGGAGAAATGATAATAGTTCCTTCACATTACTGGAGTGTCATACATGGAAGAAGACCAGGGGAGGTTCTTCAGGACGAGGAAGGAGTTCAGACTCTGCGTGAAGCAGGAAAAAGCATGGCGTGGCTTATGAAAAGTCTGGATCATGCAAAAAATACAGTAGAGAAACCTGAAAAAGAAGAGAGAAAATGGACACATTTTATAAGATAATAAGTTAATTTTTAACACTGCTTGTCACGGCTGTATTGAAACAGATATTTGTTTTAGTACAGCTTTATTTTATATATTTTTTGTAAACTGAAAAATTATATCTTGACGTGGAGTTTACTCCATATTGTATAATAACATTATAAAAATAAAACAGGAGGTCAGGAAAATGAAATATACAGTTATTACAGGAGCAAGTACAGGAATAGGGTATGAAGCAGCACTTGCTTTTGCCGGAAAAAATAAAAATCTTATTATTGTGGCGAGAAATAAGGAAAAGCTTGAGCATCTGAAAGAAGAGATAAAGAAGATTAATCCTGATTTAGATGTTATTATAAAAGTCTCGGATTTATCTGTCAGTGAAAATGTGTATAAGCTTTATGAGGACTTAAAAAAATATACGCTGGAAACATGGGTTAATAATGCCGGATTTGGTAATACAGGCTTAGTTAAGGATCAGAATCTGGAAAAAATAGAAGCAATGCTGCATTTGAATATAGAAGCACTGACTATTTTATCTACTCTTTTTATAAAAGATTACAGTGATACGGAAGGAAGCCAGCTGATTAATGTTTCTTCCGTGGGAGGGTATTCTGTTGTTGATAATAATGTTACATATTCAGCAACAAAGTTTTATGTAAGTGCTTTTACCGAAGGTGCGGCTCAGGAGCTCAAAAAAAGAGGAGGGAAAATGCAGGTAAAAGTTTTGGCACCTGCTGCTACTGAAACGGAGTTTGCTAATACAGCTATGGGAATTGACGGCTTTGATTATGAAAAAAGCACGCCGAGATTTCATACTGCAAAAGAAATGGCGGAGTTTTTAATGAAGCTTTATGAATCAGATAAATCAGTTGGAATTGTAGATATTCAGACATATGAATTCAAATTGACAGATCCTGTCTTTAATTTCAGACAAAGCCAGACAGAAAAACATTAGGAGCATCAGCTTATTATTTTACTAACTGATACAATAGGATATCACCTCACTGCTGGGGTGATTTTCTTATTTTTGGATGAGATAAACTGACTTTTATATTATAAATAATTATACAGTTAATTATATGTGACGTTATCATTAGATATATATTTTAGATAATAATATAGTTTTATTTGACATTGTATATATTTTTATATACAATTGATATAATTCAAAAATAATAAGAGGTGATTTAATGAAAAGGTTTATTTACATTTTGGGGTTGTTGATATTAAGTCTGACTTCGTTCAGTAATGCACTTGTCCAGAAAAATATCTCACTTGATATTGCACAGAATTTAGCTTCTGAGGTATTGAAGGAAGCTAAAAAGGAAAAGGTTAATATTTCGCTGGTAATACTTGATAAAGGCGGAAATGTAGTCTTATCCATGAAAGAAGATAATGCTGCTGTACATACTATGAAAACGGCACAGAAAAAAGCATTTACAGCTCTTTCGTTTGGGATTACCACTACGGAATTTGCTTCTCGTGTCGAGAGGGTTCCGAATTTGACACAGATAGAAAATACAACTACTCTGGGTGGAGGAATTCCCATAAAAGCAGGAAATGAAACAATAGGATCAATAGGAATAGGCGGTGCACCGTCAGGAGCAATAGATGAAAAAATAGGCAGTGCTGC
>RRZU011281981.1_pt1 | contig 13362 bp, 14 predicted proteins | sample 2165561 | NCBI WGS metagenome assembly RRZU01 (sample SAMN10456909, study PRJNA506462) | wastewater metagenome | isolation source: wastewater sludge | place: USA: Moscow, Idaho
AGATTTGCAAAGTTAAAAAATATGCTTACCTTTGCAACGCTTTACAATAAAGCATCGGATTGTCTCATGGTGTAACGGTAGCACTACAGTTTTTGGTTCTGTCTGTCGAGGTTCGAATCCTCGTGAGACAACAGAGAAGAAAAAAGGTTTGGAATGAAAATTTCCAAACCTTTTTCTTTTATAGGGCTTTTGAGTTGAGTGGTGTCGGATTATGAGTTTTATTTTTTTGATTGCTTGCTGAAATGTTTTACTAAAGTTTTTCGAACTTAAAAGACTATCAGCATGAATTTTCTAACACATAAAATATTTACTGGAGGTTTTTCTGTTCCATACGTAGTGATTTTTTGACTCTGCAAAACTGCGTAATATTTTTCTCAGCTGCAAAATATACAATTTTGTGCCTTACATAAATTTTGGCTTTATATAAGCTTTTCCTCTCCTTCACATGCATGAATATTTCCTCTTCAGAAATCTGTCTGATTCAGTCGGAGCTGAAAGAAGATCGGCTGCCAATCCTATTTAAATATCTACATAAAGGCTAAATATTTGAATGAGAAGACAGCCGCTTATATTTTAAATATCATCTGAAGCCTGGGCCAAAAAAACCTACCTTATAAAAAGCGAGCTTTATCTTGTGCTCTCCGTGAAGAATAATCTTTTCGAGATATTTAGCACTGCAAATATAAGGGATGTTTACAAGCTAGGAGAATTTTACTTTCTTATTTTATAAGATTATCGCTTGAAGATAAGATATTGATTAAAAGCCTTTAAGAAAGGAAAGTCAGCCGTTGAGGTAACGATTTGGCAACCGTGCGTATTTCAGCAATTTGCGTTGCATTTCCTCAAATAACCCACTACAAATTTACACAATATTTCTCAAAAACCAAACCTCTATTTAAATGATTTTAGCAAAATTATTGCCATTTCAGGTTCATAAATATAACGCTCGTAAAGCGATGTATCCTACTAGTACGCCATTAGTCTACTATAATTATACTTATTTTTGCAAGTACTTTAATTATAGCCATTTGAATCTTTCCAAGTTTTTAATTTTGCTTTAAAAGAATCTTTCCAAGTTAAATAGTCCGCAATATCTTGTTCAATAACTGCTTTATTTGGCAATTGAGAAATTGTTGATGTTCCACCGTCGTGTTCGGTCACAGAGTACTTTCCAAATAAACTTAATAAAAAGTCAATATCAGACTTTTCTGTAACTACATAACTTGATAAATTCCCCTTTTTCAAATGGACATTTTTTGAAAAACGTTCATAAGTCTTATTCGATAGTAATTCCTCGACAGAACGCTCTAACAACATTCTAAAACGCTTTCGAGCAGAATCTAATTTTGTTTCTCTTCCGTGGGCATCTGTTAAATGTAAAGCATCGTGTTCTGCTAAGATTCTACGTATAGAGTTTATTCTTTCTTGTACATTTTTTGCTAAATATGGTATTTCATCTGTTACTATTCCGCTTATTCCATTATACTTGTCGATACCTATGACATGGCAATCAGTAAGAATATGTGTTTTATGTGTATCAATCAACAATCGTAAAAAAGACAAGTCATGCGTTAGCACTATAATCTGCCTGTCACGCGATAATTCTACTATTTTGTTTGCAATTAAATCCCTGTAGTCCATGTCTAAAGAATTTACAGGGTCATCAAAAATAATAGTATTTTTTCTACTGTCAATCGTGCATTCAGCCAAAAAATTTGATAACGCAATGATTTTTTGCTCCCCTTCGCTTAAAACTGAATTTATAGAATCACTTAATCCATTAAAACCACATTTTTGAAATGTATTTCCCTGAGATGTTCTTGTTTTTGACAATAAGACTTTAGATGCCAAATCAGAATTGAAATAGCTTAAATGATTAATAAATTCATGATGTTGTAGATTTACTGCCTGATTTTCCATTAATTCACCAATCTTTCTTGAAACGGCATTAGTACTTAGTTGTGATTGACATTTGTTTATCCAAGTCTTATATTTATACTCATCAAAATACTGCAAGATCGCCACTCTGTTGTTAAACAAAAACTCTTTGGCAATCAATTCATTATATTCTATTATTAAGGTATTTCTATTTTTTAGTAATTGGTTATTTTGTTCTATTTGAGTGTCAATATTTGGTATCAAGCTATTGATAGTTGTTGACAACGGGTTGAAACTAATATTAAACTCGCCTCCTTTCTGCAAAAAATTCACTAAAACTGTTTTTGACAGATTGATTGATTGTGATAATTCTGTATGTTTATTTTGAAAATCAGGCATAAGCGAGGATAGTTCGCTAAAATTTTCATAAGGTGGAATAGTTAATGAGTTTAGCCCTGTTATTTTTTGTTGAATATTTTCCTGAATTGATTTTAACTGTGTTGACACATCATTCAAAATGAATCGGCTAAATCCTTGCATTCTTTGTTTTGCTGCTTCATTTAATTCTTGTTGGCATAATACACATTTCTCTAAAGAATCCAAGGATGGAAAATTTTCTCCATCGGACATTCCATTATTATGAGCGAAGTTTTTAGCAGACTCCCAGAGGGTTCTCCATGGAGTTGTTCCAAAACCTTCAATAGTGTTTAATCCATTTAATTCATTCGTTGCGATATCATATGCTTTTTTTATACTTTCATATCTATTTCTTAAATTACTTATCTCTCCTATACTGGGTTCATTAAGTAAAACCTCTATTCTTTCAAATTGTTGAATATAATTTTGAATTCGTGACTTTAAACTCGTTAAATTCTGAATGTTTTGTTGTGGGTTTTGAGTGTTTATTAAATTGAACAGTTCTTGTTTTCTGTCTTTCTCTGTTTGGCTGTATTGTAAATAATTGTCGACTTCATTTTTAGTTTTGGATTCCAAACCAGCGTACCATTGGGCAACTCTTGTTGTGTTTAATGATTGGTCCAAATTTGGTTTTTGTGTAATATAATCTGCGATTTCAGAATGTAATTTTTGAGAAATACCTCCTAAAACTGGAATTAATTTTTCTAATAAATCTATTCCAACAGGTTTGTACTCTGTTGGGTTTTCACTATTTACATAAACATCTCCACAGTCAGTATCAAACACGTAGATAGAAGTAAGGGCGGAATGAGTATTTGAGTTTTCTATCCAACGAAAATTTATATTAGAACCATTTTCATTAATAAGAAAATCAACTTGTTGCTGGTTTGATGATGGAACAAACACATTTTTCTTTAATTCTACATTTGGTCTTCTACTCCAACATAGTTTTTTTAATATTCTTGAATAGCTTGATTTGCCTGAACCATTATTCCCATATACTACAGTCAAGCCATCGTCTGCAAATTGAAGGTGTCCTTCATTATGTAAAGAACAAATATTTATTGGGGCTTTAATGCTAATCAATTTAGGATAAACTGCCCCTGCGTTAACAATTGTAGGAATATGAGTATTGTCAATTGGGATGGCATCTATTGAAACAGATGAATCACCATTTTCTTTTTTTATTAACAATGCTAATTCATCAATATCATTTGAGGTAATTGAATCGTTAGAGATGATTCTCCGCAGAGCATCTCTCATAAAATCAGGTCTACTTTGTGACCAATTTAATATATCTTGATATACTGCCATCTTGAAATATACTTAATTTAGGAACTATTTTCAATTCATAAATAAGCAAAGTACATTTTCAATGTAACCATTGAATGTTTATTAGCTTATCACCCACAAATTTAGTAATTATTTGAAAAACAGCCACAAGAACTCTTGTTTTTCCGGTATTTCATTCAATAACCCCACGTTGATAGAAGTTATTCTCGTGCCGTTGGTTATTCCCGTGGGCTTCCGCCCCTCCAAACGGCTAGGAAGCCATGAACGGGAAATAACCGACATAGGCGCGGGAAATAACTTCGGGAACAATCGCACTACTTTCTAAATCCCCGTTTAGGCTTCTTCTTTTTTCTTTTCACGGGTATTTGTTCATCAGGAGTATTGCTCGGTTCTGGAGATAAAATGCCCAGCGCAAAAGATAGCCCTAAATCAGATTTGAAACTTTGCTTATTTTCAGTCATTTCTGCCTGCTTATCTGCACATATACCTGTCTGCATACTTTCTTGTTTGATAGCTTGTTCTTTCATTTTAAGTTGGTCGGCTATCTTGCCGTTCTTCATCGTGTTGTAATATTCAAAGGATTCGGTTAGATGCCGATTGTAGCCGAATAGCTTATCAAATCCCTGTTCTGCCTGTCGAAATAGATTGGTGCGGTCAAAACCGCCTTTGATTACTCCTTTTGTGGTATTCTTGTGATTGGTAAGCGGAGATAGTTTTTTCTTATTTGATTGGTCTTTCCGGCTGACAATTAAATGGCAGTGCATATTCAGTTCATTCTCGGATCTGTCCCTGCTGAAATGTATCTTGCCGTAAAACTTAATATCTTCTGCTGATAATCCTTTATTGAAATTCTTTGCATATTCGGGAATGAATGCTTCCCGGATATACCGTTTCATGGCTTCGGCTTGCTCCTGCTCGGTTGCTCCCATTGCCCGAAGTTCTTTTTCCGATGGGCTGACGTGGATAGCATAAAACTTAGCATCCGTTTTTAGTAGCTGACCGATATTACTGTCTATATCCTTTATGACTTGGGATTTATACATATTATCATTCGTCAGGTTGAAAAACCCCTCTGTATAGATTCCCTGTTCCATACGTTCGATATCCTCATGCTCGCAATAGTCTGCTAATCTCCGGCTACTGCCTGCAATGTTATACGTGCCTTTGGACGGTGGCGGGAAATCTATATTCATAGTTTATGTTTTGTTTATCAGGTCGTTAATTTCGGTTTTAAGGTTCTCTTTCCGTTTGCCGTCCATTACTCCGCAAGTAGCAAGCTCCGAATAAAGGCTAATCAATTTCAATAGCTTCGCATTATCATTTTTCTGTAATTGGTATAGCGTGGAAATTTGTTTTCCCTGATTATTGATTACCTCGGTATGGTTGCCGAACTGGTCACTGATTTTATGTAATACATTATGATATTTCTCTTGGTTCTGCTCCAACTGTGAGAGGACAAGCGTTTCCAATTCCCTAGTAATACTATCGAAGCGGACGGCTATTGAATGGCTTGTGCGTATCATCGGGGTTAGTTGGTCTTCTTCGTACCTCCGAATGAAACGGATAACATCATCCTGTCGTTTGTTGATTTTAGATAGTTCCGACTTTACCGATTCGGGAGCATCGGCAGGGTTGATGTGCGCCTTATCTAAATACCGAAAAGCAAGTTTCACTACTTCCCCTTTTTTCAGCGAATAGCGTTTACATATTTTCTCTACCAAAACGTTGGTTTCTTTGTCTATGGCAACGGTGGTAAATATGGTTTTCCGGTGTTGATTCCCCATGTGTTATAACTATTTTATGACTATTTACAATATTAACCACCTGACAATAAGCGATAAACGAAAACGACTTATAGCAGGTGTTATAATAGCGTGTTTTCATAACACGCTAAAGCCGAAGGCTTTGCCCCGCAGGGCAAGAGGGAAAAACAGGACTTGTCCGGTTCCCTCTTGCTTAATTTAGCGAAACAGACAGAGACAGTAGGCGAGGTCGTTTCTGCTAAATGCGGAGCGTTAGATAAGAGGCGATGAACATAGAACCGCCTCTTTCCTTTGCGCTATTCTGCGTTAAGTGCAAAAAGCAGAAACATTGACAGGAAACAGACCTTTAGAGTGCGCTGTCGATATATTTTAACGTCTGAAAGTCCATATGCTGACGAACAAATTCCCGGACATCGGAAGTGCGGTAATAGGTTTTATGCCCGATCATAAAATAGGGTAGTTTACCGTCAGACCGATAGTGTTGCAAGGTGCGCTTACTTACTTTCAGGAGAAAGGCTAAATCTTGGTTATCGAGCAATTTCTCATCCTCGTCAAATATTTCTTTCGTGTTGATGAGCGATTTCAGGTCTGTCCCTATATCGTTCAACTTTTTGGATAGCTTTTCCATCCATTTTTCAAAATCTTCGTTATTGATATACATTATTTTACTTTGTTTTTTAAGTTTTACAATCTGTTTATCAATGCATTGATGGAGCAAAGGACGGCAGAGTAAAGCAATTAAAATAGGAGAATCCCTATGGACTCCCCTAAAAGCAATTTGCAAAAACCTATAAATCAGCATTATGTAAAAGCATCTTTTTTCATCTTCTTATTCCGGCTTTCACGAATGATAAGATTTTGCAGGTAATTCAATGCTTTGGTAAGGTTGAAAGGTTTTCGCTTAAACACTCTTTCTTTTGATTTATACGCATTTCCGAAAGTGAAATTGAAGGCTTCTTCCAAAGCATGGGCGATATGGATGTATGAAGCGGGAGTTCCTTCTTCATTTAGAAACTGTCCGGAGAGTTCAAACGAAACGGCAAACTCCCCCATGCTATCAATCCCCAATCCGTTTCTGAAATTGGGAATAAACAGACTTTTGGAATATGAGGTTCGGGATTGCGGGACGAGAATTGCCCGGCTTGTGGGAATGTGAGTTTGAGTAGCTCTATTTCCGATTCAAGAAACAGGATAGCTTTCCTAAGATAGGCTAATTTTAGGGCATTTTTCCCCCTGCTCGTACCGATGAAGTGCTTGTAAAAATACCAATTCAATGCGAGTATTATTCAGCATCCGATAGACTTCCGAATAGTCATTTTCGGATTGACTGACAATCTTCATATGTTCCATAAAGCACCCATAGGCGTTCTGCGTTTCGTCGTTTGAAACTGGTGAAGCATCAGATAATAAGCCTATTAACTTCGTGTTTAATAAATCATTCATAAGCATACCGTTTTTAAGTGGTGAATAATTGGACTTATATCAAAACCGTAGTTTTGTATGCTGAATGACTCATATTTGATTTTATGAGAATCGTGATCTGAAAATAGCCACCTGTTAAGAAAAATCATAACAGGCAGCTATATATGCAGGGTACAAATTTACAAATAGGCTATACTACCATTTATAAATTCAATTCAACCCATTCTTCTTTGGTCAGGCGGCTGATATGTTCCGTGCGTATATCATTCATTAATGGATAGGGTTTATCCGTTTCTGTGCGGTAATGTCGAAAACCGCACTTTTCCTGCGCACGTTTCGATTTTTCATTTCCATCGAAATATCCGCACCATACAGTTGTCAATTTCAAGTCTTCAAATCCATGACGTACAATTTCGCGTATTGCTTCGGGTATCAATCCTTTACCCCAGAAAGGTACGCCGATCCAATAGGAAACCTCACCTTCTTTTTCGCTTATCGGGAAATTACTTTTATCTCCGGTAATTAGTCCGATACAACCTATGGCAATATCTTCTCCTTTCAATGTTACAGCATACACGCCTTCCTGTGCGAACACCGTTCTGATAATATCGGCACTTTCTTCTATGCTTTTGTGTGGCGACCAACCCGCAATAGGACCGACCCGGTCATCTTTGGCATATTTGTACAAATCCTCTGCATCCGTTTCTCTCCATGGACGTAAAACAAGCCTTTCGGTTTCTAAAATCATGTTATTCATTCTATTATAATATTTATTATTTAGATGCAAAAGTACGGCTATCTATTCGAATATTATAAGCAAAATTTGAGCGTATTGGGTACTTTTGAAAACTATATACGCTTTCATGTGGTAAAATAAGTTATATTTGCATTTAAAATAAAAACTAAAATGGTAAAATCTGTACCGGACATATTCAGAAAAAGGGAAGAGGTCGTAACAGGAGAAAGCAATATGGAAGAACATAAAAGCTATCCTTTGAAACTTCCTTATCTGGCTGTTTTCATTTGTATGGAAGGTAGGGCGGTAGTTAATGTGAATTTCCAAAATTACCTGCTGAAACCCAATGATATTTTGGTTCTGTCCGAGGATTCTATTACTACCTTTTTGCGAACGTCAAAAGATTTCAGATTATTTTATTGCCTGATAGATAAAAGTCTCGCATCCGAAATTGCATACAACCTTCCGAATCATTTGTTTTCGTTTTTATGGGAATCACCGCTTTGTATTCCGGGAAAAACGGAAATTCCATTGTTGGAGATGTGGCTTGGACAAGCCTTACATATTATACAGGAATGTACAATACACCAGCATATCATGTTGCGCAACCATTTGCAGAATTTCTTCCTGAAGATTACCGAAAGAATGCCGTCAAACGGTTTCGTTAAGCACGAATATAGCCGTAAAGAAATACTATGTTGGAAATTTTGGGATTTGGTTGGCAAACACTGCAAAGAACATCGTGATGTAGCTTTTTATGCACGAGAACTTTGTATTACGCCGTTTTACCTGTCCCAAATAACCAAAGGTTTCATGAACGATTCTCCGAAAGGCTTGATTGATAGGCAGGTCATTTTGGAAATGAAAGCTATGCTAAGTTCTTCTGACATTTCTATCAAAGAGATAGCAGAACAGCTTTATTTTGAAGACACGTCATATATGTGCCGATATTTCAAGCGACATACAGGCATGTCGTTTTCAGAATATAGAAAATGAGCTAAAAAAGAGGGCTAAAAAACGGGCAGAAAATCTTCTGCCCGTTTTTTCTCTTCACCAATAACGCTCGTTTCTATATCCGCTCAATAATCTGTTTTTCTACTCCTGCCAACTTATGGGATAGGGCTTCCATATCCTGACTGATTTTCTCTTTCGTTATTCGTGCGTATATCTGCGTGGTCTTTATATTCGTATGCCCTAACATTTTACTAACCGTCTCAATAGGAACGCCTTGCGATAGCGTAAGCAGAGTCGAGAACGTATGACGCCCGACATGATACGTAAGTTTCGTTTTAATCCCACACTGCTTGGCTATCTTTTTCAGTATCGCGTTACAGCTGCTATTGCTCGGCATCGGAAACAGCCTGTTATCCCTGCAATAGCCTTTATATTTCTCTATAATCCGCTTCGGTACTTCCAGTAAGCGGATACTCGAATCGGTATTTGTTTTCTGCCTGCGGGTAATAATCCATAGATTACCGTCAAAAGCTGTTTGCAGATTATCTTTTGTAAGGTTCTTTACATCAGAATAGCTAAGCCCGGTAAAGGTCGCAAAGACGAACATATCCCGCACCAATTCATATTGGGCGTTTTTCATCTTTGCATGGATCAGCGATTGCAGTTCTTCTTTGTTCAGGAATCCCCTGTCTTTTTGTTCGGGGCTTATCAGGTATCCGGCAAAGGGGTTGATAGCCAACTGACCGGAGTTTCGGGCTATGGATATAATATGCTTTAATCCTATCATATATACCCATACTGTATTAGTGGAATTTTTCCTTTCGGTTCTTAAATAATGCTCGAAACCATTGATAAAACTAAGATTCAATTCCTTTAAACAAATATCCTTTCGGTTATACTCCTTGCGAATGTAGTTTTCCACATGTTTATAGAGGGTACAGTATCGGGAATAAGTAGCTTGTGTTCTATTATAACCTACTTTCTTTGAAAACTCTTGGTTGTGCTTGTCGAACAGGACTAAAAGCATATCTTGTTTAACTCCCAACCCTAAATAGGCATTCTTTACCTTATCGGCGGTTACAAACCCGTCCGCTTGCATGATTTCTTGATAATGGCGGTTAATATCGACACGGATTTTATCTATAGCAATGTTGGTTTTTACTGCCTTAGAACTCTTTCCCGTCAATCTTCCCGCTTTGGTATCCCAAAGGTTAGGCAGTACAGTCATTTTACAACTGAACTGGCTGATCTTCCCGTCAATCGTGATCCTCCCATTACGGGAACAGTTCCGTCCGGTTTAGGATTGTTTCGCTTCAAATAGAACAAAATTTTGAATGTGCTACGTTGCATCATAACTCAAAGTTTTTAATGTTACAAAATTAGTTTACTTTGAGTTATCAGAGGGAATCGCAAAAGGCGCAAATAGCAGACAAATAGCGACTTATAGGACTGTTGCACAAATACGTCAGGTAACGGGATGGTAACCGATCTCTGGCTTAGTCGTGTCTATGCAATACTTTTGAAGGCACAAAAAACAGCCAAGCGAAATGCTAACCATACACATTACCAGTTAGTTGTCCTCGCTTGGCTGTTCCCTGCTTTTTTATCAGGCTTTTATTTTATAAAACCATCCATTGTTTATATAACCTTTACTTTCCTGGATATTATTCCTTACTGCATTCTTTTTATCTTCAAAATCTAAAGTGAAAATATCATCTTTTCTTGTAATATTATTGGGGAAATACTTTTCTGCGAACTTTTTTAATAGTTTGTCGTTTGTATTTAAGATTGCTTTATCATTAATGGTTTTTGATAGGATCAATATATCATTCCATGTGTTTTTAAAATTGTCTTTTGTGTTATATTCTTTTGAAAATAAATCTAATAACTCATATCCAGTTTCAATATCACATTCATAAATCGGATTACAAGATATATTTTGGTCCAGTAGAAATATGAATTTATTATTTATTGTTTTGCGCATCTCTTTTTTTAAATGACCTATTGATGAATGAAGTAAATCTTTTCTTTTGTTATTTATTATATTACTGATTGATTTGTTGTTGTATTGACGGAATGGTGGTTGATCTATTTTGCTAAAATTAAACAATATACTATCAGAAATTTTTTTCGCAAATGAATGATCCATTTTTCTAAATAATCGAATATGTGTTACATCATTGCAAACTGGAATATAGTAGTTTGCTTGATCGTTTAAAGTTGAATTTGACATTAAAAATTCGCAAGCAACTATTGAAGAAATATGTTTGTTTTCTACAATCCAATCTGTTTCCCCTTTGTGGCTGTATGATATAATTTGAGTATCTAGATATTCCATGTATAATTAATGTTTTGTTGTTTTAAATGTTTGAAGTATTTTTGCATAAAACAATGTATATGAATACTGAAGAAAGACTTAAAAAAAAAAAAAAAAAGTATAATTTGCTTATTTTGCAGTACCTTATACTTAATAATTCTATTTACCGGATAGTAACCATCGCAATAGTAGGTCTTTTACTGGGTCTGATAACAGGATCCCTGCTGTAAATGACAGTAATCCAACTGCAATATTTAAATTCTTTAGCCTAATATTGGCTTTAGTAAGAGACTTGATACCAGCGTCAGTTTCTGATTCCTTTCTAATCGCTTCTAAATAATTAGTGTAGCGTTTATATTTTATCATTACAAGCATTCCTTCCTTAGTTAAAGAAACTGGAGTATCTCCCTTAATATCTTCCGCTTCAGTTATCAGACCCAGAATAACAAGTTTTTTTCTAAGACGATATGCATCATGACTACTTACATCCATCTTTAATGGTTTAAATAACATTTCCTCTAATTTGATTGGCGTTGGATAGCGTTCCAGGACTTCCATTATGCGGTTAAGGATATCTTCGTCAGTGTATTCTTCTAGTCTCATAAAAATAAATAGCGAGTCCCTTCATAACGCGCCCACGGGAACAACACCTGAACCGGATTGACTACCGGTTGCGTTATGAAGGGACTCATATTAGTATCCAGTTAACAATGTTAGCTGAGTTGTTTGTTGGGCGGTGCTAAGATGGTGATAATAATTGATAATGCAAACTGTTTTTGAAAAAGTAAAATATAAAAAGCCCCACTCTAAATACAAGAATGGGGCTTTATGCACTAGATATCTTAAATGATAAAATTTACGTTACACTAAATGAACCTGATTCAAATCTTCTGCTAATCGTTTAATAGCCTGATCAATTTTTTCTATCTGATTCTTTCTTGGTTTTTTTAATCCAGAGGCATAATGCCCTAGTTGTTTTTGATTAATACCTGTTATTCTTTCTAATCCTGCTTTGGAGAAGATATTAGAAAAATACTCCATAAATGAGGCAGTGTCGTAAGCCCATGTAATTTCCACATCCCCTTGTAGTTCTGCTGGAACTTCAGTATTATTCTCTTTGTACAACTTAATAGATTCAATAATACTTTTTTTTGTTTCCTGCACAGTTTCTCCTGATCCATAGATTCCCGGAACATTTTCTGACCATGCTCCAAATAGATCTTTTCCGCTTTCGATTGTAACTTTGATAGTTCCCATCTTAATTTAAATTTTAAAATTGCATCAGTTTTATTTTTGTAAGAACATGGGGCTTATTCAAGCTCCATGTCTTTACAAATCCGCTTTCTTAGTCCTTCCGGAATTTCTTTGGATCCGTGGAATGGAACCGGATATCGCACCCCATTTAGGTCTTCATAGATGTAATGGCTACTCCCATTCCCAAGTTCTTGGGCAATATGCCATCCCCTTTTTTTCCCTTTCTTGAGAATGCTTCGGTGAAATTCTGATGACTTCATATAATTCTCAAGTTTTTATACTGCAAAGGTAGTAATAATTCTACCAACTCCAGTTAAAAGATAGAAATATTTCTACCTTTTTATGAAACTATTGTTTTTTTGGTGAACATAGCGCACCAACCGCCATGGTCGAAGAAGATGGAAGGTGATACCGGGATGATGATGGCGGGAAACTCCAGGAGTTTGATGGCCGGACATGCTTCGAGGGAATCTTGTTCATACTGCATAATTGAAAGGATAGTATTTAAGGTTACTAGGATGTTTTCCTTCTTTAGGGTTTCGTTTATTATATTGTTATTTGATACCGTGAATTCGCTTGCTATAGTGATAGCGAGGTCTACTTCGGCATTCATTACGACTTTCCCCTGAAGGGTGATATTTCCGTATTCTACAAAAAGAAGCTTTCCACTCATAGCCTTTACATTGTCTGGCAGATACTTTTCATTAATGCTAAAGATATAGTTTGATATCCCTGTATTAGCCTTTTTTTTTTTTTTCTTAAGTTCCGAAATAAGGGCTTCGTATTCTGGTAAACGGGTATTCTTTGGCAGCTTACCATGTTTATTGATTGCATCGGCCGATACAAATCTGGCAAAATAGGTCATTAATGAACGGACATATTATGAATTTAACATAGTGAGTCTATTCTAGAAATTGATAAATTTAATAACGAGAGAAGTTCTTCTTGTTGATTCCTTTCCCCAAGGCATCTGATATTGTTTTTTTGAGTGATTTAATCTGAGCTTCGAAAAAGGTAATTACGTTTTGAAATGCATCTGTTTATTAGCCATTTCTATACATATAAGTAAGGCAGATACAATTATTAATTGTATCTTTACAATGCATACTTTTGTTATACTGCAGCTGTAGTATAATCATTCCTCAATTGGTGCATGATAATACCTCAACTGTGGAATGACTGTTTATCAGCTGAAGTATGACCAGCTTATGCAAGTATCAGAAAGAATTGTTCACCTTAAAACCAATAAAAAACAACTGTATGGCCGCAAATTATAAGTTAGTACGTAACCCAGACCCAGCTAATAGCGACGAACTAAAACCATTACA
>RRZU011136325.1_pt1 | contig 13360 bp, 16 predicted proteins | sample 2165561 | NCBI WGS metagenome assembly RRZU01 (sample SAMN10456909, study PRJNA506462) | wastewater metagenome | isolation source: wastewater sludge | place: USA: Moscow, Idaho
ACTTGCATTAATTATCCCCTTGCCTATTTGTCCTATTAATATTGGATTACTCTGTTCGTTCATTAATAATTTTGCTAATTCATTTTTATGAACTAAATCTGTAATATCGTATTGAACAGAAAGAAAATTTGTTATATCACCATTAATATCAAGTTCAGGGATAATTTTTGTATCAACGATGTAGTCATGTCCTAAACGACTTTTATTTCTTAATACACCACTCCAAATTTCTTTGTTAGACAATTTATTCCAAATTTCTTTTATTTCATCATCTGAAGTTTTTTCATGCCTAATTATTGAATGATTTTTCCCTAGAATTTCATTCTTTTGATATCCAGAAATTTTTTGAAATATCTCATTTGCGTAAATGATTTTACCATGTATATCTGTTTTAGTAATTAAGCTATTGTTGCTTAATAGTTCAAAAATTTTATCAAAGTTTTTTTGTTGTTTAGTTATCTTTAGTTCATTAAATTTGTGCTTTAAATTATTTTCTATATGTAATAAATGTTTATGTATTAATTTATTAATACTTATTTCTTTTTCTGAGTTGGGATTAAAAATGAATTCATCAGGTTTTAACTTAAATAATTCATTTGTTATATTATCAACTGTTAGAAAACTTTTTATTTCATAATTTATAGAATTTCTTATAATTTGAAGTTCGTTTATATTTTCAATACAAAAAAATATGATACTTGTATTTGTATGTTCTAGTATGTTTAGTACGTCAGTTGCATCAGAAACAATGAATAATCTCTTAAATTTTTGTTTTTTAAGTATATTGATTATTTCAGATTGTTCCTTTGATTTTTTACTTTTAAACACTATTATATTGTGTTTTGAAAATGTTTCTAAATAGTTTATATCGTTATCATTAAAAAAATCCATATTATTTACCTTCATTAATTCTACAATTTTCTATCAAATTTCCAAGCTGATATATATGACCTTGTTTATTTCTTTCGTTGTTCTTTATAATGTAATGAATATTTGATTGTAATAACATTTTTGTTTTCATTTTTATTGAATCATCACCAGTCAATAAAATACAATGTCCTGTGAAGCCTAAGTTTTTTATTCCTTTTAAAAATTCTAGTCCGTTCATAGAATTCTCACCCAAATTATAATCACAAATAATCATGTCATAAATACATGCAAAATCCATTGCATTATTACCAGAAAATAATGATATATCTGTAAACAATTTTATCTCATCATATTCTTTTATAAAGTTTTCTTTCTTTAACATAATTTCTGCAATTTTAATTACTGTAGAATTATCATCTATTAAAGCAAATCTCATTTATAGCTCCTAGTTGTATGTAGTTTGAATTCATTTATATAATTACCTAAATCTGTAGTTGTTGATATTTGATTAGTAAAACTTTTTTGTTTAATTACATATTTAATATCTTTTTGTAATTCCATTATTTTTTTCAATAATTCAGAATCATTAGAAGTTAATAAAATTTTCAATCCAGAAAATTCAATTTTTTCAAAGAATTCCAAACCATTAGGATGGTTTAATCCTAAATCGTAATCACAGATAATTACATCAAAAGATGTTTCGATATCTGCAAATTCAAAATTTGTAGTATTTTTAAACACTATACTATCTTCCGTAGTTATATAATTAAACTTACGTAACATCATTATGTTAACTTTCTGTACTGTTGAATTATCATCAATAAATAAAATATTCATGTTTTTCCAGGTTAAATATAAAAAGTAAAAACTAAAATACCATCGTTAGGATCTGTATCCACAATAGATATTGTATTTTGAGATTGTGCATTCTTAATAGATGCTTCTGCTCCAGTTAAACTAATGCCTTGAACAGTAATTTGAATTTGGTGAGGGTCTGGTGAAGTAATTGTATATCCAGAATTACTATTTATTTTTGATTCTAAATAACCAGCTGCATTTTTAGTTAATTTAGAATAAGACTCTAATGCATCTGTTGTAATTCCTGTAGAAGTACCATCAGTTTTATTATCAGCAATCCACAATACAGCAACATTTCTTATTTTATCAATTTCAGAATTATAAACTGAATATTTAGGAATATTGATTGATTGATTGATAGAAGGACTAATTCCTAACCCGAACGCAATAGATATAGTTATTGCTGCAATAATCATTAAAATTTCTGATTTCCCACCCATCTTTTATCCTTTTATAAATTAATATTTTTAATAAAAAACAAACAATTAATTCTTTATAAAAAATACACATTTACACAAGTAAGAACTTGTGTAAATAATAAATAGAAATTAACCTTTATAAGCAAAAACTAAAGTACCATCATTTGCAGTTGTATCAGTAACTGTTGATGCTAAAGAAGTTTGAGTATTTTTAACTGAAGTTTCAGCTCCACTAACAGCAGTTAACCCTTTTACAGTTATTTCTAATTGAGTTGCATCACCTGTTTTTGGACCAACTACATATGTGATTCCAGTATTTACTTTAGATACAAGTTCATTACTAGCATTTAAAGTTAATCCTGGTAAATATGTTTGAACTCCAGTTGCAGTTATACCTGAATAAGTACCATCTGTAGTATTTGCACCAATCCATAACGCAGAAGCATTTTTAATGTTTCCTATCTCACTATTTATAACAGCATACTTTGGAGTATTTGTTGATTGATTAATAGATGGTCCTACTACTAATCCAAACGCCAATGACATAATTATTGCTGCAATTACCATTAAAATTTCTGATTTTCCACCCATCTTTTATCCTTTTGTTTATAAAATTACATTCTTGATAAAACGTCAAGAATTCCATTTTGCATTGTGTCTTTTACAAATGCAACTGCTAAAAGCCCTATAAGCAGATAAATTAATACATTAATAACTGCTGGCCCCCACTCCTTAATAACCTCATTAATTTCTTTATCACTGTTTTCACAGTAGTCCAAAGCTTTTTTTATATAAAGCTCTGTCTCTCCTGTTTCATCAGCATCGATAAAACAATTAATTACTTCTAAGGGGAGAATCCCCTTTTGAGAAACAAGAATGTCACTCGCTTTTCCTCCTTCTTTAAGATTTAAATCAATTTCATAAAATATATTCCTCCAATAAATATTTGGAGATGTTTTAGATAGAGCAATATAAGCATTTGAAATATTCATAGAATTTTGTAATTGATAATATGTATTTAACACAGTAATTAAGTCTGTAAAAAGTTTATTTTTAAATACTTTATAGTAGTAACTTGTATAATTTATATATATATAATTTAGAAGATATTTAACACCAAAATAAATTAGAATCATTATTCCAATAACAATAAATGAACTCCACCAATATTTAATTAAAAATGGTATTTGAACAATAACAACATCAGTACTACTAGTAGAACTAGCCGCTTGCATTTGTCCAAATGATTCATATAAAGAAGTAATATCTTCTTTAAAAAATGGAATTGTTAAAAAAATAGCCATTATAGTAAGTAATCCACTTTTAATTGCACTTGCTAGAGCATTACTATTTTTTAGACTATTTTTGTTTATATTAATTATGGATATTAGTGAATTATGTAAATCTTTACTCGAATCAGCATTCCTAATAATTCCATATTCAAGATTACTAATAAAACCATTGTCAAGAAGAGCATCAGCAGGTTCTTTCCCATTTTTAATATCAGAAATGGCATTAAGACAAAATTCGATAATATAATCTTTTCTACTACCATTTTCTATATATCTTGTTAATGTTTCTTCATAAGATGCTTCTGATTTAACTTGAAATGATAAATACTCAAGAAAATCAAGTTTATCTTTAACTGTTATTGTTTTACTAAAGAACATCACTAATTCCATTATCAATTATTCCAAGTTCTTTAAGTCTTATAATCTGAGAACTCATAGAAATATAATTAGTTTGTTCTTTTACTGCTTTCATAACGTCTTTTATATCAGAAGAACCAATCATCCTTTTAATACTAATATCTGTAAGGGTAGCTGCTTCAATAACTGGAACAACACCATTTATCCCTCTTCCTTTACATGTAGGGCAAGATGAACCTCTAGTTCTAACAAATCTTCCTGGTTGAGTAAGAGATTCAGATTTACAATCATCACAAAGTTTTGAAATTAAGTTAGTTGATACGATAGCTTTTAATGCTCCAGCAACAAGGTTTAAATCTAATCCCATTGCTTGAATTCTTAGTAAAGTATCTTCAACGCTACCCGTGTGGTATGTAGTATAAGTAAAGTGTCCAGAAAGTGCAGCAGAGATTACTGAATTAAATTCTTTAGCATCTCTACACTCTCCAATAATTATAACATCACAGTTAAGTCGTAAAAACCCTGCAAGAGCTTCCATATGAGTCATACCTGTATCTTCACCAACTTCCGTTTGATTTAAAAAAGGATGAGGATGCTTATTTTCAACAGGATCTTCAGAAGTATTAACTTTTTTATTAAGTTTTAGGTATTCAGACACAAGAGAACTTAATAAAGTGGATTTGCCAGAACCAGTTTCTCCAGTTAATATTACCAATCCACCTTTTTTAGGAGACATAATCATGTCAACAACTTCTAAAAAGAAAGATATTGACTCATCACTTAATCCTAAATTGTATATATTTGGTAATGTTCCAATTGCAGGCAGTTTTCTAATGGCTATGTTCTCACCAAAAGTAGTTGGAAAAATAGCATTTCTAAACAAAACATTAATTCCATCAATGTCTTGCCCTATTCTAAACTTTAATTCTTTACCTGATTTATAATCTATTGATTTAGGATTTGCTAATGAACATAAAGAAATTAAAAATTTATTTTTAAAAGCAATAGGAATAGTTCCAATTGGATCTGTCCATTCTCCACTAATTTTTAGTTTGATAGATACAGTTGATTGCATAGTTGTTAAATCTATATCAGTCGCATTATCTTCTTGACAAAATTTAAATAATTTTTTAATAAATGTTGGCATAGTTTCGTTTTCATCGTATGATAAAGAAAGAGATGAACTAAGTCCAGTAATTTCCTTATATGTACTTAAAGATATTATCCCATAATCCCAATTGCAAAATTTATCTAACTCAATCATTGTAGGATCAATGCAGAAAAGAATTTTCTTTTCTGTTTCAAGATTTACAGCAGGAATAAATTTATTGTCGTATAGTCTTGTCAATCTTTGTTGATAAGCATCTTCAGATTCACTTAAGTCTTTTGTATAAAATGCCATATAATTTTTTTCAAATTCTTCTTTTGATGTAACAAATGGCACATGAAGAATATCTGACATAATTTCTATTGCTTTAGGCTCTTGTTCCAGTAATGTAATTATATTAAGTCCGTCAATGCTGTGTGCATTTCCACCTAATTTTTTTGAAATCTTCTCAATCAATGACATTTTTTTGCCTTAATAATTTATCTAATTTTGTTGTTTTTTATCATTTTCTCTATTGGAGAAAACAATATCTGATTCTTGTACTTGATTTGTTAATATAGGTAAATAACTAGTATTTTTTGATTTATCCGTAATAGTAATTCCAAAGTCTCCAATTTCTTCTATTTTTTTGTTTTTTATAGTCATACCAGCAGATGCTTTTATTACATGATTTGAATCTACTAGTAAATAACAATATTTATCATTACCAATAGTAACTGTTCCTATTACATTAAAGTTTGAATCTGTTGTAACAGTAGCGGTCTCCAAAGGTAGAGTTGGTAAATTATTGTTATTTACAGAATTCTTTTTTTCCTGAAGAGTTTTCAAGACTTTTTCAAATTCTAATTTACCCGTTTGATCTGTATTATTAGGTTGTTGAGTTACTGTTTCAGCTTGTAAAAGACTTAATGAAATTATTGCATTAAATATGATTTTTTTTAACATTTTATTACTCATTTGTTGTAATTAGTTTTTTTGCATCTTCTAGTGTGAAATTAGTTACATGCAAAGTAAGATTCTTATTGCTTACATTTTCAACATACCCCAGATATGATAATGCTTGTAAGAAATCTTTGAATTTCTGTTTGTCTTTAAATTCTGGGTAAGTAAGATTCATAGAAATAGTGTTTTTATACTTACTTTCTCCATTTCTAATATCTAATTGAATATCTTCTAATAAGGCATATGCATATATATTTCCAGCATAAAATGACAAATCAGTATTAGAAGCAAGTTTTCCAGTGTTATTTGCTAAATTACTATTTATAAAATTTGTTTGATTTCTGTAATTAGTAATTACTTGGTTTGTGTCAGCTATTTCATTATTAATACTAATATAATTGTTAAACTGATAAGATAAAAATGAGGTGAAGCCTAATGTAATACATAATGCAATAGCTTTATTATTAACTTTTTTAATAAAATTCATTTAATCTCTCCATTATCTATTTGTGAGAACAAATGTTTTAATTGTTGTGCTTTAAGTTCATCATTAGGAATTAAAGGCATCATTTGGTTTTTACTTTTCTCAGTTAAATCGTTAAAAAGAGTAATTTCAGTAGTTAATTGTTGCTTATAAGTTTCAAGCTCTGTAAGCTTGTTGTTAATTTGGAATTTAATAAATAACCAAATCATTGTCATTATAAAGAATGCATAAAAATACATTCTAATAGTAACTCTCTTTTTATTTGGGTCAATAAGTTCTGGTAATTTTTCAATAGCAATAAAATCTATATTTTCTATATCATTAATATTCTCATTTAATATATCAATGTTATTGATAATTGCAATACTTTTATAAATCTCTTTATATCTAATTAGTTGTTGTTTTATTTTTAGCTTATCAATCAATATTGATTTTCTCATTGGTTCTTTATGAAATATACAAAAAAAGCTGTCTTTATCGCTATTTTCAATAAGAATTAAATCGTATTTATTTAATGAACTTATTTGAACAAGAGCTAATTCCAAAGGATATGAGAATTCATTTATTTTTGTGAATTCATAATATGCATCATTTAAATTTATTGTTTTTAAAAACCTCGTAGGTGTTATTGATACATTTGATGGAAATAACTTTTTGTTACCTATAATTGCGTACATATTTCTACTTTCTTATTTTTGCTTCTAAAGTCATAACAATGTAAACATCTTTTGCATTATCAGATTTAAGTCCAATCGAATCAAGCTGTTCTATAGGTAAACCAGCTCCAGTATTCTTGTTTTCTTTAAATTTATGAGAAACAAGAATATATGGCACTCCAACTTTTACTCTATGATAACCGTCTACAGACTGTTCTGCAGTATCTGGTGTCAAAACAGTATTACCAAATGCGGTAGTGCTATTAAATCTACTTAAACTTTTAGTTGTTGAGTACAAATCAATTGCAACGGTATCATTATCAATAACTTTTGCAATAGCACTTAAAAAACCTCCATCTGCAACACTTGAAGGTGTAACAGAACCAGTTGTACCAGTTGTAGTATTGCTAGTTGATTGAATTGAGCTTATGTAACCATAATTACTTGCAATTTTTACAGTATTTAAAATGTTAGATTGTGTTTCAAATGTAACTGGATTCATGATTTCTGCATCACCGTATTCTCTTAAAAAATTTAATACAGCATTATTACTACCATTTTTGTACCCTATTCCATACATAGTAGTACCTGTGTTGCCAGCGAATGCACTTGATACCATATTTTTTGCATCAAAGTTAAATTTTCCACTTAATGCACTAAAATCTAATCCAGTAGTATCACCTTTCGTTTTAGTGACTTTATAAAGAGTAAAAGTAATTTCAATTGTATCTTTAAATTTGCTATTGAAATCACTAATTAATTTTTGAGCTAATTTTATATTTTCATTTTTATCTCGAACTAAAATTTGTCCACTAGCAGGTAAAAAAGTATATGAACCTTGTTTACTAAGAACACCTTCAATACCATTTTCTAATTCTTTAACAAGTAAAGTTTTATATTTAACACTTAGGTCTTTAGATGTATTTGATGTAGAATTAGAATTGTTGTTTGAACTATTGCTATTTGTATCATCATTAGATTTCATTTCAATATTTATATCAGTGTTTGACTCCCTGTCTCTTGTAAAAATATCCAAAAACATAGATTCTGTTTTAAAATAAGATATTAGTACTTTATCTTCTTTATATGAAATACTTAAATCAGCACCATTCACTACATGATTAATAGCATCTAATGCATTACCTTGGAAATTAAAAGTTCTATTAATAAGAGCTAAATTATTTGCTGTTTTATCTTCCCAAATTGGCGTAACATTTGCTTTTTTTGTTAACATTTGTATAATATCACCAACGGGAACAGTTCCATTAATTGAGACTTTTGTTTCACTTAATTTTTTTTCAGCACTAGAAATATCAGGATTAATTGAAATTTTTATATATTTGCTATTTTCAATTTTTGAGTGATGTAAAACATAATCATTTGCTAAAAAGAATTTTTCTAATGATTCCAAAGACTCAATATTATTAACACTAAATTTAGAATTAAACGATGTACCGTTTTCAAGAACATAAATATTCCCATCTACAAATTGCATACGTTCAAAAATTGTTTTAGCATTATCACCAGATTGGATATTAAAACTACGTGCGAACACTTTGTCAATTTTGTCAAGCTTTTTTTCAAATTCAATTCCAGTGGCCTGACTTGTTTCTACTTGAGTTGTCGCAGTAGAAAAGCATCCAGTAAAAGAAAAAATTATACTAGCGGTTACTAGTGATTGTTTAATACTAATCATGTTGTCACTTAATGTTAAAATAATGTTAAAATATTATCACATAAAGATTAAAATAATATTAAAAATTAATACTAATATTTTGAAATTAATAAAATAAAATGGACTATAACTGAAAATGAAATTAAATATAAGGAAATTAAATTTTAGACGTAATATAGAATCATAATATTTTATGATCCTATAAAATGTTATTATTTTATGTACTAACTAAGAGCAAATATTTTTGATATTTTTTATTATATTCCCCAACTTATGAATACCAATTTCATTATTTGAAGAATTTAGTTCTTCTTTTATAATGTAGTCAATATTATTTTTCATTTCCATAATACTTTTTAAGATAAATGAATTATTTGATGTTAATAATACTTTCTTTATATTTTGAGAATCCTGTTCAATTTTATTAAAAAATTCAATTCCGTTTGGAAATTCACAACCTAAATCAAAATCGCAAATTATTATTTTAAAACATTTTAAAATTGATTTTAGTTCATTATCATCTATAAGAGTTGAACTATAATTAATAATCTCATCATCTTCATTTATATACTTAAATTTTTGTAACAATGCTTTAACAGTCATAGAAATTGTACTATTATCGTCAATAAGTAATATTTTCATAAACATCCTTTTTTATTATATAGTTAAAATAATATTAAAATAAAAATAAAAACATATTAAAATAAATTTAGATTTAAAGCAAATTTAAAATATTTTTTGATAATATACTTTAATTTTAACTTTTTTGCCCAATTAGAATAAAAATCAATGATTAATTATTCAAGTTTAAACTCATAATTTCTGTTATATCCTAAATAACCAATCCTTTTGTATTAATGCTATGTATTCAATATAAAAGCATTAATGCAAAAGGATTGGTGAATATTTTTTGAAAAGGAAAAATATGGCAGAGACAAGTAAAAAAAACAGAAATGAAACAGAAATTAAAAAAGCAACTATACCTGCGCATCTTGCACTAGCATTAAAAACTGCAGAATCTAATTTAACACAAATTCAAACTTCTTTAGGGAAAATAAACATTAAAGACTTTGATGATGCTGTTGCATTACGAAATATCGATAAGATTCTTGAACTTACCAAGAAAATAAAGATAGAGCGAAATGAAAGAAGAAATAAAAAACAAAGCACAATAAAAATTTCAAAAGACTATGAAGTAATTGAAATTGATAGTGCATTAACTAAAAAAGCTTCTAAAATTCTAAAAAATATTAGATTATTACAAGAATCAAATATTAATAGTATTCAACAAAATTTTATTCAAAATAAATATGATGAAGTTAAAAACATTTTAGATACAAACGGAACGTTAATTGATGAAGTAGATAATGTATTTACGGTTTTATTAAAAGCTTTAAACAAAAGAATTAAAAATGGTCAGTTCGAAAAGAATAGTATTTTATTGGAAGTAATAAAACATTTTGGAGAAGATGAAATTTTAGATTTATTAAAACCAGTAGAACAACTTAAGAAAACAGCATAATGTTTTGGTGTTATATTCCCAAAGAGATATTAACAATATGTTTCTTTGGGGATATAACAACAGGAGGAAATTGTGAGTAACCATAAAAAAGAAACAACAAAAGCAACGTATTTTACAATCAATTGTAAGAATAAATTAAAAGCTTGTGAAATTACGATTAATGGTCGTCATTCAGAAGATGAAGTAAAGAAATATCTAGAAAATTTACATATTTCTTCAGCTAATAAGTTTTACTTATTACTAGATGTAGTAGCTTAGTTTTTCATGATAACATTACGATGTTATTTTATTTTTTATTCTTTATTAATTTATGATAGAATAATTACTTCAAATATACACTCCCTTAAATAATAGATAACATCAAAAAAAGTATTAATTTATGTTAAAAAAGTATTAAATATTTATTAAAATAAAGATAAAATTAAGTTAAAATAAAATATTATTTTCATACTTTATAAAAGTAGTAGAGAGGAAAATATGAGAAACGAAATTAGTAGTAAAATGTTTTATAATTCAATATCTAAAGGAAAAAATGAGATACAAATAATATTTGAAAATAAGAAAATATCTTTTGTTTTAAATCAACAAAAGATACATGAGGAAAAAATAGATTTAAACAAAAATTGTGGACCAATTATAATAAAACATGAGAAAAATTTTATTTTAAATGGTACAAATGTAGAGTTAATTGAATTGTTCAATGGAATGATTATGCAGTTAGGTATAGTGGGGATATCAATATATAAAAATTTTGAAGAGTTTTTAGAAAAAACTGTTGAATATTATTCTAAAAAATCTGATGTAATATTTTATGGTTATTAGTAATTACCTTGCCATAAAATATTGGCAAGTTAATACTATATCACACTATAGAACAAAAGTCTGATGCATATTTCAAACAATTTTTAAGTAGTGTGTAAAACTTTGTACCTGATGAATTTTTTGGTGCGTATTTTGTTAGATAAGTTTCAATTTTGGAATTAAAAACTGTATGAGAAACCATAATATCAGGTGATAATAATAATTCATTAGTAGTTGAAGCATTTTTTTTAATTAATTCATATATTTCAACCCATTCATTAAAATATTTCTCTATTTTAATATTTTTAAAACTATCTCCCGCTAAACTTTTGTACTTAATTAAAATCCCATTATTAAGATCTATTGTTTGGATTTCACATATTCTTATTTCTTTCATCTCCTTTAACCCCATAGTTAACAAAAATGGTAATGACAAGAATAAAGTATTTAGTGGATGATTATATTGTTCCTTGTAAACTTCTAATAAATTAATATAATCTGCCAAATAATTATCAAAATCAAAAATTATGTCTGGTTCTCTATTTGAAACTTTTTGTTTTATGGCTAAATTAATTAAATTTCGTTCAGATGCAGTTATATGTCCATCTGCATAAAGTTGTTCTACAACTTCTTTTAATTTTTTAGCAAATGTTCTAAAAGAACCATAAGATTTTTCATTAATATATTCTACAATGAACTTTCCAACTTTATGTCCGTTATTTAATTCATATAGTACTTTTTTTTGAAAAATATCAGAACTTTTTATTGTTTTTTTTTCCATAATATAAAATAACTCACTTTTTAAATCAATTTCGTATAAAAATTATATAAAATAATACCATAAATATTATATTAAATTAATCAGAAATTGTACTAATTTTCTATTTCAGAATAAAATAATATTTAAAATACATGAAATTTAATTATAAAAATCAGTTAAATAATGTTAAAATAAAGTAAAATTTTAAGGGAAAATATGCCTCTATCAACAGATTTTGATAAATTAGTAACTGACCAAGGTAAAACAGAACAAGAGAAAAAACCATTTGTCTTTTCCAGAATACACGGTGTTCCTAAGCAAATTGCTGATTCTAGTAATGCAATCGGTTTCAATGAAAGAACTATAAAAAATGGTTTAATGAGTGGAGTAATGCAACCTTCACAAATTGCACACGACCGTTGGTTAAGTGTATTTGATGGTTTAATTGATGCATTTGTTTTCTTTTTATTTATGCTTATTGTTTCAGCTTTAGGGATAAACATATATGTTTTGCCACTTGCAATAGGATTATATTTATACATATTTTTCCACTTTGTGTGGTGGGAACATGCAATGCAATGGTATTTTATTGAAACAATTATTGACTATCTAAATAAGACACGGAATTACTATTATGGTGCATTAATAATATGTTCAGTGATGTTTTCAACGGTAGTCTACCCATATTTATTAGGTTTGAATATTAATGATAAAATTGAATTCATATCAGAAAAAATTAATATCTTTAAAGAAATTACTAGTGGTGTTACTAATGTTGCTTCAACTGAACAAATTAATAAGAATAGTCCCTTCTCAAAAAATGAAAATGAATTTTCAAGCAGTAAATCTAAAAATGAAGTTTTACAAAATTCAATAAATACAGAAGATAAAAAAGAACAGTTTAGTAAGGATAAGGATAAAAATAAAGAGTTAAGCGAAAATAAAGAACAAGATATTTTAGATTCAATATTAACATTTGTATTTTTTAATCTATTACATATAGTCGTTATGTATTATTTATTTAAATATTCCAAAAATTACTATGAAAATAAAAAAATAAAAAATATTAAAGGTGTAGATGTTGAGCTAAAAACAGAGCTTGAACAAAAAATGCAAATGTTAAGAGAAAAAGTATAGTAATTTAATTAAAAAAATGTTAAAATAACATAATTTTAATTTTTTTGTAAAAAATAGATATTTAATTAGAAATTATTCTAATTTAGAATATTAAAAACAACTCAAAGGAGTAATTAGTTTTCTCTTTTGAGGATTCTTCTTTACTTTTTTTGATTGTCGCTTGAAAAAGTTAATAATTCTAAAAGTAAAAGGAGACTTATTATGTATAATAAAGTAATAATGGTAGGAAATTTAACAAGAGATATTGAATTAAGATATTTGCCATCGGGTTCTGCAATAGCAAAATCTGCAATTGCAACATCTTATAAATACAAATCTTCAACTGGTGAACAAAAAGACGAAGTTTGTTTTTTAGATTTTAATATTTTTGGAAGATCTGCTGAAGTTGCTAATCAATACTTGAAAAAAGGTTCTAAAGTTTTATTAGAGGGAAGACTTGTATTTGAACAATGGACTGCTCAAGATGGATCAACAAGAAG
>RRZU013073888.1_pt1 | contig 13359 bp, 12 predicted proteins | sample 2165561 | NCBI WGS metagenome assembly RRZU01 (sample SAMN10456909, study PRJNA506462) | wastewater metagenome | isolation source: wastewater sludge | place: USA: Moscow, Idaho
AACGGCCGGTGAGGCGGAGGTAGTTGAGGGTCTCGTCATCGATGGGGAACATGGCCGCCGTCGAACCGAACTCCGGGCTCATGTTTCCGATCGTGGCCCGGTTGGCGAGAGGCACGGAGCCCACGCCGTCGCCGTAGAACTCGACGAACTTGCCCACCACGCCGTGCCTGCGCAGCATCTGTGTGATCGTGAGCACCACGTCCGTGGCGGTCGAACCGGCCGGGATGGATCCGGTGAGCTTGAAGCCCACCACCTTGGGAATGAGCATGGAGACCGGCTGGCCGAGCATGGCCGCCTCCGCCTCGATGCCGCCCACGCCCCAGCCGAGAACACCCAGGCCGTTGACCATCGTGGTGTGCGAATCGGTTCCGACGCCGGTGTCCGGGGAGGCCACGCCCTCGTGCGTCATGGTGACCCGGGCGAGGTACTCGATGTTGACCTGATGGACGATTCCCGTGCCCGGGGGCACCACCTTGAAGTTCTGGAAGGCACCCTGCCCCCAGCGCAGGAACTGGTACCGCTCGCCGTTGCGCTGGTACTCGATGTCCATGTTGCGCTCGAGGGCATCGTTGGTGCCGAAGACGTCAATCTGCACGGAGAGGTCGATGACCATCTCGGCGGGATTGAGCGGGTTGATGCGGTCCGCGTCTCCTCCCAGAGTGGCAACCGCCTCGCGCATCGTCGCGAGATCGACGATGCACGGCACGCCGGTGAAGTCCTGCATGACCACGCGGGCGGGAGTGAACTGGATCTCCTGGCTGGGCTCCGCGGTGGGCTCCCACGAGGCCAGGGCCTCGATCTGGGCGGCGGTGACGTTCGCGCCATCCTCCGTGCGCAGCAGGTTCTCCGCGAGCACCTTCAGTGAATAGGGCAGTCGCTCAAGCCCCGGTACGGCATCCAGTCGGTAGATGTCGTAAGAAGCGTCCCCCACCTCAAGGTTTCCACGCGAGTTGAAGCTGTTCAAGCTCATGACTCTCCTAACGCTCAAAAACTATCTTGACGTCAAGATATCACGCCGATGCCGACCAATGCGTTGATTCAAGCCAAAACCGCGCTGTTAGATACCCCATGTTGGAGACACTGTCCGATTAATTCCGGGCGAGCCGCCACACTGCGCCGCAAGCGGCGAGACACTCACGACAACGCGGTGATGACCTCGAAATGGTGGGTGTTGGGGAACATGTCGATGGAGTCCATCGACACCACCGTGCGGCCCGCCGCCACCATGGCGGAGACGTCGCGCGCCATGGACGCCGGGTCACAGGAGACGAGCACGATGCGGCGCGCCTTGCTTCGCGCAAGCGCCTGAGCTACGTCCAGCCCCAATCCGGTGCGCGGCGGATCGGCAACCACCACGTGCGCGGGCTCCCATTCCACCAGCTTCGCATCGACCCGCGACGTGCGGGCACTCGCCCACGGGAACTCCCGCAGATTCGCCCGGGCGTCCTCCACCGCCTGGCGGGCACCCTCGAAGGAGCGCACGCTGCCCTTCTCTCCCGTCCACAGTGCCAGCGGCTGTGTGAGCAGTCCGGCGCCCGAATACAGTTCGACGACGACGTCGCCCTCACTCACCTGTGCCGCGCGCCCCACCATGGAGATCAACTGGGCACCGGCCTCCCGGTGGATCTGCCAGAATCCGGCCGCGTGGACGCGATAGGCGTACAGTTCGCCGTCCACGACCACGTCCTCGCGAGCGTACGGATTCGTCTCCATGCCCGGGGCCCAGAAGGCCTGACGGCCCACCAGAAGAATCGGATCGGAGCCGGAGGGCACGACCGCGCGCACCCGCTCACCCGTGCGCAGTTGGCTGCGCCAGGCGCCCTGGAAGAGGTCGAGTTCTTCGAGCTCACGCACGGCCAGCGGCATTTGCCCCAGGGCGACCGTCTCATGGGTTCCCTCGCGGAACATGGCGAGCAGGCCCTCGTCGTCGACCGTGAACTCGACCCGGGTGCGGGTGCGCCACCCGGAGGTGGCCCGATCCGACTCGAAGGAACGCACAGCGGGCTCGATGCCCTGTTCGGCCAGATGCTGCACCAAGGACTCCCCGCCGACCCGGCGCAGGCTGGAGCGCAGCACGTGGCTCTTCCACTCGGACTGGAAATCGAAGGACACGTGCCCCAGATCGGCACCGCCCACTCCGAGCGGCCCGGCAACCGGCCACGGGTGGTCGACCCGGTGCGGCGAGGCATTGGCCACCACCTCGACGGCGTCTCCGCGCAGCAGCTTGGAACGCTCGCTGGTGACGGCAACTCGGACAGTCTCCCCCGGCAGGCCGAAGCGGGTGAAGACGGCGCGGCCGTCGAGGTGTCCCACACAGACTCCCCCGTGGGCAATATCGGTGAGCTCAAGCTCAATCATGTCAATCCTCTTCATCAGCTTCCAGCTGGTAGGGCACTTCCGAGATGACGACGCCCTTCTCGAGGCGCAGAGCTGAAATGATACGCGGCTCGGAGTGACGCACAAAGAACCTCTGCCACATTCCGGTGGAGAGAACTCGTGGAATGAATACCATAACAATGTCCGCCGGGTGCAGCGAACGCAGCGAGCGCACGTATTCGAGAATGTTCTCCACGTGGGCGCCCTGCGGGGTGCCCAGAACCGTGAGATCCACGGGCAGCGCGGCCGCGCGCCAGCCCTGGCGCAGCCGCTTCGTCGCCGCCGGATCGAAGTCCAGGGTCACGGCGGTCAGGGACGTCAGGCGCGTGGCCCGGGCGAAGCTGAGCGCGCGCAGGGCGGGCAGATCCAGCGCCGTCACCAGAATGACCCCGTGCACGCGGGTGGGCAGGGTGCGCCCCGCCGTGAGATCGCGCGGGGCGAGCCTCTTGACCACCTTGCCGCGGCCGCGGCGGAAGAAGAGCAGCACGCTGGCGGGCAGTGCCATGGACACCAGCGCGATGAGAGCCCACCAGATGTTCGTGACGGCGATGGCGACAACAACGAGCAGGCCGAACAGGGCGAGCGCGAAGAACCCGAACCGCGACCTTCTGGCATTCCTGCGTTCCTGGCGATCCAACGACTCGCGAAGAATGGTTCCTCCCCGCACGGCCATCGCGAGGCACACGAGCGAGAAGACCACGAAGGTCGCGAAGATGAGCATCATCGCTCCGGCCTGGGTGGTGGCAAGGAAACCTGTCAGCCCTGCCGCCAGAATCGCGATGAATCCCACCATGATGGCGCGCGGGCGAACCGCATCCTCGGAGGCCAGATAGCGAGGGAGAATGCGATCGATGCTGAGTTCGCGCAGCAGGCGGGGAAGCACCGAGTAGGCAACGAGAACGGCAGAGAGCCCCACGAGAATCGCCGCGATCGCCACCGCGATCTGACCCGGGCGCGCGAAGAACGCATCCGCCATGGCAAGCAGGGGAACGCTGCCGCTGCGCCCGGTCATGGCGAGGGCATCGGCGAAATAGAGCGAGATGACGATGGCCGCCACCGCCGGCCCCACGATCTGCATGAGCCGCCTGGGCCGCAGCTTGCGATCCTGCGGGCGAACCAGCACCCGTTCGGCCACCAGGATGAGCACGGAGGCCGGGAACACCGCGGCCATGCAAGCCTCCAGCATCGAGGACTCCGTGGTGTTGCCCGTGCCGGTGTCCCACGTGTACTGCCGTGCCGCCAGCACCAGGTCCGGGCCGAATCCGCCGGAGACCTCCACCACCAGCCCGGTCACCAGCACCACCACGATGGCGAGGGCTCCCAGCGCCGCGGCCGCCAGCAGCAGTCGCCGCGGGACCGTGTATCCGAGCAGGCTGGGCAGGGCCAACACCAAGACCAGGATGATGGGCAGGACGCGGCGCAGCTCCTCGACGGGCGTGATGATGTGCAGAGCGTTGACCACCAACCCGCCGCCCAGCGCCACGACCAACGCGTAGGCGAGGAGCCTGGCGGCGGAGACCAGGATGCCGGTCCACACCCCAATGTGGGTGGAGACCAGTCGCATCGAGGAACGGCGCGGAACCAGGCGCTGCTGCCACGAGATCGCCCCGAACACGACGGCGAGCGCCACGCCTCCCACCGCCAGCGCGATGTAGATCTGATTCATCTGGCCACCGATGGGCAGCGAGCGCAGGACGATCTGGGGCACGATGATGACTGTGAGCACCATCGCCGTGATGGCGTCCACCCCGCGTGCCAACGAGGCTCTGGTGCTACTCTTCGCAATGGCCATGATGATTCAGGCTACGCCACGCACGAGCATGAGGTAGCGTCTAATCGTGCACTTCGTCATCATGGGATGCGGCAGGGTCGGCGCCGCGCTCGCAACAAACCTCTCGCAGATCGGCCATTCGGTGGCCGTGATCGACCAGAATCCGGACTCCTTCCGCCGCCTGCCCGAGGACTTCTCCGGGCAGAGCGTCACCGGGGTGGGGTTCGATCGCGAGTCACTCATTCAGGCGGGCATCGAGGACGCCTATGGATTCGCAGCCGTCTCCTCCGGCGACAACTCCAACATCATCGCGGCCCGCGTGGTGCGCGAGACCTTCGGGGTGACCAACGTCGTCACCCGCATCTACGATCCCACCCGCGCCGAGGTCTACGAAAGGCTCGGCATCACGACGGTACCGACGGTCAAGTGGACCGCCGATCAGGTGCTGCGCCACCTCATCCCGCTCGGTCCGCACTACGAGTACAACGACGCCATCGCCGGCGTGAGTCTCGTGTTCGTGGATCTGCACGAGGACTGGTTGGGGCGCTCGGTTGCCGAGGTGGAATTGGCGACGACGGCGCGCGTGGCCTACGTGACGCGCCTGGGCCGTGGCATTCTTCCCACCCCCGACCTCGTGATCCAGGACGGCGACTCCGTGCGCATCATCGTGCCCACGGACAAGGCGGGCGCCGCCCAGTACGTGCTCATGCATCCGGATCAGGAGGATGACCTGTGAAAGTCGTCATTGCCGGCGCGGGATCCGTGGGCCGCTCCATTGCCCGAGAACTGGCCACCTCCCGCCACGACGTCACCATCATCGATCGGGAACCCGCGGCGATGAAGGTCGCCTCCGTGTCCGCCGCCGACTGGGTCCTCGGGGACGCCTGCGAGATCTCGGCGCTGGACCGGTGCGGTACGGGCGAGGCGGACGTCGTCGTCGCCGCCACGGGTGACGACAAGACCAATCTGGTGGTGTCGCTGCTGGCCAAGACGGAGTTCGGTGTGGAGCGGGTGATCGCGCGCATCAACAACCCGAAGAACGAGTGGCTCTTCGACGATTCCTGGGGCGTGGACGTTGCGGTGTCCACCCCGCGCATCATGACCTCGCTGGTGGAGGATGCGGTTGCGGACGGCGACCTCATCACGGTCATGCAGTTCCAGCGCTCGGGCGCGAGCCTGCTGCAGGCCACACTGCCCGACGATGCACCCATCGTGGGGATGCCGGTGTCCGAGATCCTGCTCCCGCCCACGATCGTCATCAACGCAATCGTGCGCGACGGGCAGCCATTCACGGCGGATCCCGACCTCACCTTCGAGTCGGGCGATCAGGTGCTGTTGCTGTGTGCGGAGGGCGCGCAGGCGGACCTCGATCTGGTCAAGGAGTTCTTCACCGCGGTTGAGCAGTAGCCTCCACCGGGGGCAACGTGCGAACGATGAGCCAGGTCAGCCATGCGGTCAACGCGAAGAGCAGCGGGCCCATGAGAATGCGGGCGATTCCCAACAACGTGGTGGCATCCGAGAGGAAGAGCGGCAGCTGCACCAGAATGCGGAAGGCGAACAGACACACCCAGATCCACGTGATGCGCGTGTAGGCCCGCTTGGCGGCTCGTTGCGCCGGATCGGTGCGCCACCCGGCGGCGTCACCGCGCATGAACCCGATGAGCAGCCCGAGTGCGGGCCAGCCCACCGCGAGGGAGACGAGCATCCCGGCAAGGTATGCGCCGTTGGTGTACAGCCCCATCGCGAAGTAGTTGCTGGCCTCGCCGGAGCGCCATGCCCAGATCGCCGAGACGGCAACCCCGAGCACACCGCCGAGGGCGGGTACCACGTCGATTCGCTGCGCCAGGCGCACGATGATCGCGATGGCGGCAACCGCGAGCGGTGCGAGAACCGAGGCGAGCAGTTGCCCCGTGGCCACGAACACCGCGATGAAGATCAAACTGGGGAGCGCCGTCTCAGTCAGGCCACGCACACCCCCAACCGCCTGCCACACGTTGAAATCCGAGGCCAGAACCGCGCGCAGCCCGGTGCCGTCCTTCGCCTCGAGAGCATCGCCGCCAAGCTCCGCCCCGGTGGTCTCCCGCCCGGAATCGGCCTCCCGATCCACATCATTTCTCAGGTCTCGGCTCATCCCCATTCCTCTCCCCTCGTATCCGCCAACACGGAGAACGAGGGATTGTAGACCGTGGGAACGCCGCGCCGGGTCACCAGCGATCCCTTCACATGAAGCCGCGTACCGATTTCGATGCAGTGCACTTCGGGGCGGCCCAGAAAGGCAAGGACCAGGGAGTCCTCACCCACGCGCAGCATGACGCCCAGCGCGGACCGCCTTCCCACCCCCGGGTAGGTGATGGCCGTGACGACGCCGCGCAGGTTGATGCGGCGCGAACGGCTACTCATCGGACTTCCGAAATCTCCGGTCCGCGCGCGGGAAGGGAGATCTTGAGCGCCCCGGCCTCGGCCTCCGCCTTGTCCGCTTCGCTCTTCTTCGTGGGAACCTAGAGAGGAAGCAGCTCGCGCGGAGGATGCGGGCTCTGACCGCGCGAGACGACCACCAGATCGAGCACGGAGTGCAGGATGGCGGTGGCGGCCGCGTTGTCCGTGGACCCCTTGCCCGTGACGGTGGCGCGCAGCAGCCAGCGGGGACCATCGATGCCCACGTAGCGCACCGGATTGACCTTGCTCTTGTCCGCGGTGGGCATTGTCGCCAGGACCTCGGTGCCGTACTCTCCCTCGACCTGGCGGGAGCGGCCGCCCTGAGCAGCGATGGCGGAAATCAGTTCCGCCCGGATGTCGTCCCACAAACCGGCGGACTTGGGGGCCGCAAACACCTGGAGCTGGAGCGCCGAATTGTCCTTGATGTAGACGGCACCCAGCACGATCTTGCGGCGTTGATCCACCGAGAACTGGATCGTTGCACCCGCAATCGTGGGAATCCACAGGGAACCGGCATCCAGCAAATCGCCCTGCTCTGGATGGTCCGACTCATCCCACGGACCCACACCCGGCGAGTCCTCGGAGTCGGAGTCCCCGACAGCGCCGTCTTTGTCGAGAGCGCCCTCGCGTTCCTTCTTCCGGGAGAAGAATCCCATATCTTTCGCTTCCTCACAGTGGCCCGGCTCGTTGCCGTGCCCTCTTCTCGGGCCGTGCGCCGCTTCGCCAGCGCCCGCACGGCATGCAGATGCTTAGTAGGCGCACTCCGAGCACACCGGTAGTCCGTCTTCCTCGTAGGCGAGCTGGGAGCGGTGATGTACCAGGAAGCACTGCGAACAGGTGAACTCGTCATCCTGGGCAGGAACCACATTGATGGACAGCTCCACATTGGACAGATCCGCGCCGGGAAGCTCGAATCCTTCCGCTGCCTCGACTTCGTCCTCGTCAACAGAACCTGACTGCTGCTCGGAGCGGCGTGCCTTGAGCTGCTCCAGGGAGTCCTCCCGCAGCTCTTCGTCCTGCTTGCGAGGTGCATCGTAATCGGTCGCCATGGTAGCTCACGCTCCAGTCGTCTAAAGGTGTTGTGTCAACCCCGGCATCGCGTCATGCCGGGGAGCGCAGGCCTGAACGCCCCACTCTGACAGAACCACTCGGGTTGTTCATTTGTTCCCACTCGTAGCTCGAGTGCGCCCACAATGTACCAGAGAATGGAAGCATTTCCCACAGCTTCTCCCACGACTCCCTGAAAGTGGCAACGTTCCATTGTGCTCACGCGGTGCCCGTGTCGTATCCTCGTGTCGAACAATGGCCCGAGAGCGGCGTGCAGAAGCCCTGAAGTCCCGCGCAGCGACTCGCCGGTGGCGTGGTCGCGCCTCCCATCTGCGCCGGCGCCCGGCGGAGCAGTGCGGGTGAACTCTTCTCTGGGCGAACACACCCGCCGTGTCTCCACCTCTCGAGCGGTGATGGATGGCACCCTTGAGATGAATGCTGGACGAAAGGGAGTCATGAAAGAACTCGAACTGCTCGGGCTCCAACCAGATGGGGAGAACCTGACGCTCAATGACGCTCAGGGCAATCGTTACTCCCTTCCCATCACGGACGACCTGCGTGCCGCTCTGCGTCGAGACCTCCATCCGGTCTCCGAGGGCGGCCAAACGGCGCGCCAGATGAGTCCACGAGAGATCCAGGCCCTTGTGCGCGAGGGAGCCACCGTCGAGGAGATCTGTGAGCTCGCATCCCTGCCCGCCGGGCGCGTCTCGGTCCTCGCCCACCCCATCATTGCCGAACGCGATCACATGGTACGGCGCGCTTGCGCCGTGGTGCTCGGGCGCGAGGTCGGTTCACTGACCCTTGAGGAGCTGGTCACCTCGCGTCTGGCCACCAGGAGCGTCGACGTTCAGCGAATCGAGTGGGACGCCGTCCGCAGCCCGGGAAAGCCGTGGACCCTCACCTTGTCCTTCACCGACGGCGAGCGTGATCGGCTGGCCACGTGGACCGTCGATCTGGATCGCAAGAGCGTCGAGGCGCTCAACGACGAGGCCCGGTCACTGTCCGAGAACCAGCTTCCGCCGCAGAAGGCCTCGTGGCAGCCAGCCGTCCTTCCCGCGCCCGATTCCTCCACGGCCCGCATTGATGACGTTCTGGCAACTCTCGACTCCCAGCGAGGCAAGCTCCAGCCGATGCTTTCACCCGAGGAGTTGGCGGCGCTGGACGAACCCGACGCCTCAGGATCCCATCCCTCCTTCGATCCGGAGCTGGGGACGGCGGCCTCCCCACACGTGCTGCCGCACCACACGCCCGTTTCCGCCTCCTCGGCGGAGGATTCCTCCGATGAGGAGGACGATTCCCTCGCGGACGAATCCGAATCCGGCGCCCGGGACAAGCCCTCCTCCCCCATGCTCTCGCTCGCCAAGCCCATCAAGGAGGGCTCGCAGGGCAATCAGGAGGATTCCTCGGCCCCGCCCATCGAGGCCGAGCGTGGACGCAAGAAACGCAACAATCGTCCCACCATGCCCTCGTGGGACGAGATCGTCTTCGGCCGCAAGGACTAGCGCCGGGCGAGGTGGCCGGTTCCGGGCGCTGGAGCCGGCTTCGGACACGGGGTTCGCGTGCGGGTGCCGCTCGAGCGAACTGCCGCCGGTCAACCTGATGTCGAGGGAGTCCAGGCGCTGCGCAGCGGCTCCGGGCCCATCGTGGCCTTGGCGGTGGCCGCCGTCATGTGGCGCACGTGATGGTAGCGGCACAGCACCTCGTAGCCCACCTCGCCGGAGTTGGTGTCGCCGATGACCACCTGCTCGCCCTCGGTCACCATCACCCCTCCAATGGTGCGCGCGTTGTGCGTGGCCCGCTTGCCGCACCAGCACAGGGCACGCACCTGCAACACCTCCACACGGTCCGCCAGCTCGATCATCCTGGCAGAGCCGGGAAACAATCTGGCGAGGAAGTCCGAGGTGATGCCGAATCCGTAGACGTCGATGCCGATCTCGTCAACGATGCGGGCGAGCTGCTCGACCTGCTCCGCGGAGTAGAACTGCACTTCGTCGCAGATGAGGAAATCAACCCGGTAGCCCTGCGTGAGGTCGTGCACGACGCTCTTCCACAAGTCAGTATCCGGCTCCACCTCACGCGCCGCCTCCTTCAGCCCGATGCGTGATGAGAGCACACCGGCTCCTTCGCGGTCTCCGCGTGTGAAGATCAGCCCACGCTGGCCCTGCTGCTGGTAGTTGTAGGCCGTCTGCAACGCGAGGGTGGACTTGCCGCAGTTCATCGTGCCGGAGTAGAAGACCAGTTCTGCCATCACACCATCTCCACGATGAGCGGAACGAGCATCTCCTCCGGCGTCAGGGAGCCGTGCACCCCCCGCATGAAGGACTGCCGGGGTTCTCGCTGGCGCGAGTCGATGAGGGACAGAGTGCCCAGCTGAAAGGCCAGAACGTCACCCATGACCTCCATCGCCTTGGAACCCATGGCGCCGAAGAGGCCGCTGGCGGCCGCCTCCTCCTTCGTGAGAACGAAGGACTCCCCACCCAGGACGTCGCGCCACCGTGCGGCCACCTCGTGGGGCCGAGAGGTGTACAGGTGAATTCCACGCTCCTCGCCGGAGACGAGGTCCACGTCGCGGGCGAGTTCGGGGTTCTCGGCGATGTCCAACCGCTGCGAGACATCCACCATGCCGTGGTCCGCGCTCACCACGATGAGGGTGCCGCGCGGCACCGAGCGCGCCAGGCGCCCCAGCGCGGCGTCCAGTACTTCCAGCTCGCTCACCCATTCCTCGGAGAGCCATCCCTTGGAGTGGCCGGCGTGGTCGATCTCCCCCCAGTAGAGGTAGACGGCCCGTGCTCCAGCGCGCAGTTCGCGCGCCGCGGCGCCAATGCGTTCGTCCACGGAATCGGCGGGAGTCGCGCCAGCCCCACGCAGTGCGCACAAAGTCAGCCCCGAACCGACGTAGGAACGCGGTTGGACGAGGCGGCACTCGTTCGCGTTCTCCCCCAGCTGTTCGAAGAGTGTGGGTGCCTGCTGCCACCGCACCGGATCCAGTGCCGGATCGTCCCATTTGATGAGGGAGAAGTTCCTGCCCGATTCCGGCGAGCGCAGCGAGTAGCTCATCATGGCGGTCGTGCCCGGCAATTCTCCGGTCCCCACGGCGGTGATCGCTGCCGCCGTCGTCGACGGAGCCACCGTGGTCAAAGGATCCAGATGGGTCCACGAACGCAAGGTGGCCGCATGCCCTGAGCGCGCCGCGAGGTTGAACTCACCGAGCCCGTCAACCAGCACGAAGCAGACTCGCTCCGCCCGCGGAAGTCCGAGCAGTTCGCGGTCGCGCGCCGAGGTCGTCTCATGGGAAGCCGTGGCGAGACCGACGGCATCGAGGGCCGCCGAGAGGCTGGCTCGAGTCGATCGCTCCGCGGGGGCAAGAAGGCCGGCGGGCAGATCATGCGGGCTCATTGGAATCTCCTTGAACGTGCCGTTTTGCGGCGTGAGAGCTCAGACCGCTCGTGCCGCCAGAACTGCGGACACCTCGTCGATGAAATGCAGCCCCTTCCGGAAGGTCGCTTCGTCGAGAGTGTGGTCCAGCACGATCTCGCCGTCGTCCCCCGTGATGACCGCCATGTAGCCGTGATCCGCATCGCAGTTGGGGTTGTCGCAGGAGGCTGGACGAATGTCGTGCTGCCACCCCGCTCCCCAGCGCAACCGCATCCTCACCGACGCCAGCGCGCCAGCCTCGGGACCGTCTGCCACGCGCGAGCGCACGATCTGGAAGTCCTTGATGGAATCCAAATTGACGAACTGGGTGGTGGTGATGAATTCACCCTGCGGATTGAACTCGTAGGAGACGTCCGAGACCACGACGAGGAGCCTGTTGCCCGTCACCGCGAAGGCGGCGATGGAATCGTATACCGAGTCCTGATCGAAGACTGTTTCCGGGCGGACAAAGAAGCTCCGGACGCTTCCACGGGGGCCCAGCGCCACCGCGACGTCACCGAGAATCGGGGAGTCCGTGGACACCTGGGAGGCCAATTCTGCCAGGAATTCTTCTCTGCGCTCAGTCAACACTGCCTGATTCTCTCACTTCGTGCCCACTCGTGCACCTTCGCCCGGGCGCCCGGCGGCGCCGTCGTCATCAAGATCACGGGACATGGGGCCGAGCGTCTTTGGTCTGAGCCCACCGAACCGGGATACTTGAGAGCATGCGTGAATCAGCAGTGGGAGACGTGGCGGAGAACATTGTCGACATCGACGTATCGACGGAAATGCGCACCTCCTTCCTCGAGTACTCCTACTCGGTGATCTATGCGCGTGCTCTGCCCGACGCGCGCGATGGCCTCAAGCCGGTGCAGCGGCGCATCCTCTTCCAGATGGATCAGATGGGACTGCGCCCGGACAAGGGCCACGTGAAGTCCTCGCGAGTGGTGGGAGACGTCATGGGCCGCCTGCACCCGCATGGCGACGTCGCCATCTACGACGCCATGGTGCGCATGACCCAGCCATTCACGATGCGCCTGCCGCTCGTGGATGGCCACGGAAACTTCGGTTCGCTCGACGACGGCCCGGCAGCCCAGCGATACACCGAAGCCCGTCTCGCCCAATCGGCCCTGGCCATGACCGCCTCGCTGGACGAGGACGTCGTGGACATGGTGCCCAACTACGACAACACGCAGCTCCAGCCCTCGGTGCTTCCCGCCGCGATCCCGAACCTGCTGGTCAACGGATCATCCGGCATCGCGGTGGGCATGGCAACCAACATGGCCCCGCACAATCTGGTGGAGGTTGTGGCGGGTGCCCGCCATCTTCTCAAGCACCCCGAGGCGAGCCTTGAGGAACTCGTGCGCTTCATTCCCGGTCCTGATCTTCCCGAGGGCGGCAAGATCGTGGGACTGGAGGGAATCCGCGATGCCTACACCACCGGCCGCGGAATCTTCCGCACCCGCGCCACCGCACGCATCGAGAACGTCACCGCACGGAAGAAGGGGATCGTCTTCACGGAGCTTCCCTACCTGGTGGGTCCCGAGAAAGTCATCGAGAAGCTGAAGGACGCAATCTCCAACAAGAAGGTCAAGGGAGTGTCCGCCGTCCAGAACCTCACCGACCGCCACCACGGGATGCGTCTGGTCGTGGAGATCAAGAACGGCTTCAACGCGGAGGCGGTTCTCGCCCAGCTGTACAAGTACACCCCGCTGGAGGATTCCTTCGGCATCAACAACGTGGCGTTGGTGAACGGTCAGCCCCGGACGCTGGGGCTCAAGGAGCTGCTGCAGGTCTACCTCGACCATCGCATCGAGGTGGTGCGCCGGCGCTCCCAGTTCCGCCTCACCAAGGCCCAACGCGATCTGCATCTCGTGGCCGGATTGCTCATCGCGGTGCTCAACATTGACGAGGTCATCGCCGTGATCCGATCCTCGGACGATGCCTCCGCGGCCCGCGAGCGCCTGCGCCACATCTTCGATCTCAGCGAGGAACAGGCGGAATATATCCTCGAACTGCGGCTGCGCCGCCTCACCAAGTACTCGCAGATCGAGCTCGAGGAACGCCGCGCCGAACTGCTGGAGCAGATTGCCGAACTGGAGCGAATCCTCGGCTCGCAGAAGGAGCTGGACAACTTGGTGTCCACCGAACTCGCCGAGGTCTCCAAGGCCTTCGGAACCCCACGCCGCACGGTTCTGCTGGAATCGGACGGGATGGCGGAGAAGCAGGCGCTCACGGATGTTCCCTTGGAGGTTCAGGACGGCCCGTGCTGGGTGATGCTCTCGGGCACCGGACTCGTTGCTCGTTCGGGCGAG
>RRZU010733159.1_pt1 | contig 13358 bp, 11 predicted proteins | sample 2165561 | NCBI WGS metagenome assembly RRZU01 (sample SAMN10456909, study PRJNA506462) | wastewater metagenome | isolation source: wastewater sludge | place: USA: Moscow, Idaho
CACTTTCGCAATCCGCAAATCAACTTTGGCAAATTTATCGATACTGATGGTTTCTGCAATCGGATCAAAATTCACACTGCTTTCAGCTTGTTGCTCGGTTTGCGGTGCAGCTAGTTGAGCATTTTCAAGTTTGGATAATTCAACTAATTCATCAACTTGCTTGCTATCCAAACGGTTAAACAACGCCTTAAACGGTGCAATTTGGTGTCCTAACAGCGGTTCGGACAAGCTGTCCCAGTTTAATTCGCTTTGCAAAAAGACTTCCGAACGCTCAGCCAATTGTGGCAGAACCGGTTTCAGATAGCCCATTAAAATGCGGAACATCTCGATTCCCATTGAGCAAATATGCTGCAACTCTTGATCTTTGCCCTCTTGCTTGGCGATCACCCACGGCGCTTTGTCGTCCACGTATTTATTCGCTTTATCGGCGAGTGCCATAATTTCACGGATCGCTTTGCCATATTCACGATTTTCATAATAACTGGCAATCGTTTCCGAAGCGCCGCTGAACTCTGCTAATAGCTCCGGATTTTCTAAAGTCTCAGCCAATTTTCCGCCAAACCGTTTTTGAATAAATCCGGCGTTACGCGATGCCAAATTCACCAATTTATTGACAATATCCGCATTGACACGTTGCACGAAATCTTGCAGGTTCAAATCCAGATCATCAATGCGGTGGCTGAGTTTTGCCGCGTAGTAATAGCGCAAATATTCCGGATCCAGCAGTTTCAAATAAGTGGAAGCCTGAATAAACGTGCCGCGTGATTTAGACATTTTCTCACCGTTCACCGTCACATAACCGTGTACAAAAATATTGCTCGGTTTACGGTAACCGCTGCCTTCTAGCATTGCCGGCCAGAACAGGCTGTGGAAATACATAATGTCTTTGCCGATAAAATGATATAGTTCGGCACTGCTCTGTTGCTGCCAGAATTGATCGAAATCCAAGCCGCTGCGATCACATAGGTTTTTAAACGATGCCATATAGCCAATCGGCGCATCCAGCCAAACATAGAAATATTTACCCGGCGCATCTGGAATTTCAAAACCGAAATACGGCGCATCACGGGAGATATCCCATTGTTGTAAACCGGCTTCAAACCATTCCTGCATTTTATTCGCGACTTCTTGCTGCAACGAACCGGAACGAATCCACTCTTTCAGCATCGCTTCAAAGTGCGGTAAATCAAAGAAAAAATGTTCTGACTCTTTCATCACCGGTGTTGCGCCGGAAACCACCGAGCGCGGATTAATCAGTTCGGTCGGGCTATATGTAGCAGAACAAACCTCGCAATTGTCGCCATATTGATCTTCCGATTTACATTTCGGGCAAGTGCCTTTCACAAAACGATCGGGCAAAAACATACCTTTTTGCGGATCATAAAGCTGAGAAATGGTACGACTTTTGATAAAACCGTTATTTTTTAATTTTGTATAGATTGCTGTCGATAAAGTGCGGTTTTCTTCACTGTGGGTCGAATGGTAGTTATCAAAACTGATATTGAAACCGTCAAAATCCGCTTGATGCTCGCGTTTGCTTTGATCAACCAACTGTTCCGGCGTAATCCCCAATTGATCAGCTTTCAACATAATCGGCGTGCCGTGCGCGTCATCAGCACAAACAAAATGGATTTCGTTACCGCGCATACGTTGAAAACGCACCCAAATATCCGCTTGGATATGTTCGAGCATATGACCTAAATGAATCGGACCGTTGGCGTAAGGTAAGGCGCAAGTCACCAAAATTTTGCGTGCTGAATTTGACATAATAAGTTGAAACCCTTGTATAAAATTGTATCGAGGAAATAATCAAGAAAACTATCGAAAAAACAATAGAAAAATAGTGCTTAATGTTACCTTAAGCCGCTGCTTTTTGCCAGTTGAACCGCACTTAGCCGAATATCTTAAAAGTTAAACGCCATAACGTTCAGATTTAGCAAGCTCGTGCAAAAATGCCAACATAGGTCGCATATCATTCGTTTCGTAAAAGTGGATCATTTTGCTGTCATAATCAGGCTTATTTTTTGCTGGAATGCTAACCGGAGGATAGCCAGACGAGAGTAAAAAACCATTCATCATTATTTGTGCTGTGCGCTTATTGCCATCAAAAAAGAATTGATAACGGGCACAATTTAAAAACAGCTTGAATGCTTTGGTCTGTACATCATCGTTAGAATCATGAAAATCATCTAACATTTGCTCAAATAATGCACCCAATTCTTCGGCTTTCGGCGGCATATAATCCTCTACGCCAGCAATATAAACTTGCCCTGTTCTAAAATGTCCGACTACCAATGCTTCACCATCAGCCAAAATTTGGTTGAAGTGAATAAAATTCGCTTCGGTTAAACTAAATGTTCCTTTCGCAACTTGATTTCTCAATTCTTCCCAAGCAGCGGACACGCGTAACACCTGTGCTTGATCACTTAATTTATGACCGCCTACGGTGATGCCATCCAATAACGTTTTTACTTCAGGATAGGTATAAGGATTTCCTTCCAGCTTCGTCATGTTAAATACTAATTCTGAGTGCATTTTGCTGGTAGTAAACAGCAGTTCTTTTTTTGTCATAATCACTCCCCCCTTAATAACCTAATTAAATGCCGCATACCGCACTTTGCGTATATTATACGATATAGCTTATTTTAGCTTAACACTTTCACTCAAACATGGTTAAATAGCCGCGACGAATTTTACCTGACCTTTACTATAACCCGATAAAAATAAAGGATTTTATAATGGGATTATTTTCCTCTGCTTCCGCATTGAGCGACGCTCAAAAAACACAGATTGAACAATTGGTTGCGGCTTTCAGCGACCCGACATTACAGAAAAATTTAATCGAATTGAAAGCATTAAAAAAAATCGAGTTGGGTGGTGACACATTACGCCTTGAACTCACTATGCCGTTTGCTTGGAATAGCGGTTTTGAACGTCTAAAAACCGCACTTGAAGCGGATTTACTTAAAATCAGTGGTGCAAAAACCGTTCGTTGGCAACTGAATTATCAAATTGCTACCCTCAAACGTGCCAATAATCATCCCGCGGTCAACGGGGTGAAAAATATCATTGCGGTCACCTCCGGCAAAGGCGGCGTTGGTAAATCCAGCACAGCGGTCAATTTGGCATTAGCCCTCAAGGTACAAGGCGCAAAAGTCGGAATTTTAGATGCGGATATTTACGGTCCGTCAATTCCTCATATGCTGGGCGCAACCGACCAACACCCGACGTCTCCCGATAATAAACATATGGTGGCGATTGAAGCGAATGGGATTGCCGCCAACTCTATCGGATTTTTAATGCCGGCCGACAATGCCACGATTTGGCGTGGTCCGATGGCGAGCAGCGCCTTAAGCCAATTATTACAGGAAACTTGGTGGCCGGATCTGGATTATTTGGTGATCGATATGCCGCCAGGCACCGGCGATATCCAACTGACATTGTCACAACAAATTCCGGTCACAGGTGCAATCGTGGTTACCACACCACAAGATATTGCTCTGTTGGATGCAGTGAAAGGCATTGCGATGTTTAAAAAAGTCTCAGTACCAGTTTTAGGAATTATCGAAAATATGAGCGTACATATTTGTTCAAAGTGCGGTCATCACGAGGATATTTTCGGCACCGGCGGTGCGCAAAAAGTAGCGGAGAAATACAATATCGTGCTGTTGGGGCAAATTCCGCTGCATATTCGTTTGCGTGAAGATTTGGATAATGGCACGCCGACAGTGGTTGCCGATCCGCAAAACGCTATCAGCCAACATTTCCTGCAATTGGCGGAGAGTGTTGCCAGTCGGCTGTATTGGCAAGGTGATGTAATTCCAGCAGAAATTATGTTTAGGGAAGTGAAATAGCCTCAGTAAAAATAAAAAGCCCGTCATTAATCTGTCGGGCTTATATCTATCTCTGGTTAGCCTGGCAAATCACGTTGCCAACGCTTCCTGTTTCAATTGTTTAATTTTCCGGTTAATTTCAGATACTACACTAAATTTTTTCAGATTTTTCACTTTCGGCAATATGATTTTACCTTGTTCGAATTCAAATAATCCGATACCTCGGATAAAAAACGAACCGGAAAACAGGATTTTGACATAGCGGGCGATTTGGAAAGGATTGTAACGTTGAAATACTCTGACTTGCATAATATCTCCTGTGATTTTGCTAGTTTCTTTTTTTATTTTACTTTTATCGTGTTACACAGTTTTGACTACAAAAATGAATGATAGTTCATTTTCTATTATAAACAAAAAGAGCGGATAATTTTCAAGAATCAACCGCTCTTTTGAAGCTGATCACACTATTTTTATCGGTGTATTCTTCTCGCTTTGACCGCACTTGCCAAGTCACGTAAAACTTGTTCACTATCTGCCCAGTTCAGGCAACTGTCGGTGATGCTTTGTCCGTAAACCAGCTCTTTTCCTGCAACCAAATCCTGGCGCCCTTCTACTAAATAGCTTTCGATCATCACACCGAAAATCTGTTTTGAACCATCGGCAATTTGTTGGCAAACATCAGCGGATACCGCCAATTGCTCTTTGAATTTTTTATGGCTGTTGGCATGGCTGAAATCCACCATGACATGGGCTTTTTTACCGGCTTTGCTTAATGCTTCACACACTTTTGCTACTGATTCGGCATCATAGTTCGTATTATGATCCCCACCGCGCAAAATAATGTGGCAATCATCATTACCTTTTGTAGTCACGATAGCGGAGTGGCCAAATTTAGTGACCGATAAAAAGTTATGCGGTGCTTCCGCCGCGCCAATCGCATCCAATGCCACTCGCACGCTACCATTAGTGGAATTTTTAAAACCGACACCGCATGAAAGCCCTGAAGCCAATTCACGGTGGACTTGAGATTCGGTAGTTCTCGCACCGATTGCTCCCCAACTCATAAAATCCGCCATATATTGCGGCGTGATCATATCCAGAAATTCTCCCGCAGCCGGCACTTGCAAATCATTAATATCCGACAGCACTTTACGCGCGATGCGCAAGCCATCGTTGATTTGATAGCTGTCGTTCAAATACGGATCATTAATCAGTCCTTTCCAACCAACGGTAGTACGCGGTTTTTCAAAATAGACCCGCATAATAATTTCCAATTCCCCGCCCAATTCAGCGCGCATTTGTTTAATTTTTTCAGCATATTCTAATGCCGCTTTCGGATCATGAATGGAGCAAGGTCCGATCACGACTAACAGACGATCATCATTGCCGTGAATGATTTCATGGGCTTTTTTACGGGTAGACTCGACGGTTTTGACTGCTGTTTCGCTGGCAGGGTATTTTTCTAATAACGCAACAGGAGGCAAGAGTTGCTGAATATTTTCGATTCGTAAATCATCATTTTGATACATTATTTGATCCTAGCGCTTTCTTTATAAAAATTGGTTTCTAACAATTTATTTCTAATAATAAAATTAATTGTATTTGCATATCGGGTTTCAGTCTAGCACTTCTTCTTGCACTGCTAAACTAGTTTAATAGTATTTTTATCGAAGTAGCACGTTAAAAACTTATCTAATAACTACTTAATACTTTCGCCGGTTCTAATTTCGCTGCTCGCGCTGCCGGATAAAGACTAGCAAGCAGGCTCAAAATCAATGCAGAAAGTAAAACCAATCCCACATCACGCCAGTGCAACTCACTCGGCAGAAAATCAATAAAATAGATGCCGTCAGACAAAATTTGCATGTGCAGCATTGCTTCAATTCCTTTGATAATTTCGGTTAAATTCAGTGCCAACAACACGCCGATAATAATACCGAACAGACAGCCTTTCATGCCTGCCAACAAACCGTAGCTGATAAAAATCCGTCGAATGAAACCGTTATTCGCGCCGAGTGTTCGCATAATCGCAATATCGCCTTGCTTATCTTTCACCGCCATAATCAAAGTAGAAACAATGTTAAAACACGCCACGCCGATCACCAACACCATTGCGATATACATCACGGTGCGGATCATTTGGATATCACGATACATATAGCCGAACTTGCCCAACCAAGTGGTCGCAGAAAGTTGTTGCGGATAATCCATTAGGCTGCTGTAGTCGATTTGATTGACCTGAAACGGATCGTGCAGCGCAATCTCTATTCCCGTTGATTGCTCGGCATTCATCGCCAAATAACTCCTTGCAGTTTCAATCGGCAGTAAAGCAAAGCTGTGATCAAGCTGTCCATCGAGACGTAAAATACCGCTAACCTCAATCCGAAAACGTTTCGGTTGACTGCTCGCGGTATTGTCATTTTGCGATAACAACAGTGAAACCGAATCGCCAACTTTAACGTCCAACTCTCTGGCGATCCCCGCGCCCAGAATCAAACCGGATTGCGTACCGAAATTCGCCCATTGGTTATCCTGCACAAACTGTCCGATCACACTGACTTTATCTTGCAACGGTTTATCCACACCACGCAGTTGCACCACTTTTAAACGGCTACCGTTTTCAACCAGTGCGGTAAAACTGACGTAAGGTGCAATACCTTTGATGATCGGTTGCGATTCCAACCGTTGCGCCAATATGTGCCAATTTTGAATTTCGGTCGGTTGAGCAGCAGCCGAGTAGGCGCTGATTTCAATATTCGGCACCACCGCCAGCACCCGTTGGCGCAATTCCCGCTCAAAGCCGTTCATCGCACTCAGCCCAATAATCAGCACCGCCACGCCAAGAGCGATGCCAATGCTGGAAAATGCCGAAATTAAGCTGACCAATCGGTTTTTCTGCTTGCCTCGCTGATAACGCCACGCAATTAAAAACGGTGTATTCATTATTCTTTCCTATTCGGCACGCAATATGCCGTCTTGCATCACCATGCGACGTGACAGCTTATTCGCCAAATTCATATCGTGGGTTACCAATAAGAAACCGATTTTCTGCTCTTGATTCAACTGTTGAATCAATTCGAAAATGCTTTCGGTCGTTTTGCGATCCAGATTACCAGTCGGCTCGTCAGCCAACACCAATGACGGACGGTTGACCAACGCTCTGGCAATCGCCACCCGCTGCCGTTCGCCTCCAGAAAGTGCTGACGGACGGTGCGAAGTGCGGTGCGCAAGCCCAACTGCCGCTAACATCTCTGCTGCCCGCTCTTTGGCTTCAGTTTTATCATGTTTGCCGATTAACAACGGCATCATCACGTTTTCAAGTGCGGTAAAGTCCGCCATTAAATGGTGAAATTGATAAACAAAGCCTAAATAACGATTGCGTAGCTCCGCCAGTTTATCCGCAGACAAGGAAAATAATTTTTTCCCTTGTAACAGCACTTCGCCGCTATCTGCCCGATCCAAACCACCCAATAGATGCAGCAAAGTGCTTTTGCCTGAGCCGGAACTGCCGACAATCGCCACCAGCTCACTTGGCTGCATCGCAAAATTGATCTGTTTTAAGACCTGCGTATGGCTTTCGCCCTCTTGATAGGATTTATTTAAATCGTGACAAGATAAAAGTGCGGTTGTATTTTCTGTCATAATTTTCTCTAAGTTATATTTTTCTGAGCTATTTTATAATTGCCGGTTATTCATAACGTAGCGCGTCCGCAGGCTCGATTTTCGCTGCACGATATGCCGGATACAAGGTAGAAAGCAAGGTTAAAGCAATGGTCAGCAATAAAATCAGTGCGATTTGTCCGTAATCAAACAGAATCGGCAAGCTGACCATGCCCATCAAATTTAAACCTGTAATAAAACTGTTTAAATTGCTTGCAACGACCAAGCCCAACAACGTACCGAGTAAAGAACCGATGATACCCACCAATAAGCCCTGAAAAATAAAAATCCGCATCACTTGCGATTTCTTCATACCTTGGGTTTGCACTATCGCAATTTCCCCTTGTTTATCCAACACCATTAAACTCAAGGAAGTCACGATATTGGCAATCGCCACCACGATAATCAAGCCGATTAATAATCCCATCATGTTTTTTTCCATTGCAACCGCTTGGAAAAACTCTCCTTTTTGTTCGCGCCAATCGGCAATTTTCCATTCGTTTGCGGGAAAGTAACGTGCTAATTCGGTAATTTTAAACGGATCATCCAAGAACAGACGTACGCCCTGAACTTCTTCAGGTGGAATTCTAAGCAAGCGTCCGACATCTTCGATATTAGCAAACACTTGTCGCATATCGCTTTTCTCGCCGCCGTCAATAATCGCCGAGACAGTAAACAGACGTTGCACCGGCACTCGCCCGAACGGCGTATATTGGCTGTTTGCCGCCAACATCACCCGCACGGTGTCGCCAACTTGCAATTTTAGCTCTTGCGCCAGTGACGAAGCGATTAAAATATGGTAATCGCTCGGCGCTAAAAGTTGTGATAAATTCAACTCTTGATCTGCCAACACCGGATCGTCCGCCTGATCCGAAATTCCGATCATTCGAGCTGCGCTAATCCCTGTTGCGGTTTGCAAAATCACTTCGCTATTGTTAATCGCAACCGCACTTTGCACAAAAGGTGGCAGCTCAGCAAGATGAAAACTCGCCGCCAAATTGCCGTTTAACGGTTGAATCACCGCATGGGGCAAACTGCTCAGTACATTCTCTTTTTGTTGCTGCTGCAACCCGTTCATCACCGACAGCACAATCACCAACGCCATCACGCCAAGCACAATCCCGATACTGCCCAACCAAGTGACGATTCGCCCGAAACGATCCGCACTTTTGGATCGCCAATAACGCAAGGCGATAAACAAGGGTACGTTTACAGACATTATTTCGCCTCTCGCAATTTGCTTTTCATGCGTTCAATATCCTCTGATGAATCGCCAAACTCACTATCCAACATTTGATAAATGACGAGGGCTTGTTCCAAATGCGCTTTATCGCCGAAATGATCTTCATAAATTTCAGCCAAACGATAGCTCGCTTCTACATCGTCTTGTGAGGCGACATCTTGATAAAGTTGTACAGCTTTGCTGATGTTTTGCGTAACACCCTCGCCCTGAAAATATTTATCAGCTAACCGCACTTTTGCTTGAGAATCTCCCATTTCAGCCGCTTTGGTGAATTTTTGCAGTGCTAAACTCGGATTTCGCTCAACGCCAAAGCCGTTTTCGTATAACAATCCCAAACTATAGACCGCATCAATATTATTTAATTTTTCTGCCTGCTCAAAATAATCACTGGCTTTAGCGTAGTCTTGTAAGTTGTAATAAAGATTACCCAATCCATAAACCGCTTTGGAATAGCCCTGATTTGCCGCACTTTGATACCATTTGACGGCATTTTCTGTCTGCCCTTGTTCGAAATAAAGGGTTGCCAATTCATATTGTGCTTCAACATTATTCGCCTGTGCCGATTGCAAATAATAAGCTATCGCTTTTTTCAAGTCGCCTTCAATGCCGGCATAACCGTTTGCGTAATAATCGCCCACTGCGGCGGCAGCCGTTGCATTGCCTTGATCTGCGGCTTGTTTATACAGTTTAAACGCCTGTTTGCCGTTTTCCGCCGTACCCAATCCCTGCTCATACAGATAAGCCAAGCTGACCAATAACGCTGTATTCCCCTGTTCAACCGCACTTTTAATCTGTGGAAAAACCTTTTTATACAAACTGTCGGCTTTTTCTTGATCTTGCGCCACGCCCAGTCCGTCGGCATACAGTTCCGCTAATATAAATTCGGCATAAAATGAACCTTTTTCAACAGCTTCTGTTGCCAATTGCAATGCTTTCGGATAGTCGGCGTATTGTTCAAGCGAGTAATACATCGCTAACCGGCTCAGTGCTTCAACACTGCCCCATTTTGCAGCGGATTCAAAGTAGCTCAATGCAGTGTCATCACTGATTTGATTCTCTTGTGTGCCGTACCAATACGCCAATCCCATTTGATATAGTGATTCGGCTTGTTCTTGTTGCTTTTCGCTGCCGGCGGTCATTTGAACCTCGTTACTATTATTCGCTACTGTTTTATGTGCTATTACTTTATTGGCTAAAGCTGTCAGCGGAAGTGTGCTTACCGCAATTCCACAACAAGCAATCAAAATTTGTTTCAACATAATCTATTTAATCGCTGATAAATCAGGCGGATAATCAACCCGCCCTATTTTCTATTTATTTATTGCGACTTGCTATTTATTTCAACGTCGCTGCAAACTGTTCGATATTATCCCGCACTTTGCCAACCAGAATTTCGACCGCAGAATCTGCCGCCCAAGCGATATGTGGGGTAACCAACAGGTTCGGCATCACTTTTGCCGCTTCCATTACCACATTGCCTTTTTCCGGCGGCTCTTTAATCATGACATCAATCGCCGCACCACCCAATTGACCGCTCTTTAATGCTTCAACCAACGCATTTTCATCCACCAACGGGCCACGCCCTGTGTTGATCAAAAACGCGCCTTTTTTGGTCTGCGCTAAGGTTTGTTTATTGATCAGATTTTGCGTGGTCGGCGTGAGCGGGCAATGTAGGCTGATAAAATCTGCTTGTGCCAATACGTCATTAAATGGTGTATAACCGTCACGACAAGTTGTTGCGCCTTGATGTTCGGCATACAGCACTTTCATTCCGACCGCTGTTGCCAAACGCCCGACTTCCGTGCCCAAATTTCCTTTACCAAAAATACCCAATACCGAGTTACGCACATCGGTCAATGGATAATCAAAATAGCAAAATTGTTTGTTTTCCACCCAGCGATCACTCAGTTGATCACGATACCAACCCATTAAGCTGTGTTTTAAAGCGAAAATCATGCCTAAAACGTGTTCCGGCACACAAACTGACGAATAGCCGGCAACATTTTTTACCGTAATTCCCAACTCTTCAGCTGCAACTAAGTCAACATTGTTCGTTCCAGTGGCGGTAACAGCGATCAGTTTTAACTGTGGCAATTGTTGCATCAACTCTTTGGTGATCACGACCTTATTCGTTACTGCGACATCCGCTCCTTGTAAACGCTCCAAGGTTTGTTGCGGATCAGTGGCATCATAAGCCACCCAATCATGTTCGATGTTAGGACGTGGAATCAGAATATGTTTTGGTAAAGAATTACTATCTAAATGGACGATTTTTAACATAAATCACTCGCTTTTCTGCTCAATAAATTTGTTTATTTTCAATAAATTGAATATTAATGAATCGAATATTCTTGCACCATGCCGCCGGTCAGTTGATCGCGCAATAAATCGGAAGTCGGATCATCCGGACAATGCTCAACAAAATACCAAAAGTCCTCCAATGCCGCGTGCACACATTCCATATTTGCCAATACCAAACCACGATCACGAATCTCATAAGGATCATTCGGGCGTTTACGCAAGCACCAGTCAATCAAATTCAAGGCTTCCATATCGCATCTTTCGCGGATAAAGGCATTTTTCACCTGCTGCACTAAACGCTCCTGCAATTGTTTCGGATCTGCCGGTGCCAAATCTTCATCATCTGGGTAAATTCCGAAACCGATATAGCCCTCAACCCATTTATCCAAAGTATCATGAAAAATATACTCACCGTCCCACGGATTAATAAATGCCGTTTCATTGCCAACATTGGCACGCAAAATCAGCTGGGTCGGAAAATCAACCGGAAAGAGCGGTAAATTCAGGCTTTCCGCCAAATACAACGCCAGCGCACTCAAACTGGTCGGCGAACCACTATGTTGATCCAATAATTTATTGATCAGCATACTGTCTGAGCGATAATAGCTGTTCGGATCACAATTAAATCCCCAATCGCCATAAACCAATTGTAACAATTGATGAATTTGCGCTTTAGTATCTTGTTCTCGATTAATATGCTTCTGCACTTTGCGTACCAAATGTCCCAAACGTCCCCAAATGCTGCTGACATTCGGCTGAGGGCAGGATACTTTATAAATCTCAACCAACTGCACCATTAACGCTTTTTGCAATTGGCGTTGTTCAGTGGTAAGTCCGTTCACATTTAATGATTCCATTATTCCGTTATCTCTCTATTTGGTTCAATTCGCTTGATTCAATTCGCCATTGCGCTAAGGTCACACGGTCATTATCGGAATAATCTTTAATAGTTTCAATATATTGCCAACCATTATTCTTATCTTTATTTTGTTGAAACAATGACCGCACTTGCTCTCCTTGCTGCCAACCATGTTCTAACAATAACCAACCGCCAGTTTTCAGATAATTTCCCGCTTCACAAATAATCTGCGCCAAATCGGATAATCCCTGATCCTCTGCCACCAACGCACTCAACGGCTCAAAGCGCACATCGCCTTGCGTCAAGTGCGGATCTTGCTTATCGATATACGGCGGATTGCTGACGATCATATTAAAGCGCTGGCTTTTATCCAGTGCACTAAACCAATCACTTTGTAAAAACGTGACGTTTTCAATCGCATTAATTTTGCGATTTTCCTCTGCCAGTTCTACTGCTTGCGGGATTTTATCCAATCCTGTCACTACAATATCGCAACTATGCTTGAATTGATGCTGCAATTCTTGCGCCAATGCCAACGCAATCGCTCCCGTACCAGTTCCTAAGTCTAATATCGTATATTGTTTGAACTGATTTTTTTTGATCTGCTCCGTAGCAATCATGCCGGCTTTTTCCACTAAAATTTCAGTATCCGGACGGGGAATTAAAGTATATTGCGAGACTTTTAGCGTTAAATTCCAAAATTCCCTTTCACCTAAAATATACGCCATCGGCTCACCTTGCAAGCGACGCAATAAAAGTGCGGTCAATTGCTGAATTTCAACTGCACTTAACACAGTTTCGCCAAACCCCAATATAAAAGCTCTAGTTTTTCCGGTGAGATGTTGCAGTAACATCAGCGCTTCCAATTTGGCACAATCACGTTGTTGCAATAATCGCCAAGCAAAACTCAACCATTGTTCATAGCTTAGCTGATGAGGATAACCCGCTTCCATAGCAATATTATGCTGCTGGCAATACTGTTGCCAATATGCTTGAATTTTCTTGTTTTTCATCATGTTATCCATTCAATTTGGTTGGTAACACTCAATCTCGTATTAAAAATAGGCGGATATAAAATCCGCCTTAGAACTTAAAACTTAGAACTTAGAACTTAGAAATAGAAACTAATTAATTTTGCTCGGAAAGCGCCGCCAATTGATCCGCCTGATATTCGGTGATAATCGGTTGGATTAACTCGTCCATTTTACCGTTCATCACTTCGTCCAAACGGTATAAAGTCAAATTAATGCGGTGATCAGTCACACGTCCTTGCGGGTAATTATAAGTGCGGATTTTATCAGAGCGATCGCCGCTGCCTAATAAATCACGGCGGGTGCTGGACACTTCCGCTGCGCGGCGCTCTTCTTCCGCTTTGACAAGCCGTGCAGCCAAGACCGACATCGCTTTGGCTTTGTTTTTATGCTGTGAACGTTCGTCCTGACATTCGACTACGATTCCGGTC
>RRZU010750912.1_pt1 | contig 13358 bp, 8 predicted proteins | sample 2165561 | NCBI WGS metagenome assembly RRZU01 (sample SAMN10456909, study PRJNA506462) | wastewater metagenome | isolation source: wastewater sludge | place: USA: Moscow, Idaho
AGAATCCAGATTGAACACCCGCACAGCGCTGACCTCGCACAGGTCAGCCAGCTCGGGCACGCAGGCCAACAGCTCCTGCGACGTGATGGCCGGGGCCAGCCCGCCCGCCGCCGTAGGGCGGCTTGCAATCGTCCCGCCTGTGGCGAGAAGCAGAATTTTTTTCATCAAAGTACCTCACTTCCTTGGCCCCCTCTGCGAGGGGGCTCCGCCCGCAGGCGGTGGGGGAGAGAGCTTCGCGGTTATCCGAAATATTTCGGGTCATGGCAAAGTTCTCTCCCTCCGGCCCTACGGGCCACCGCTCCCCTTCTGGCGCAAGCGCCACCTCCCCCGTATCGGGGGAGTCTGTCTCGCAGAGGGAGGCAAGAGCTTTTCACTCCGCCCACATCAGATGCCGCTCCGCGACGACCTGGGCGTCCAGTGTGCGCGGACCTGCCGTAAAGCGCACGGTCACGCGGCGGCCCGCAACGCTTTCCACAGTGCCGGGGCCAAAGACGGCATGCCGCACATGGGCACCGACGGCGGTGATGCTGTCCACATCCACAGGCGGCAGCGGGGCGCGTGCCGCGGGCGGGGGTGTGCGGCGGCCCGCGGGCTCGGCGTCGTGGCGTTTGCGGTGGCCGGGCAGACCGGACAGCACCTCATCCACAAAGGCCGAGCGCTCCGCCGCGCAGTCAAACAGCACCAACTGCTGCCGCGCGCGGGTCATGGCCACGTAAAACAGCCGCCGGTCCTCCTCATACTGCTGTGTCTCACCGGGCGTGCGGCAGCACAGCTCCGGCTTGGCGGGCAGAATGCCGTCCAGCACATCCAACAAAATGACCCGGTCATATTCCAGCCCCTTGGCCGAGTGGATCGTCGAAAGCAAAAACCTGCACCCGGGCGGGTTCTCATGGTTTTGTATGATGCTGCGCAGCTTTTCCAGCCGCCGCAGCAGGTGCCGCGGCGTCGGCTCCTGTGCGCCGAGCATTTCCAGCACGGCCAGCTTCGTGCGGTCCATGCCGTTTTTGTCCAGATATTTGCCGTAGCCCAGCTGGTCGGCCAGGAACCGCACCGCATCGTCCGCGGCCATTTTGGGCAGACGCGCCAGACCGTCCGCCACGTCAGCCATGGCGGCGCGGGTGCGCGGACGGATGCTGTCCTCATTCAGCAGGGCCGTCCAGCAGCCCTGCCCGTACTGCCGCGCCTGATTGCAGGCAAACAGCGCCTGTGCGCGGGTGACGGGCACGCCGAATTTGTAGTAGCAGCGCAGAAAAGTTTCCCCATCCGCGGGGTGTGCGGCCAGCGTGAAAATATCGGTCACATCGCGGACGATCTTGTTGGTAAAAAAGGTCTGGTCCACTGCCTTGCAGGCGTAGGGGATGCCCCGCCGCTCGCACAGGTCGATGATGGGCAGTGCGCTCTCGTGGTTGCGGAACAGCACCGCCGTCTCGGTATCGCAGTGCTGCGCCGTCTCAAACAAGAATGGCAGCTGGTCGGCGCGGCGCGGCACGGTGACGATCTGCAGCGGTGCGCCGGGGCCCTGCGTCGGTGCGATGGTCTTGGGGCGGCGATAGCGGTTGCGCGCCACAAAGCGGTTGGCAGCCTCCAGAATCGGCTCTGTGGAGCGATAGTTCTGCTCCATCAGCAAAATCTGTGCGCCGGGATAGGTCTTTTCAAAGTCCATCAGCGCCTGGGGGTAGGCGGCGCGGAAGCCGTAAATGCTCTGGTCCTCGTCGCCGACCATAAAGATATTGCCGCTTTCCTGCGCCAGCACGCGGATAATTTCATGCTGTACCTTGGACGTATCCTGCGACTCATCGACGCAGAAATACTTGTACCGTTTGCGGAATGCCGCCGCAACCGCGGGCGCACCGCGCAGGATTTGCAGCGCAAAGCAGAGCTGGTCGTCGTAGTCCATTTTGTGCGCGGCCTTCAGCGCCTTCTGGTAGCCGCGGTACAGGTCGGGCAGGTTCTCAATGTCGGTTTCCAGCTCGTCCAATTCCGCGTCGGTCAGGCACATATTTTTAATGTAGGTGATGGCCGTGCGCAGATCCTTGACCGTGCTCTCGGCGGGGTACTCGTGGTTTGTGTCCTGCCATAGCCGCATGAGCAGCGGCGTAGTCTCGCTCTCATTGCGGATGAGCTCCGGCGGGGTACGGCCATACATGCGGCTGTACAGCGCGATGATGCGCGCCGCCACACCGTTGATGGTGCGGAACTCCAGCCGTGCGGCCAATTCGCCGCCGAACCGCGCCGCGAACCGGGCGCGCATCTCCTGCGTAGCGGCGACGGTGTAGGTCATTGTCAGGATGGCTTCCGGCGCAATGCCGCAGACCTCGGTCATATAGCCCAGCCGGGTGATGAGCACGGTGGTTTTGCCGCTGCCCGGCACCGCCAGCAGCAGCACCGGGCCGTTGACCGCCTCCACCGCCGCGCGCTGCTGGTCGTTCAGGGCCGCCAGATGGGCCGTTTCAAATATAGCCTTGTCCATGGCAGCTCCTTTCGTGCAGTATAAATTGCCGCGCAGTAGGGGCCGCAGATGTACGGCCCGCAGCTTCACGGGGACGCCCGCTTATGGGCAGGCCGCGGGCCGGGCATGCCCGGCCCCTACAGTGTTTCCCTATTGTACCACACATCCCGCACAAAAGCAAAACAGCCGGTCCATGCCCTCCTTGCCGAGCAGTAATTGCGTGCGTGAAAACCGGTTTAACATGTATCGTTCCTCTCTCGCCCGTAAACGAGTTCTATGGGCAAAGCCGCGGGCCGGGCATGCCCGGCCCCTACTTCTCTATATCCCCACTATGCAGATGTGATTATAAATGTCAACCTTGCAAAGTGTAAAAACCTGCAGCATTTCAGCCCGCGTATTTTGTCACCCCCAAGTCTTGGATAAACGCGCACACTGTGGTACAATATGTAAGAAAGAGCAAACTCCCCATAACCAAAGGACGTCACCATGAAACAAGGCAATTTGAATATACGCTGCACCGAAGATTACGCGGTGCTGTACTGGGATAAACCCGCCGCCGCGCCCAGCGGGGCGGAATACACGGTCTCCCTGAACGGTGAGGCCATTGGCCGCACAGACCGCACCCATTTTACGATAGAGGGGCTGAGCTACGGCAGTGCCTTCCGGGTGGACGTGGTCAGCGGCAGCTACTGCATCGGCTCGGCCACGCTGCAGTTCGGCAGGGAAAAGCGCCGCATCGACATTACCGCCGCGCCCTACTTCTGCAAGGGCGACGGCCATATCCTGAACACCGACAATTTACAGCGGGCCATCAACGACTGCGGCGCGGACGATATTCTGTACGTGCCGGCGGGCGATTTCCTGACCGGCGCACTGCGGCTGCACAGCGATCTGGAAATTTATCTGGCCAAGGGCGCGGTCCTGCAGGGCACAACGAACATTCACGACTATTCGCCCCGCATCCCCAGCCGGTTTGAGGGCACCGAGATGCGCTGCTACTCAAGCCTTTTGAACGCGGGCGACATGAACCACAAGACCGGCCCGAACTGCCGCAATATCATCATCCGCGGCAGGGGCACGATCTGCGGCGGCGGGCAGGAGCTGGCCCGCAAGATCATTGAGGACGAGCGCGCCCGCATCAAGAGCTTTCTGGACGACAACCGGGAGCTCGTCGAAAGCTGCGAGAACAGCGACACGATCCCGGGCCGCGTCCGCCCGCGGCTTATCAATTTAAGCAACTGTGAGAACGTCTGGATCAGCGGTATCACGCTGAAAAACGGCCCGTCCTGGAACGTCCACATGATCTACTGCGACGACATCCAGACCGACCACTGCACCTTTGTGTCCGAGGGCGTCTGGAACGGCGACGGCTGGGACCCGGATTCCTCAACGAACTGCACACTGTTTGCGTCGGAGTTCTTCACGGGGGACGACGCTGTCGCCATCAAGAGCGGCAAGAACCCCGAGGGCAACGAAATCAACCGTCCCTGCGCGCATATCCGGGTGTTTGACTGCCGCAGCGACTGCGGCCACGGCATCTGCATCGGCAGCGAGATGAGCGGCGGCGTGGAGGACGTGCAGATCTGGGACTGTGATCTGGCAAACTCGCTGTCCGGCATCGAGATCAAGGCCACGCCCAAGCGCGGCGGCTATGTGCGCGGCGTGACCGTGCGGGACTGCATTACGCCCCGCGTCATGCTGCACAGCGTACCGTACAATGACGACGGTGTGCCCGCCGGTGCCCCGCCGAAGCTCGAGCACTGCTTCTTTGAGCGTCTGACCCTGACCGCCGAGGTGCTGGACCATGACCGCAGCCGACACGATGCCGCCCCGATCGAGATCGCGGGCTTTGACAAGCCGGGCTATGAGGTCGAGGACATTGTCTTTAAGGATATTACCATCACCAAGCCGTCCGTCGCCCTGCCGCTGGGGCTGTGCAAGGGTGTGACGCTGAGCAATCTTGCGTGTGTGAAGGAATAAGCCTAAAGCCTCCCCACTTTATGAACAAATCTTAAAACTTCCTTACACCCTCTTGCACCGCGGTGCAGGAGGGTGTATTATTATCATGCTTTAATAATTAACATAAGCCAACTATTAACAGGAGGTGTTCACCAATGGGCACTGAAACCCCTTATCTGAGCGGGGTGTTCCGCTTTGTGGCGCGGCTGCACACACTGTCCAGGCGCGGGATGCGCATGGCACTGGCCGGGCAGCCCAAATGCCGCTATGGCATGCTGCAAAGTCTGTACAATCTCATTGAGCAGCACGGCTGCGACGGCGCGATCTATGTCTCGGACATTGCGCGGCAGATGCACCAGCCTATGCCGGCGATTTCCCGCGGGCTGCGTCAGATGGAGCAGGACGGCCACATCGTCCGCGAGACAGACCCCAAGGACCGCCGCAAGACGCTGGTGCGCATCACCCCGGCAGGGGAGCGCGCCCGCAAAGCCAATGAGCAGGCCATGAACGACTACTTTGCCCGCATCATGGCGCGGCTGACCCCGGAGCAGCTGGCGCAGGCCAACGCCGTAAAGGACGCTCTGCTCGCCGCCATCGAGGCCGAGAACGCCGCTATGAAAACCGATTTGAAAGGAGAACCCCCGCATGACGAAAATTTTTAAGCAGCTGGGGCGGCACTGGGCGGCCTGCCTGGCCGTCGTTGCGCTGCTCATCGTGCAGGCATACTGCGATTTAAGCCTGCCCGACTACACAAGCAAAATTGTGGACACCGGCATCCAGCAGGGCGGCATTGAAAGCCCCGTGCCCGACACCGTCCGCAGCACAACGCTGCAGGCGCTCGAGCTGCTCATGTCCGAGGACGACGCCGCACTGGCGGACGAAGCCTACTCCGACCCCGACGCGGACGGTGTGCGCACACTGAACCCGGACGCGGACACCGCCGCGCTGGAAAATGCGTTCACAACGCCGGACGTTGTGCTGTACATGGCCGCGGCGAAGAATGCCGCCGCTGCCGCCGGTACCACCGACACCGTGGTCCCCACGGCCTATGACCTCGACGCCGTCGCCACGCAGCTGGCCGCCGCGTCCCAGGCCCCCGGCGCACGGGAAATGCTGCAGAACCAGCTGACGGACGGTCTCGCCCAGCTGGACGAGACCGTCGCCGACAGCCTGTCCAGCCAGGCCATGCTGCTCGTCGCGCTGGAATATGACGCTCAGGGCATTGCCCATGACGTGCAAATGTCCTATCTGCTGCGCACGGGCGGCCAGATGCTGGCTTTAACGCTGCTCATGGTTGCCGTGGCCGTCGCCGTAGGCTTTATCGCGTCCCGCGTCTCCGCCGCCATTGGCCGTGACCTGCGCCGCGACGTGTTCAGGACCGTCGTCGGCTACTCCAACGCCGAAATCGAAAAATTTTCCACTGCTTCGCTGATTACCCGCACCACGAACGACATCCAGCAGGTGCAGTTCGTCTGCGTGATCCTGCTGCGCATGGTAGCCTACGCGCCCATTTTGGGCATTGGCGGCATCATGCACGTTGCCAGCGGCAACACGGGGCTGGAATGGATCATCTTTGTGGCCGTGGCCGCACTGCTGGCGCTCATCGCCGTTTTGATGAACGTAGCCATGCCGAAATTCAAGCAGATGCAAGTTTTGGTGGACCGGCTGAACCTTGTCAGCCGCGAAATCCTGACCGGCATTATGCCCATCCGCGCGTTCAGCCGCGAGGCATTTGAGGAAAAGCGCTTTGACAGGGCCAACACCGACCTGATGAAGACCCAGCTGTTCACCAACCGCACGATGGTCGCCATGATGCCGTTTATGACGCTCATCATGAACGGCACGAGCCTGCTCATCGTCTGGTTCGGCGGCAAGGCGATGGATCTGGGCAGCATGCAGGTGGGTGAGATGATCGCGTTCATCACCTACACGATGCAGATCGTCATGTCGTTCCTCATGCTCTCGATGGTCGCCGTCATGCTGCCCCGCGCCGGTGTGGCTGCGGACCGCATTGACGAGGTCATCAAGACCCCCTCGACCATCCATGACCCCGCTGCGCCCAAGGCACTGCCCGCGGACGGCACCCACGGCGTTGTGGCGTTCCATGACGTCAGCTTCCGCTATCCCGGCTCCGACGAGGACGCGCTCGAGCACATCAGCTTCACGGCCAGACCCGGCGAGACAACGGCCATCATCGGCTCCACGGGCTGCGGCAAATCTACGCTGCTCAACCTGATCCCGCGCTTCTACGATGTGACCGAGGGCAGCGTGACGATTGACGGCGTTGACGTGCGCGACATGACCCAGGCACAGCTGCACGACGAGCTGGGCTATGTACCGCAGAAGGGCGTGCTGTTCAGCGGCACGATCACATCCAACCTGAAGTTCGGCGGCGACCACATCACCGACGCCGACGCAGAGCAGGCCGCCGAGATCGCCCAGGCCACGGAGTTCATCTCCGCCAAGCCCGAGGGCTTCGACAGCCCGATTGCCCAGGGCGGCAGCAATGTCTCCGGCGGGCAGAAGCAGCGCCTTTCGATTGCCCGCGCCATTGCCAAGCACCCGCAGATCTATCTGTTTGACGACAGCTTCTCGGCGCTGGACTACAAGACCGACGTGGCGCTGCGCCGTGCGCTGAAGGCTAAAACCGACAACGCCACGGTCATTATTGTGGCGCAGCGCATCTCCACCGTGCTGCACGCGAACCAGATTCTGGTGCTGGATGAGGGCCGCATCGTCGGCAAGGGCACCCATGCCCAGCTGATGGAAAGCTGCCCCGCGTATCAGGAAATTGCGCGCAGCCAGCTGAGCCAGAAGGAACTGAATTTGCAGAAGGAGGGTGAGTGATATGCCAAGACCCGGACGCATGACGACGGAGCGCGCCAAGGACTTCAAGGGCACGCTGCGCCAGCTGCTGGCCGCCATGAGCAAGTATAAGCTGTCGCTGGTCGTCGTCATTGTTTTTGCTGTTCTGTCAACCATTTTCAACATTGCAGGGCCGAAGATCCTGGCCAAGGCCACCACGGCGCTGGCCACCGGCTGGATCGCCAAGCTGCGCGGCGTGGGCGGCATCGACTTTGCCTACATCGGCAAGGTGCTGCTGTTCCTGCTAGGCATGTACCTGCTGTCCGCGGCGTTCAGCTTCATTCAGGGCTGGCTCATGTCCGGCCTGTCGCAGAAGGTCTGCTACGACTTCCGCGACCAGATCAGCAAAAAGATCAACCGCCTGCCGCTGGCCTACTTTGAAAAGCGCACCGTCGGCGAGGTGCTGTCCCGCATCACAAACGACGTGGATACGCTGGGCCAGAGCCTGAACCAGAGCGTGACCCAGCTGATCACCAGCGTTGCGACGATGGTCGGCGTGCTCATCATGATGCTGTCCATCAGCCCTAAAATGACGCTGATTGCCCTGCTGATCCTGCCGATCTCGATGGCGCTGGTGCTGGTGGTCGTCAAGTTCAGCCAGAAGTATTTCAAGGCGCAGCAGGCGACACTGGGCGTTGTCAACGGTCAGGTCGAGGAGGTCTACTCCGGCCACAACGTCATCAAGGCGTTCAACCGCGAGGCCGCCGTGCTGGACGACTTCAACGCCGCGAACGATAAGCTGTACGAATCCGCGTGGAAATCGCAGTTTTTGTCCGGCCTGATGCAGCCCATCATGAACTTTGTGGGCAACCTGGGCTATGTGGCCGTTGCCATCGTCGGCAGCATTTTTGCCGCAGCGGGTGCCATCACCATCGGCGATATTCAGGCGTTCATCCAGTACGTCAAGAACTTCACCCAGCCCATCCAGCAGCTGGCGCAGGTGTCCAACATGCTGCAAAGCATGACCGCCGCCGCCGAGCGCGTCTTTGAATTTTTGAACGAGCCCGAGGAGGACCAGCTGGCCGACCCCGCCCGCCGCGCCGACCCCGCCTGCATCGACGGTCAGGTCACGTTTGACCATGTAAAGTTCGGCTACACGCCGGAAAAGACCGTCATCCACAATTTCAGCTGCAATGTCAAGCCCGGCCAGAAGGTCGCCATCGTCGGCCCCACCGGCGCGGGCAAGACCACAATGGTCAAGCTGCTCATGCGGTTCTATGATGTGGATTCCGGCGAAATTTTGCTGAACGGCCACAACGTCAGGGACTTTGACCGCAGCGACCTGCGCGAGGGCTTCGGCATGGTGCTGCAGGATACCTGGCTGTTCAAGGGCACGATCATGGAGAACATCCGCTATGGCCGTCTGGATGCCACGGACGAGGAGGTCATTGCCGCCGCGAAAGCTGCAAACGCCGACCACTTTATCCGCACGCTGCCCGGCGGCTACCAGATGGAGCTGAACGAGGACGCCTCCAACGTCAGCCAAGGCCAGAAGCAGCTTTTGACGATTGCCCGCACGATTTTGGCGGACAACCGCATCCTGATCCTCGATGAGGCGACATCGAGCGTTGACACCCGCACCGAGCAGCGCATCCAGACGGCTATGGACCGCCTGATGCAGGGCCGCACGAGCTTCGTCATCGCGCACCGCCTTTCCACCATCCGCGATGCCGATTTGATCCTGGTCATGCGCGAGGGTGACATTGTCGAGCAGGGCACCCACGACGAGCTGATCGAAGCCGGCGGGTTCTATGCCGATTTGTACAACAGTCAGTTTGAGGATGTGACGGCGTAAGCCCAAAACAAAAAAGTCGACAGTGTGCCAAATCCGTTGCACGCTGTCGATTCAGACCGTCAAAAGAATTGCATTCCCGACTTATTGCGTGTGTAGGGGCGACCATTGGTCGCCCACCAACTTACCGCAGCAACGCATTTTTCAGCATAGTTTCTTGCAAGGCAAACGGGCACGGGCGAGCAATGCTCGCCCCTACAAGAGTTTCTCGACAGTCTGAGCCACCCATTTATGAGCAGTATCCGCAGGGTCGCCCTCATCCGGCCCTGCGGGCCACCTTCCCCCGCGGGGGAAGGCTTTTCTTTTATTGACACCCCTGCTATAATAGTAACCAAAGGGGGCATTACCTGTGGATTATGCAAAACTTACGGCGCAGGCACGGCAGGCCACGGAAGAACTGCTGCAGGCTGCGCATCTCGAGACCGGGGATATTTTTGTGGTCGGCTGCTCCAGCAGCGAGATCATGGGCGGGCGCATCGGCAAGGATTCCAGCATGGAGGCTGCCGCTGCCGTGCTGGCGGGCGTGCTGCCGCCATTGCAGGAGCAGGGCGTCTATCTGGCCGCCCAGTGCTGTGAGCATCTGAACCGTTCTATCGTCATTGAGCGCGAGGCCGCGAAGGCCAACGGCTATCAGATCGTCTCGGCCATTCCGCAGCCCCACGCGGGCGGCAGCTGGGCCACGAACTGCTGGCAGCGCTTTAACGACCCCGTCCTTGTGGAGGAGGTCAGGGCCGCCGCGGGCATGGACATCGGCGGCACGCTGATCGGTATGCACCTGCGCCGCGTGGCTGTGCCGGTGCGCTTGTCGATGGACCACATCGGGCAGGCAATTCTGCTCTGCGCCCGCACCCGTCCGCCGTTCATCGGCGGTTCCCGCGCCGTTTACAGTCAGGAGGAAGTGCGATGATTCCCGAAGCCCAGAAGCAGCAGATGGCCGAGGCCGTCGCGAAGATCCGTGAGACGATGGCCGTTGCCGCCAAGACCGCAGGCCGCGACCCGGCAGAGGTGCGCCTTTGCGCCGCCTGCAAGACCCGCACGGTGGAGGAGGTGCGCTACAGCGCCGACCTGCCCATTGACCTGTTCGGTGAAAACCATGTGCAGGAGCTGGTCGAAAAGACCGACGCGAACGCCTACAACGGCAAGCCCGGGCACTTCATCGGGCATTTACAGACGAACAAGGTCAACAAGGTCGTAGGCCGCGCCGCGCTGATCCAGAGCGTGGACAGCACGCGCCTTTTGGATAAGATCGATGCCGCCGCGGCCCGTCTGGGGCTGGTGCAGGACATTCTCGTCGAGATCAACATCGGCGAGGAGGCCAGCAAGAGCGGCGTGGACGCCGACAGCCTGTTCCCGCTTTTGGAGGCTGCCGCCGCCAGGGAGCGCATCCGTCTGCGCGGCCTGATGGCGATCCCGCCCGCCGACGCCGACGACACCGAGACCCGCCGCTTTTTTGCACAGATGCGGGAGCTTTTGGCCAGAGCCGACGCCCGGCACTATGACCGGGCACAGATGGACATTCTGTCCATGGGCATGAGCCACGACTACGCCGCCGCCATCGCCGAGGGCGCGACCATCGTCCGCGTCGGCACGGCGATTTACGGCGCACGGGATTACAGCAAAAAGGCATAATTTCAGGCTTCCCCCGCGGGGGAAGCTGTCCGCGAAGCGGACTGATGAGGGCAAAGCTTCCGCAGCCACCCGTTCACGGGATTTCGCCGCAGCCTCGCCCCTCATCCGGCCCTTCGGACCACCTTCCCCCTCGGGGGAAGGCTTTTTTATTTTCTCCCCCTGTATTCCCGCGGCGTCATCCCGTACCGCTTTTTGAACAGACGGTTGAAGTAGGACAAATTCTCAAACCCGCATTGCTCCGCAATCGCCAGCACAGTATCGCTGCCGCTGCGCAGGGCATCGGCGGCGGCGTTCAGGCGTTGCTCGTTCAGGTATTCGGTAAAGCCCTGGCCGGTCATTTTTTTGAACCAGCGCATAAAATGGCTGGGGCTGCATCCGCAGGCCGCCGCTGCGTCGGTCACATGCAGCGCCCCCGCGTAGCCCTCATTCACAAGCTGCACCACGGTTTTCAGCCGCCGGGTATCGGGGGTATCGGCAGGGGGCAGGTCTCCGGCGCGGCCCACCAGCGCCGCCAGAAACAGCAGCAGCTCGCCCTTTATACAGAGTTCATATCCCACGTCTTTGATCTTGTTGAATTCCTCCGCCGCGTGCAGGCACCGCACTGCCCAGTTGTAGCCCCAGTCTTCCGGGCCAAGGCGCATGGGCAGAGCCAGACGTCCGCTCTGCAGCGGCAGCAGGTACTTCTCGGCACAGATGTCACCGGCACCGCCCAGCAGCTCCAGCTCAAAGATGATGTTCTCATATTCCATTGCCTCACCGGGCAGCTGGCGCAGGGCGTGCAGTACGCCGGGGGCAAACACGTAAATGTCGCCCGCCTGTGCCGTGTAGGTCGTCAGCCCGGCCTGCACGATGCCGCGCCCTTTTTTGACAAAGACCAGCTCCATGCTGTCCTGCCAGTGCAGCGCCACCTGCGGGAAGTCCTTCGGGATCGTGCACGGGTAGATATTGAACGGGAACCACGCGGCCCCGTGTTGCTTTGCTTCGCGTAAGCGCTCTTGTTTCGCCATATTTTCACCTCGCATGATAGTATTGTACCATAAGTTGCGGGTATTTTGCAAGTCAGATGCACGTTTTGTGTGGTATAACCAAGTTGTACCCAAGAAGCTCATACACAAATGGAGGCAACCTCTTATGAATATGACTGCTGCGATGGAAGCCAGAACCAACAAGCCCCTGACCGCCTGCACGGATCAGGAAATCTATCTGGCCCTGCTGGACATCGTCCGCGAACAGAGCGCCGCCCGCGTCCGTCCCGTCACGGGCCGCAAGCTCTACTATATCAGCGCCGAGTTTCTGATCGGCAAGCTGCTGTCCAACAACCTTATCAATTTAGGGCTGTACGACGACACCCGCGCCGCGCTGGCCGCTGCCGGGAAAAACCTGTCCGATATTGAGGAGGTCGAGCCGGAGCCAAGCCTTGGCAACGGCGGGCTGGGCCGTCTGGCCGCCTGTTTCCTTGACTCCCTCGCCACGCTGAACCTGCCCGGCGACGGTGTCGGCCTGCGGTATCACTTCGGCCTGTTCCACCAGTCCTTCAAGGACGGCGTCCAGAACGAGCTGCCCGACCCGTGGCTGACAGCCCACTCCTGGGCGGAAAAAACGGATACGGTCTATCCCGTCGAGCTGGCCGGCAAGACCTACAGCGCCCGTCTGTACAAGCTGGCCGTCACGGGCTACGAGGGCCGCACGAACACGCTGAATCTGTTCGATCTCGACACCATTGATGAGAGCATCGTCCACGACGGCATCACGTTCGACAAGACCGACATCGACAAAAACCTGACGCTTTTCCTGTATCCCGATGACTCCGACGAGGCCGGACGCCGTCTGCGCGTCTACCAGCAGTACCTGATGGTTTCCGCCGGGGCCCAGCTGATTCTGGCCGAGTGTGCCGCCCGCGGCTGTGATTACCACGATCTGGCCGACTACGCCGCCATCCAGATCAACGACACCCACCCCAGCATGGTTATCCCCGAGCTGATCCGCCTGCTGGGGGAGAAGGGCATCGACTTTGACGAGGCCGTCGAGATCGTCACAAAGACCTGTGCCTACACGAACCACACCATTCTGGCCGAGGCGCTCGAAAAGTGGCCCCGCGCCTATCTGGACGCCGTCGTGCCGCAGCTCATGCCCATCATTGAAAAGCTCGACACGCTGGCCCGCACCCGCACCACCGACGAGAGTCTGGCCATCATCGACGGGGACGACCGCGTTCACATGGCCCACATGGACATCCACTTCACCCACTCGACGAACGGCGTTGCCTATCTGCACACCGAAATCCTGAAAAACAGCGAGCTGCACGGCTTTTACCAGCTCTACCCCGAAAAATTCAACAATAAGACCAACGGCATCACCTTCCGCCGCTGGCTGCTGGAGTGCGACCCGGCACTGACCGCCGAGATCGAAAAGCTCATCGGTTCCGGCTTCCGCAAGGACGCCGCCGAGCTTGAAAAACTGCTGCCCTACACGGAAAATGTCGATATTTTGCAGCAGTTCTCCGCCGTCAAGGCGCAGAACAAGCGCGCACTGGCCGACTGGCTGCACCGCACGCAGGGTGTCACCGTTGACCCGGATGCAATGTTCGACATCCAGTCCAAGCGCCTGCATGAGTACAAGCGCCAGCAGCTGAACCTGCTCTACCTGATCCACCAGTATCATGAG
>RRZU010210462.1_pt1 | contig 13357 bp, 19 predicted proteins | sample 2165561 | NCBI WGS metagenome assembly RRZU01 (sample SAMN10456909, study PRJNA506462) | wastewater metagenome | isolation source: wastewater sludge | place: USA: Moscow, Idaho
AGGCGGTGATTCGGCAGATGCGTGCTGAGCTGGCGGCGGTTTGAGCAGGCTTTAGTATAGATAAAATGCACTGACAAACCGGGTAAGTCGTCATCATGCAGCAAAACAGGCCGTCTGAAAATATTTTCAGACGGCCACGAAGTTTATCGCTCAGATATTTGTATCCGACCTGCGCATAATTTAACTTGCGCATGATTTAACCAGTGTTATAAAAATAAACAGTATTATAGAAAAAATAACCCGCTGATTAATCAGCGGGTTTTGTATTTTGGCGGAGGCTGTGAGATTCGAACTCACGGAGGGCTATCAACCCTCGACGGTTTTCAAGACTAGCGGATTTTAAAATAAAAACAAATTCTTGCGAGTAAATAAATTCTACAACAGCTTCTAAAGTCAATAAAACAGAAAATTGATTACAAAGGGAAAATTATAAGCATGTAGAACAAAAAATACGGCATATTTATACGATGAATAAATTGGCATGAAAATGCAGAATTATGCATAAAACCGCATAAAAAACCAACGCAAGAAATGCAGCTGAGCTGCACGGAATATAAGGTGTTCAGCCAACTTAGCAACTGCATAAAAAAGTGCTATATCGAAGAGTATGCGGGAGTGGAGGGGGAGCGCGCGCGGTAGCATGGGCGGGGTTTAAAATAAATGATAATTTTTATCATAAAAGAAAGAATGTGACTGTTGATTGACTGGCTGTGCATACTGAATAACGGAGGCCGTCTGAACCTTCAGACGGCCTCCGTTACAATCCAACAATAGCCCCTAAGCAGGGGCAGAGAGCTCATAAGGCTTAAACTTGAACACTTCTTCCCCGAGCCGCTCGTTCACCTCAATGAACATCATTTGCAGCGGCGTAATTTCATTAGCTGCGAACACCTCCGCTGCCGTGCGCGCATCGCCGAGGCCGCCTGCTGCTGTGGGCACAATGCCCATGAGAGATGGCGGCACGCGATGAATAGACAGCATATCCTGCGCCGATACATTCTTGATGTTGAGAAACTCATCTTTAGCGGCCACTTCCGAAATCGGCATCAGCTTGATGCCGTCAGGATTACCATTGGGCGAGCGCAGAAACACATTCTTGAAATTACCTTCACGTTGTGCCGCTTTCATTTGGTTTTTCAGATTATCCCAATCGGTCGCGTCGAGGTTATTGTCTGTTGCGTACACGATAAAACCAGCGTGGCTGCCGTTGTCGTAGTAGCGCCGTCTGAACGTCGTAGCACTATTGTTGAGTTCGGCAGAATTCAGCCCGGCTAGGTAATAGGGCACACCGTAAATCTCTTGTGACAGATCCGGTTGCAAAATGTGGCAAACATCCGATCCAGGGATATAATCGTCATCGGTTAAAACAAGCTTGCGCATATAATAATAACCGTCATCGTGCGAAGCCTTGCGCATGTGCAAGCCAAGCCTATTGCGGTAGCCCAACACACCGCCAAACCGGTTGCGTTCAGCTTCAAGGTAACCATTACCGAGCACCAAAAAATTATAGGCCAGCTTCGTAAAATCCGAACGCGCCAGCAGCCTGGTTGGCACAAAAGTCGTATTCAAAATATTCAGCTTAGCCTGCAAAGCAGAAGCATGATGCAGCCCGATTCGCAGCGTGGCCGCCAAATCGTGCAAATTAACAGGCGGCTCATAATACCGGCCATTGTCCACACATTCAAACATATCACCCAGCCAAGCAACACGGCTGTCATCACCCCAAGCAAACACATCTATATCAGCATTCATTTGTATTATCCTAACTATCAATTTCAACGCCGCCGGAAATAGCACCGTCCAAAGGTTCTTGAAATAAGCCCATCATCATCGCCCACGCCAAATCACCATGAGAAGCACTTTTCGAGCGCGTCGATTCATAAGTCAAATGGCGGCCGCTGGCCGTCACATTACGGCGCACACTCAAAAACGCCAACTTCATATCAATCTCATCGTGATCCCACTGCACACGGCCATGACGCATCAAATTCAGCGTTTTCATCACCATCAGCCCCTTGATTTCAGGCGTATAAGTCATACACACCGTCATCGGGAAAAACTTACGCACCAATTCCCCCACCGCCGCCCCAATGCCATTTGTATCAATCACAATCTTTTCCACCGCATAAATTTCCAGCAGCTTGCGGATAAAATCCGCCTGCGTCTGAAAGTCCGCCCCCGGCAACAAATTCTTCTGCACCAAGCGGAAAGGCTCGCCGTTGCGGCGCGGCGCCATCAGCACCACCAACCCCGCCGCATCGCCCGTATGATTGGGGTCATAAGCAATCCATACCGGATGATTGCCCAGCGGCCGCTGCGTCATAAACGGCTTATGAAACGCCGCCCATTCCACCATTGAATCCACCCCGCAAGATTGCAACAGCTTAAAATCAAACACCGCATCCCCATCCGCCACAAACTGGCATTCAAACAATTGCGCAAACTGGCTTGGCGCATTGCGCTTACGCAAATACTCAATATCAAACAAATCGCAGCCGGCCGCCTGCGCATCATGAATCGTCACCATCTGCCGCCATTGCGCATCCGCATCAAGGCGTCCGTTCTTAAGCGCCGCATGGCTCAAATCCAGCTTAATATGCTCCGCCTGTGGCCGCCCCTCGTTATAAGCCGCCCCCGTCCAAAAACCATAAGCCGGGTGCGCTTCTGAGCTTGGCGTACTGAAAAACGTCGTCTTATACTGCTTTTGCGAAGCCATCGGCTCCGCCACCGCCTGCAACGTCTTAAAATCAGGCATCCAAAAATACTCATCCGCATACAAATCACCGTGATAACTTTGCGCCGTGCGCGAATTCGTCCCCAAAAAATACAGGTTCGAACCCGACGAGGGCAGGTTGATGGCATCCCCGCTCAATTCCGCGTCCACCATTGCCGCCATATCACAAATATAGCGCTTAAACTGAAACGCCTGCCGCCGCGAAGCCGACAAAAAAATCTTATTCTTACCCGTTTTCAGCGCATCCATAAACGCCTCGCGTGCAAAATAAAACGTCGCCCCGATTTGGCGCGATTTCAAAATATTCCGAAAACGCTGCTGCTGATAAGCCTCATTCCATTTGCGCTGATAGCCGAAGCATTGATCAATAAAAATTTCCTGCAAGCGCTTAAACTGTTCGGCATCAATAAAATTTTTCGGCCGCTTCTCCGTTGAACGCACCTTTTCAATACGCGGAGCGCGGTTCGTCGGCGGATTATCAACAGTAGGCGGCTCATAAGGCGCCGGCTGAATGCTTGGTGAGCTTGCCGCACCATCAGACGGCCTCGCTGCCGCGCCATTGCTGCCGCCGGTGAGCAGCGCATTGAGCTGGCGCATTTCCTTATAATCCCCGTCCGACTTCCTCGGCAAATGCACCAACTGAATCAAGCGCGCCTCCACACTCGCCGCCACCCGCTGCATAGGCGTGCCGCCATCCCAATTTTCCCGCTGCTTCCAACTGTGAATCGTTGCCGGTTTAATACCCAACTGCCGCCCGATGGCCGAAATCTTCCAGCCTTGCCAAAAAAGCCCGCGCGCCACAACACGCGGGTCGATATTCGGCGAAATCAACACCTCATCTCTTTGCTTATCGTTTGCCATCATTTCACATTCAAAAAATCAACCCCCCAAACTATCAAGCCCAGCCCAATCTATTTCACCCCCTGCCCATCCTTAAAAACCCTGTAAAAATAAAACCACATTGCCCAAGCCCAAGCCACCAGTCAAAAATAACAAAAATCCCCAACCAAGGCAGCGCAATGAAAAACAAATGGTTTTGCATCGGCAAAAGCGGCGCCACCGTAGACGGCCGCCACATCGAAGCCGAAACCCTCAAACAAATGGCCGAAAGCTACAACCCCGCCCAATACGGCGCCCGCCTCAACATCGAGCATTTCCGCCCGTTTTTCCCCGGTAGCGACATGGGCGGCTACGGCGACGTATTAGAGCTGAAAACCGAAGTCGACGGCCAAGAAACCCGCCTGCTCGCCCGCATCGACCCCACCGAAAAACTGCAAGCCCTGCTGCAAAAGCGCGAAAAAGTATTCACCAGCATGGAAATCATTAAAAATTTCGCCGGCAGCGGCAAAGCCTACCTCGTCGGCCTTGCCCTTACCGACAGCCCCGCCAGCACCGGCACCAGCATGCTGCAATTTTCCATGCAGCAACACCCCGAAGCCCTGTTTAGCCAACACACCGAAATGAAAGAATACAAAATGACCGACACCCAAAAAGCCGAAGCCGCCAAAAAGCCCGGCATGTTCGCCACCCTCATGGCCAGCCTGTTTGCTGCCGACAAACCGAAAGAGCAGCCCGCCGAGCAAGAGTTTGCGCCCTCGGAAGAAAACGAAACCCGCTTGGCTGCCGCCGAAGCAGAGCTTCAAGCAGCCTATACCGTGATTGAAAAAATCGGCGAAGCCTACAGTGGCCAACAAGTGCAATTAACAGAGCTGGCGCAGAAGCTGGCCGCACTCGAAGCCGCACCGGTAAACACCAAAGCCCCGCACACCGGCTTTTCCGGCACCGCCAAATCCGATTTCTAAGAAAGGCCAACCCATGCACCAAGCCATCCAGCAATACATCAACGCCGTTGCCGAAGCCAACGGCCAAACCGCCCACCAAGGCAAAATCGGCATGTTCAACGTCAGCCCCGCCGTATCCCAAAAGCTGCGCGGTGCCGTGCGCCTGAGCAACGCATTCTTAAACCAAATCCGCTTTGTCACCAAAGAAAACAACGCCGGCCAAACCGTCGGCATCAGCGCCACCCTCAACGCCTCCCGCACCGACACCAAAGGCGGCGACGGCAGCGTAGGCCGTCAGCCCAAATCCGTACACAGCCGCACCGCCAAAGATTACCTGTGCCGCAAAGTCAACTTCGACACCTATATCGGCTACGACGACATGGACGCCTGGGCGCACGACCCCGACTACATCAAACACGTCAACGGCCAAATCATCATCAGCCGCGCCTTAAGCCTCATCGCCATGGGCTTTAACGGCAAAAGCTGGGCTGACAATTCCGATTTCGGCAGCAATCCTCTGCTCGAAGACTGCGCCAAAGGCTGGCTGCAAAAGCTGCGCGAAGAAAAACCCGAAAACGTCATGGGCTGGGCAGTAGGCAAAGTCGGCGAAGAAAAGCAAGAAGTATTGGTCGGCAAAGGCCAAGCCTATACCAGCCTCGACGCCCTGGTAGAAAACGCCTTCACCGAACTCATCGACGAAGAATTCATCGACACCGGCGACATGGTTGTCATTTGCAACCGTCGCGATTTAGGCGACAAATACTTTACCATTATCAACGAAGCCGGCAACACCGCCACCGAAATCAACGCCGCCCAAGTCGTCTTGTCGCAGCGGCGCATCGGCGGCCTGCAGGCCATCGCCGTGCCCTATTTCCCCAAAGGCGCGCTGCTGATTACCCCCTTGTCTAACCTGTCGATTTACTTTCACAAAAACGGCCACCGCCGCCAGCTCGAAAACGAGCCGAAATTCGATCGCGTGGTCGACTACCAGAGCGAAAACCTCGACTACATCATCGAAGAAACCGGTGCCGCCTGCCTGATCGAAAACATCAAACAGCAAAACGCCTAAACCCCTAAACCCCGCAGGCTGCCTGAAAGTTCAGGCAGCCTAAAAGGAAACCCAAATGCTCAACCCCGCCCGCGCCCATAAGCAGGCAGCCCTAGCCGCCAAAGCCGCCGAAGTCGACAGCCTCGACAACCTCGAGCCCTACCAAAAGCTGCAAATGCAGCTGGCCAAAGACAAGCAGTTGCTCAAAGCCATCAAAGGCATACCCGACAAAGCCGTTGCCAAAGCCGAAATGCTGCCCAAATACCAAGTGTGGCTGGATCAAGTTTTAGCCAGCCGCACCGCCCACAAACACGACACCGTTTTCGTCACCGCCGTGTTATGGATGGTCGACGCCGGCCAAATCGACCGCGCCGTCCCCTATGTCGAATTCGCCATAGAGCAGCAAATGCAAGTCAACGACGAATACCAACGCAGCCTCACCGATTTAATGATTGAAGAGATTGCCGCCCAAATCACCGCCGGCAGCAACATCACCCTGGCCAACATCGAAAAAATCGCCCGCCTCATCACCGAAAAAGACCAAGCCAGCGGCCTGCACAGGCTGAACATTTATGACCAAGTGCGCGCCAAATACCTCAAAGCCGCCGCCGAATGGCACGAAGAGCAGGGCGGCGGCACCCACAAACAGCGCGCCCTGTGGCTCTATGAAAAAGCCCTGCAATACAACCCCCGCGCAGGCGTAAAAAAGCGCATTGAAGCCCTGAGCAAGCAAGCCCAAGCCTCACAGTAAGCCTCTTCCCCCCGCCGTGCGGCAGCTTGGGCAAGTCCAAACCGCAACCGCGCGTTTTGGCCTTAGCCCAAGCCGCGCCGCACCCCCATAAAGAAAGCACACCATGAGCGGCATCGTATTCGCCAACACCCCGGCCCAAGGCACCCAGTCCGGCGATGAAACCCAAATCACCAGTGGCGAATTCTGGCCGGTAATCGATATAAACCACCTGCGCCAAGTCATGCGCATCGACAACAACGCCACCAGCGCCCGTGTCTACCACACCGCCACAGAAGCCGTGGCCCACGTCAACAGCCAACTGCGCGGCTACCGCCTTGCCGCCACACAAAGCGGCATCACACACCTAAGCAACACAACCGAAGAAACCATCAACAGCCAATCCGTACAAACCACCCGCTACACCCGCGCCGTCTATTGCTACACCAAAGCCCTGCTGCTCGAAAAATACGCCGACACCGACGCCACCGGCAAAACCGGCACCCGTGCCGAAGCCAAACAAGAGCAAGCCGAAGACTACCGCCGCGACGCCCATTTTGCCGTTGCCGATATCTTAGGTCGTCGCCGCTGCGATGCCGCCCTGATCTGACAGGCCGTCTGAAATGGCAACCACCGCAATCACCAGCCGCCAGGGCGACACCATCAGCGCCATTGCCTACCGCTACTACGGCCAATCGCGCGGCAAGGTCGAGCAGATACTGGAAGCCAATCCACGCTTGTGCGGGCAGCCTGCCGTATTACCCGCAGGCATCAAAATCATCATGCCCTCAGCCGCAGCAGCATCGGCCGAATTTGTGGCCACCGTTAATCTATGGGATTGAAATGCAAAGCAACCAAACCACCGCCGTCAACGCCGCCGTTATCATCATGGGCGGCTACAGCCTACCCGCCTCAGTCGCCTTTGGCGCCCTTGTCGGCGCCAGCCTGTTTGTATTGCGCCCCAACCACTACAAGCCCATCCACAAAGCCTGGCTATTTGCCGTCTCCTTTTTTTCCGGCATCTTCGGCGGCGAATCCATGGTGCATTTTTTCGATTGGAGCCTGCGCCACCTCTTTCGCATCCTCCCCGCCGAAGCCACCCTCCTGCAAGTAAACGAATTCATGGCCGCCGCCATTGCCGCCGCCTTCATCGTCATCACCATCGAAAAAATCTTCTGGTTGCTCGACCGCCTCAAAAGCCCGCCCACACAGGAGCCGACCCCATGAACCCCCTCCAATACACCATCATAACCACCCTGGCCATAGCCGCCGGCGCCAGCATCCTCTTTTTCGACGGTCGCGGCAAAGCCCATCGCCCCGGCGCCAGCCTCACCGCCTGGCTCATGTTCATCCTCGTTTGCGCCCTTGCCGGAGCCGCCATCATGCGCCGGCAAACCCTCACCGAATGGCTGCTGATATTCATCTTCGCCCTCAACGTCGGCACCATACTCATCGCCCGCGGCAACATCAACAAACTGGCCACCCGCCTCAAAAAAACCGAAGCCGCCCCCAAACGCCCCGCCAAGCCACACATCCGTCCCAACCGGCAAAACCAACACTAAGGAACCCCCATGAGCCAAACCACCCTCAAACACGGCAGCAAAGGCGAAGCCGTCACCGAATTACAAGCCCTGCTCAACCAAGCAGGCCACCCCATCAGCGTAGACGGCTGGTTCGGCGACGCCACCGAAGCCGCCGTGCGCGCCTATCAAGCCGCCCAAACCCCGCCCCTCGTCACCGACGGCATCGCCGGCGCCCAAACACTCGCCACCCTGCGCGGCCAGCGCAGCCCCCAAATGCTCAGCCAAGACGCCATCGCAGCCGCTGCCGAATTGCTCGGCGTCGAAGCCGCCGCCGTCATGGCCATCAACCGCGTAGAAGCCGCCGGGCGCGGCTTCTTGAGCGACGGCCGCATCAAAATCCTCTTCGAGCGCCACATTTTTTACAGAGAGGTGCAAAAACAACACAGCGCCGCCGTAGCCGCCAAATGGGCGCGCGAAGCCCCGCATATCTGCAACAAAGCCCCCGGCGGCTACAAAGGCGGCGCCGCCGAATACCCCCGCTTTTCCCGCGCCTTTATCATCGATGCCGATTGCGCCATGAAAGCTTGCAGCTGGGGCGCCTATCAAATCATGGGCTTCAACCATCGGCAGGCCGGCTTTAAAACCGTCGGCGAAATGGTCGACGCCATGAAAAGCGGCGAAAACACCCAATTGCTCGCCTTTGCCGCCTTTATAAAAGCCGATAAAGCCCTACACACCGCCCTGAAAAACAAAGATTGGCCAGACTTCGCCCGCCGCTACAACGGCCCCGACTACCGCAAAAACGCCTACCACACCAAACTTGCCGATGCCTACCAACACTACGCCGCCCTCTATCCCGCAAACACAGAGGCCGTCTGACTCGTTTGGCGGCTGCCCGAGCTGCTCGCCGTATTGCTGAAATAACCGAGGCCGTCTGAAATGCCCACCCTGAAAGCCAAACTCCTCACCGCCGCCGCCCTGCTTGCCCTCATCACAGGCCTCATCGCCGTAATTGCCGCCATGAACGTCCAAATAGGCCGTCTGAAAATCGAGCTGCAAAGCGCCCACACCGCCACCCAAAGCGCCCAAACCGCCCACGCCCTCGAAGCCGCCCGCTTCCAAAGCTACCGCATCGCCGCCGAAACCCTGAGCGAGCAAATGCAGGCCGCTCAAGCCGGAGCAGGGCAGAGCCGCGCCCGCCTGGCCGACACCCTCAAACAACACCCCGACTGGGCAAACGTAGAGCTGCCCCCCGAAATCGCCGCCACCCTCAACCAAGGCCCTCAAAAATGAAGCCAGCCGCCCTCACCATAGCGTTGCTGCTCGCCGCCTGCGCCAAGCCCGCACCCCAAATCCAAGTGCAGCCCATTCAATGCCCGCCCGTGCCCCAATGCACCGACCCGCGCAGCGAAATCCGCACCCACGCCGATTTAGCCGCCGCCCTCATCGACACCCGCGCCGCGCTCGCCATCTGTCAACTCGCCCGAGATACCCTGCAAGCCTGCATCAACAATCAAACCAAAAGGCCGTCTGAATGACCGACCTCTACGACCGCGCCGCCGAAATCGAGCAGTTTCACCGCGAAACCGCCATCCGCAAACAGGCCGAAAAAAACAACCCCGCCGCCGTTTCCGCTTATGAGTGCGAAGAATGCGGCGAGCCCATCCCCGAAGCGCGCCGCCAAGCCGTTATCGGCTGCCGCTGCTGCATCAGCTGCCAACAAGAGATAGAACAATATGGAAAAACCCGCTTCACTTAGAGCCGCCCTGCAAGCCGCCTTACCCGAGCTGGCCGAGCACCCCGAAAAACTGCGCCTGTTTGTCACCGGCGGCCACATCGAGCCCAACAAAGCCACCCTGGGCTACAAGCAGCATTACATATTGAGCATCTTCATCGAAGAATTCGCCCAAGATCCGGCCTATCTTCACGTTGCCCTCATCCACTGGCTGCAAACCCACCAGCCCGACATACTGGGCCCCCACAAACAGCCGCAAAAGCCCATCACCTTCGAAGCCGAGCCGCTCGAATCCGACCGCTGGGACATCCTCATCGAAGTGCAGCTCACCGAAACCATACTCGCCATCCTCGACCCCGCAGGGCGCATCCACATCCAAACCAAAGCCGAGCCCCAATACAACCAAGAGCTTGCCGGCATCATAGGAGCAAATAGATAATGGCTTACCGTAACGCCGATGGGATTGATTCCGATGCTTTAAATCAGTGGCTGGAAAAATTGAGCGGCCTGCTTCAAAACATCAGCCGGCCGGAGCAGAGAAAACTGATGCGCACAATTGGCCGCGAACTGCAAAAACGCAACAGCAGCCGGATTTTAAACAACGTTGATCCCGATAACGTTGCCTACGTGCCCCGCAAAGGCAACGCTTGGGCATTGCGGCGTTTGCGTGATAGTGAAACCATTCGGCGCGGCCAGCGGTTCAATTTCTTCAAAGAGCAGGATTTAAATTTAAAATTCACCCGCGACACCCTAAGCAGAAACGGCAATCCGGTGATAGTAGGGCGCCCGGAAAATGGCCCGCCTGATTGGGAAGCCGACGGCTTTGTGCGAGAATGGATTTACATTAAAAAGAAAGGGCGGGGCGCCCAAAGCAAACTGCACATGTTTAGAAAATTAGGGAAAGAAAAATGGCTGCGCTACCGAGCCGATGAGCATGGAGCCGCCATTGGTTTCATGCAGGGTTCCGTTGCAAGAATCGCGCACGAACATCATTACGGCCTTGGCAAATCACCTGCGCGGGAATTAATCGGTTTGCCACGGAGCGATTTGAAATACATCCAAGAAACCCTCATCGCCCATCTGGCCAAAACCGCCTGAAAAAAAGGCCGTCTGAAACCCATTCAGACGGCCTTTTACATGTCCCCGCATCCTTAAAACCCCGCTAAAAAATCCCGCCGCTGGTAAAGCCGATGGCGAGTGGGCACAATCAAAGCTCAAACCTGAGCCATGATGTTTCCTCGAAGTGAAGCAGTGATTGACAGCCGGAAAGACGGCAAGGCCGTCTGTTTCCCTGTTCAGACGGCCTTTTTTCATGAAAGATTGCAATGCAGCCCAACGAAGCCATGCGCCTGATAGCCAACCTCATCAAAGAGGGCGTGATAGAAGCAGTCGATCCCAAAGGCTTCGTGCGCGTGCGTCACGGCGGCATCTTGAGCGATTGGCTCGGCTATTTCGTGCCCGCCGCAGGCGGCGTGTCCGTGCACCGGCCGCCCAGCATCGGCGAGCGCTGCATCATGCTCAGCCCCAGCGGCGAAACCGCCAACGCCGTTGTTTTGTGCGGCCTCGCGTCCGCCGCCCATCCATCCCCATCGGCTTCGGCAGAAGAAACCGTCGTGGTTTTTCCCGATGGCGCCCGCATCGAATACCACCACAGCAGCGGCTTCATGAACATCAGCGGCATCCAAAGCGGCAAAGTGCAGGCCGCCCAAAGCCTCACCTTCGACACCCCCCAATCCACCTTCACCGGCCAAGTCACCGCCCAAGGCCTCTTCACCTATCAAGCGGGCATGAGCGGCACCGGTGGCGGCGCAGGCACCGTAATCCAGGGCGCCATCAACCACAACGGCACACTCACCAACACCGGCAAAATCAGCAGCAACGGCGTGCTGCTCGATGAGCACAAACACACCGGCGTGCTCGCAGGCGGCGCCAGCACCGGAGCGCCCGAAAAATGATGAACACCGCCAGCGGCCGCCACATGGCCTACAAACAGCACATACACCAATCCATTGAAAACATTCTCTTCACCCGCCTCGGCACCCGCGTGCAGCGCGAAGAATACGGTAGCCTGCTGCCCGATTTGATCGATATGCCGCTCACCCCCAATATCGCCATGCTCTGCTATGCCGCCACCGTTGCCGCCATTGCCCGCTGGGAGCCGCGCGTATTGGTGCACAACGTCAACATCGAAGCCGCAGAAGCAGGCGCAGGCCGTCTGAAAATCACCGTCGGGCTGATTATCAAAGCCGGCGGCAGCACCCAAACCCTGAGCATTTACCGTTAGGAAAAAAATGGCCGAAATCGATTTAACCAGCCTGCCCGCGCCAGATGCCATTGAGCTGCTGGATTTTGAAACCATTTTCGAGCGCAAAAAAGCCGCCCTGATCGAATTATGCCCCGATGAAACCCGGGCAAGCATTGCCGCCACCCTCGAATTAGAATCCGAGCCCCTCACCATCGATTTGCAGCAGCAAGCCTATCAAGAATTGCTGCTGCGCCAGCGCATCAACGAAGCCACCGCCGCCAATATGCTCGCCCTGGCCGCCGGCAGCGATTTAGACCACATCGCCGCGCGCGCCGGCCTTGAGCGCAAGCTCATCGCTCCCGCCCAGCCCGAAGCCGATCCACCGGCAGAAGCCGTTTGGGAAACCGATAAAGCCCTGCGCCGCCGCGTGCAGCTGCACCCCGAAAAATACGCCGCCGCAGGCCCCGGCGCCGCCTATGTCGCCCACGCCCTCGATGCCCATTCCGATGTGGCCGATGCCCGCGCCGTGCGCCCCGTGGCCGGCACCGTGCGCGTTTATATCAAATCCCATCGCGGCAGCGGCGTGCCATCAGCCGCCCTCATCAACACCGTGCGCGATTACCTCAGCGGCGAAGAGCGCCGCCCCTTGTGCGACACCGTAGAAGTGCAGGGCGGCCGCGCCAAAGCCATCGCCATCAGCTACCGCACCACCTACGAAGATGGCCCCGATAAAGCCCTGGTTGCCGCCAAACAGCGCGAAGACCTCAATGCCGTGCTTGCCGACAACCACGGCCTCGGCGTTACCATTGCCTTATCCAAAATCATCGGCGCGCTCGATGTAGTAGGGGCGCACAAAGTCGAATTAATCAGCCCCACTGCCGATATAGTCTGCGCCGACAACGAATTTATCAGCATCAGCGCCATCACCGCCGCGGAGGCCGTCTGAACATGGATACCCTGATACCCAAATCCAGCGGCAGCCGCCTGCAACACGACCTCGCCCGTCTCACCGATAAAGAGGCCGCCGCGCTCGACATAGCAGTGATCAATCGCAGCCGCGACCCGCAGCAATGCGATGAGCATTGGCTGCCATGGCTCGCATGGGAGCGATCCATCGGAGATGAAGAGGGATGGCGCTTTGCCGAAACCGAAGAAGCGCGCCGCAACCTCATCGGCAGCTATATCGCCAAACACCAACACAAAGGCACGCCATCCGTCATCCGCCAGCTTTTCCGCGATTTGCGCCTCGGCGAAATCAACATCATCGAGCGCGCCGCCAAGCTGCGATGGAACGGCGAAGCCACATTCGACGGCACCCATATTTTCGGCGGTGCCCCCGGCGATTGGGCGAAATACGCCATCGTCGTGCACCGCGTCATCACCAACGAGCAGGCCGGCCTGTTGCGCAAAATCCTCGAGCAAATCGCCCCCAAGCGCTGCGAGCTTGTTTATATCGACTACCGCGCCCAAGCCCTGAAATGGGATGGCGAAATCAACTTTGACGGCACTTACAATTTTGGAGCAGCATAAATGGAAAACCTAACCGAACGCGATGAATACACCG
>RRZU011199605.1_pt1 | contig 13357 bp, 13 predicted proteins | sample 2165561 | NCBI WGS metagenome assembly RRZU01 (sample SAMN10456909, study PRJNA506462) | wastewater metagenome | isolation source: wastewater sludge | place: USA: Moscow, Idaho
CACATAAACCATCACCATTAAGATTCAGCAGGAAATTGACTTGTTCTAGGACAGCCGATGCAAATCGCCGCAGATTATGGGAATCATAAACTTCGGTGATCGCTTCAATGGCCCGTCGCAATCCGGTGCGAGCCTGCTCCAATCGCATGATATCGCGATAGGCCCGTAGTGAGGCGTAGAAAACCGTGACCAACTTGCCGTGGGTCAGGTCGGTTTTTTCTTTGTAATCATTGATGTCATACGTTTTGATCACTTGCTCTTCCGGCGCCTGGCCGGGTTGGCCAGTCCGTAACACGATCCGCACATTGCTGTTATGCAAATCTTCACGAATGTAGCGAGCCAACTCGAGACCTGCGGTATCTGTCTCCATCACCACATCCAGCAAAATCAGCGCAATATCTTTGCGCGCCGCCAACACGGCCACGGCTTCGCCAGCACTGTAGCAATCAATAAACGAGAGCCCCTTGCCATCGAAGGTGAATCCAGACATAACCAGCCGGGTGACCTCATGCACCGCAGGCTCATCATCGACTATCATCACCTGCCAACTAGCCAGAGCCTGGGGAGAACCTACGACAGGTTCATCATCAATGAAGAGCAGATCATCACTCATAGAGCAATCCTCGCAAGGCGCAATGCCGACGGTTACATCTGTAATTAGGTGGCTGGTGCCGCCAAGAGTTTGCTCTTGGCATTGGGCCACTCCGACTCCCACTATTCACCTCAGATTAGTGCAATTTTTTGGACAGGGGGCCCAAGAACCCTTTTATTGTGAGGAAGTTAACGCACGGCTCTATGCTGGCGAGCCAATGAAGCAAGCCGGATCGTCGGTAAACACCCCATCCATACCCCACCCCCAGTGATACGCCACACTCAAGGGGTCGTTAACCGTGTAACAAAAGAGTCGGTAGCCCGCCGCCTTGATCGCCGTTGCCAGAGCCTGGTCGAGCGCCAGATAGTCACAGTGAAGACTATACGCCGAGATATTCTCAAGCTCTTGTAGCCAGTTGGCTGGCACCGACTCATAGAGCTGTCCACGGTGCAGATGAGGTGCCTGAGCCTGGCAGAGTCGCAGCGCCTGATGATTAAAACTCGACAACAATAGGCGATCGTTATCCCGCCACTCCCGCGCGAGTGTCGTCAATACCAGATCCACAAACGGCTCGAGCCCAGCCCCTTCGTGTTTGATTTCCAGGTTTAACCCGAGTCCAAGTCGCTGGATCTCGGCCAGCGCCTCGCTTAAGGTCGAAACACGCTCGGTACTGAACTGAGCAGAGAACCAGGATCCAGCGTCTAACTGCCGCACCTGTGCCCAGCTAGATTGGGCGAGAAGGCCCGAGCCATTGGTGCAGCGATCCAGCTCATCATCATGAAAGATCACAGCAGTGCCATCTGCCAGCTGTGATACGTCCATCTCAACCCAGCGAACCCCCAAGGCCGCTGCGGCACGAAAAGAGGCTAGCGTGTTTTCCGGCGCGACCGCAGCGGCACCACGGTGGCCAATGATACGAATATCGTCTTGCGGGGTATCAAACATAACTATTCCATGGGGCCTTGTTGACTGGCGGTTGAGACAGCCTCTTGCTCCTGAGGCGAATTCTTGGCGCGATTGCCGCCCGTGAGCACAGAGCCCAGTTTACTGGTCAGCATGGACACAAGCTCGGCCCGAAACTGCCCTAGACGAGGTTTTTCATTCTGGGTAAAGGCGATCGGGCGACAAACCTGCATGGTTTGCAAGCCAAGACGAACCGTCAGCAGACCGGCACCGACGCCTTGAGCCAGTCGCGCCGACAGCCGGGCCGACAGTTCGGCCCCCAGCCAGTCCAGACCGACATCGGTGATAAGCTCGGCCGCTCCGGCATAGAGCATATGCTGGCCGATCATCCGTAACAGGCGAATGCGACTCCAGTAGCCCAGGCGAATGCCATAACAAGCCGCCACCTCATCGATCATCTTCAGGCTACGCCAGAGGATCAGCAGCATATCGACCGACGCCAACGGGCTTATGGTCACCAGCACTGCCGCCTCACCACTCCAGCGCATGACGCTGGCACGAGCATGCTTGTCTTGCTCACTCAACACCAGGCGGCTGTAGAGCTGCAACTGCTCACGCGATGAGTAATGAGACTCGCATTGCTGCTGCCAGGTTGCGTAACCTTGGGTGCATTCGGCTCGGGTATCAACCGCCAGCTGAGAGCAAAAAGCCCGCGCTCCATCCGGCACATCATCCAGCACCAACTCTTGCGCTCGGCTCTGGGTGTCCTGGCGCCGCTTCAGCATTCGCAGCTCCATGAACTCTCGCCCGAGAATACGCAACACCCCCAACCCCAAAGCGCCCAAAGCTGCACACCACAAGCCGCCCCACAACCAGGAGTCGGCTAGGGAATGCCAGACGAAGAGTCCCAGTTCGACGACGGACAATAGTCCCACACCGGCCAACCCCCAACCCAGTAGCCCGATGCGGCGCTGACCTAACGCACGGTGCACCACGCTGTCGGCGTCACCGGGCGGTTCACTCCAGGGTTGGCTTGCGGCCAGATCATCGGCATCCAGCACAATCGGCCCCTGCAATCTGGCCGCCTCTTCCTGGCGGGGTAACGGCAGATCGATGCGCCCCTGGGGGCTCTGGTTATTCTGCAGTTCACTCATTGCAGCTTGTCTCCCAACAGAAACTCCAAGACCTGATCCAGCCGCAGATGAGGCATGAATGTACCCGGTGTCCACTGGGGTGGACGCAAGGCGACAAAACCGAAGCGATCCGTCTGCTGCCAATAACTGGCCGATGGTGGTGTTGCGGGCACCTCGCCCGGGAACAGGTGCACTGCCTCACCGGCCAGCGTGATTCCGGACAGGGCATTGAGCAGGCGTCCCTCATGGGGCACCTGACGATAGTCACTCGCTCTCACCGAGGCCAGCGGCAAGCACTCAACGGCGATTCCTTCAAAACGCGCAATGCCATAGGCTCCATGCACCAGGTGGCGCAGCAGATGTTGCAGGTTGGCATGCTGATCCGGAGTCACATGATCCGCCTTGCTGGCGGCGAATAACAATTTGTCGATGCGGGGGGCAAACAGTCGGCGCAGCCAGTTGCTCTGCCCATAGTGAAAACTGCGCATCAACAGGGCCAGGGTCTGCTCCAGATCGCGAAAAGCCGCCTCACCGGCCTGTAGCGGCTGCAGGCAATCGACCAGGACGATCTGCCGATCGAATGAGGCAAAGTGCTGCTGATAGAAGCCCTGAACCAGGTGCTGTTTGTAGTAGGCGAACCGCTCCTCGAGCATGGCCTGTAGGGACCCCGGTACTGCCTGTTCTTGCAGCGGCCCCCAGACCCAGGGAACAAATTGCAGCATGGGGGCCCCGGCATATTCACCCGGCAGAACAAAGCGCCCGGGCTGGATCAGCGATAACCCCAGTTGCGACCGGCAGTGATGCAGCCAACGGGTATAGCTGGCTGCAACGGAACGCAACGCCTCATCATCGCAGGGAGCCGTCAACGACAGCTCGGCCCCCAGGGCCAGCCACTCCCGGGCCGCCAGCTCCAGTTGCGGATCCGTCAGTTGGGCCCGAACCTGCTCACTCCACTGCTGATAGCTCATCTGCAACAGCGGCAGATCCAGCAGCCACTCCCCCGGATAGTCGACGATATCTAGAAATAGCGAACTGGCATCGCGCTTTAAATGCCTTAGCAGCGGATGCTGAGTACGAAACCGCAACTCCAGTCGGATCTCGCTGACGGTGCGGGTCGGCTCCGGCCAGCGCGGTGGATCCGCCTGCAGAGCCGCCAGCCCTTCAGCATAAGGAAACGTCGGGATGTGATGGTTGAGTTGGGGCACCCGCTGCACACCGAGCAGGCGCCCCGACTGTTGCACCTGCCAATGGGGCAACCGCGATGAAAATCCCGCCTGCTCCAACTGCTGTACCAACGCCGTGATAAACGCCGTCTTGCCACTGCGGGACAACCCGGTCACCGCCAACCGCACATGGCGATCCAGAGTTCGGTTGACCAGGGTATCGGCCTTTTCCTGCCACTGGGGCCAGGAAATCTTATCGAGTAGTGTCATTCCGTCCGCTTCCAGTCATGGCGCCTTTGATACTCTCTGGATGTCACGCAGCGCTCCATGGCTTGCAGTCGCTTTTCCAGATCCGCCAACTGATTAGTAACACGCGACAGCGCCTGCCCCGGCATTAGCCCCTGCTGCCAACCATGCTGCTTGAGCGGCGAGCGACCGAAGCCACTCTCAGGTGCAGACGCAGGCTTCTTGTCGAGCATGGCCCACGCCGCCAGATAGAGCAGTATGGTGAGAAACGAGGCAAAGATCAGCGCCGTTACCGCCACCAGCCGCACTACCCAGACCTCCACCCCCAAATAGTCAGCCAATCCAGAGCAGACCCCTCCTAGGGCCCCGCGGCGCGGATCACGATAGAGACGATTACTCATGTGACCTCCCCGAGGATGGATCCTCTGCGCGCCAGTTCGGACTCTCGACATCCAGCAACCGCTCCAGGGTGTGAACCCGCTGCTGCAACATGTCAGCCTGAGAGACCAGAGCCGTCAGCCGCGCCATCTCCTGCTCGTTGAGCCCGGCTCCCAGTTGACGGTTGCTGCGGTAATGCAGCACCAGCCAGATCGGGGCCACAAAAACCACAAACAGGATCGCAGGCACCACAAAGACAATCCAGATGATGCTCATCTCACCCCTCCTGACTCGAGTTCTGCTGTAACTTGGCCTTCATTGCCGCAAGCTCACGAGAGATAGCATCATCCGCCGCCAACTCGGCAAACTGCTGTTGCAAATTGGGGTTGGGATTGTAGACATCAGCCTTGCTCTCCATCTCCTCGATCTTGCGCTCCATCCGATCGAACTTTTCCATGATGGCATGAGGAGTCGCCCGCTGCCCATGGTGTTGAACATTTAATCGGCTCTGGGCCGCAGCCGAACGCAGCGACATGGCTTTTTGTCGAGCCCGCGCATCCACGAGCTTGGCTTCTAGCTGCTCAATCTCGGTCGTCAGCTTGGCGATCCCCTCCTCGACGGCGCTGAACTCTTGACCGAGTGCGTCGACCAGGCTTTGCTGTTTTCCCTTCTCAATCAATGCGGCACGCGCCAGATCATCCCGCCCCTTGAGCAACGCCAGTTCAGCCTTGGTTTGCCAATCCTCTAACTGTGCCTGATAGCGCCCCTGCTGCCGAGCCAACTCTTTCTTATCAGCCAAATAGCGAGCCAGGTTGGCCCGCTCCCGCACCAACCCCTCCTCCATCTCCTGGATGATCAAGCGAACCATCTTTGGCGGATCTTCGGCCTTATCCAGCAAGCTGTTGAGATTGGCATTCACGATGTCGGTGAGTCGCGAAAAAATACCCATGATGTTTTCCTCCGATAGCAGGTCAGCGGTCAAGGCAATGTCCCGTCTGGGGAGTCAAGATTGCCAGGCTTGCTACAGATAACGCAAAAGTCAGGCCAATCAGTGATATTTAATTAACTCATTGATTATAAAAAGATAGAATCTAACCGCCCCGGATAGCCACACACCAACTATGATTAGAATCGCCAATAGTTGGTGAATTTAACCAGGTGAATTCATGAACAGTGAACGATTGCTCGGCGAATCAAACGCCTTCCTAGAGGTGCTGGAACAAGTATCCCGGCTGGCGCAAATCCCTCGTCCTGTGCTGCTGATTGGCGAGCGGGGCACTGGTAAAGAGCTGTTCGCTCACCGACTGCACTATCTCTCTTCCCGCTGGCAACAACCCTTCATCTCAATCAATTGTGCGGCACTGAGTGAAACCCTGCTGGAAACCGAATTATTTGGTCACGAGGCCGGTTCGTTTACCGGTGCCCAGAAGCGCCATCAGGGTCGTTTTGAGCGCGCCGATGGCGGGACCCTGTTTTTGGATGAAGTGGCCACCATGAGCCCTCGTCTGCAAGAGAAACTGCTGCGGGTCATCGAATATGGTGATTTCGAGCGTGTCGGTGGTCAGCAATCATTGCGCGTCGATGTCCGCCTGGTGTGTGCCACCCACGCCGACCTCCCGGCACTGGCTGAGGCTGGTCAATTTCGAGCCGATCTGCTCGACCGCCTGGCGTTTGATGTTATCACACTACCACCACTACGGGCCCGGCGTGACGACATACTGCTGCTCGGTCACCATTTTGCCCAACAGCTAAGTCAGGAGTTGGGGCTACCCAGCTTTGCCGGGTTCACCGCCGAAACCGAGGCCCAACTGCTGGCCCACGCCTGGCCCGGCAACGTGCGCGAATTGCGCAACGTCATCGAACGTAGCCTCTACCGACAAGCCGAGCCCGAACAACCACTGGCCAGCCTGGTACTTGACCCGTTCGCCTCACCATGGCGCAGCCCACAGGCTGACGAGGTAGGCGCCACCGTCGTTCCGCGACTGCCGCTGGAGTGGAAACAACACCTGGCCCGCTATGAGCAGGCACTATTGCATCAAGCACTGCACCAGCAACACTTCAACCAGAGATTAGCTGCACAATCTCTTGGCTTAAGTTACGATCAGCTTCGCGGTCTATTGCGCAAATACGGAATTTCCGCGCGACCAGCTTCAGATGGGATGAATCAATGATAAGAGCACTTGGACTTGTGAAATATGGGTCCCTCCTATGGGGGTGCAGCCTGTGTCTGCTCCTCGCCGGTTGTAATCAGGACACTTCTCGGCAGCAAAATGGGGTGGTCTACTGCGTGGAAAGCGCCCCCTCCAGCATGAACCCTCAGCTGTATGGTTCCGGGACGCTAGGCTCTTCCCTCTCCCATCAGATCTATGATCGGCTGCTAACCGTCAACCCACTCAGCCAACGACTCGAAGGAGCCTTGGCTAGCGAGTGGACCATCAGCCCCGATGGACTGACCTATACCTTCACCCTGCGCAAAGGGGTGCAATTTCACCGGGTCGACTGGTTTACGCCATCTCGGGAGTTCAATGCCGACGACGTGCTGTTCAGCTTCAACCGCATCCGCTTCCCCTATCATCCGTTTCACGATATCTCTGGCGGCCGCTACCCCTTCTTTGAAAATAGTGGCTTCAGTCAACAGATCAGCGAGATCCGTAAACTCTCGCCCCAACAAGTTCAATTTGTACTCAAGGCGCCAAATGCCGCATTCCTGGCCGCTCTGGCCAGTGACTATGCCGTGATCCTCTCGGCTGAATACGCGCAACTGTTGTTACTCAGTGGCAAACCCGAACAACTGGATCTATTGGCGGTCGGCACTGGGCCCTTTCAGCAGCAGGAGTTTCGCAACAACGAATTTATCCGCATGCACCGCAACCCGCTCTATTGGGATCAAACAGCCACACTCGAGCGACTCGCATTCGATTACACACCCAGGCCGACCAAGCGTCTGGCTAAACTGCTGACCGGTGAGTGTCAGGTCATGGCCTATCCAGCCGCCAGCCAACTCGACTATATCCGCAAACAGCCAGAGCTGATTCTGGATGAGGAGAGCGGGCTCAACAGCACCTTCTTGACCCTGAACCTCAAGAAGAAGCCATTCTCGGATCTGCGAGTCCGCCAAGCCATTGCGATGGGTATCAATCGAGATAATCTGCTCAAGGCGGTCTATTTCGGCACCGGCGAGTGGGCCAGCTCCCTGTTGCCGCCTATCTCCTGGGCTCATAACCCCAATATCACGGCGTATGACTATGATCCGCTGGCAGCCAAGGCCTTGTTGAAAGAGGCCGGACTCGAGGCTGGTTTTGAAATGACGCTATGGGTTCAACCCTCGGCACAAGCCTACAATCCAAACGGTCAGAAGATGGCTCAGCTGATCCAAAGTGATCTGGCCAAACTGGGTATTCAGGTTCGGCTGGTACAGCTTCGCTGGCCGTTGATGCAGAGCCTGCTACAAGAAGGGCGCCACGATGCAGTGGTCATGGGCTGGAGTGCCGATACCGCCGATCCAGACAGTTTTTTCAGACCACTACTGGGCTGCCAAGCGGACACACCCCACGGTGGCAACTTTTCTGGTTGGTGCAAACCTCAGTTTAACCGTCTCCTGGAGCAGGCTATCAGCACCACCCGCATGGCGCGGCGAATTGCGGCCTACCAGCAGATGCAGGAGTTGATCAATCAGGATATACCGCTGATCCCGCTGGCTCACTCACTCTATCTTTATGCTGGTCGTAAAGACCTGCACAACCTGGAGTTGACCCCGATGGGAGGTCTCTCCTTCAAGCGTGCCTATCGAGATTAAATCATGCTGATCTTTACCTTGCGACGCCTGAATTTGTTGATCTTTACTCTGCTGATCCTCAGTTTGTTGGCTTATTGGCTCGAGTATCGACTCGGAGATGGCGATCAGAGTCTCTGGGTTGGTTATATCCAGTTCTTGCAACGTCTGTTGTCCGGCGATCTGGGGATTTCCAGCCAATCAGGGCGACCGATCCTCGAAACCATCATGCTCTATCTGCCAGCGACCCTAGAGCTCTGTCTGGCGGCGGCCATAATCGCTATCGTCGTTGGCGTGCTGCTCGGAACCCTGGCGGCTCTCAATCAGGGAAAAACCATCGATATTGGCATCATGGGGTTTAGCGTGTTGGGCTCATCAATCCCGGTCTACTGGCTGGCTCAACTGTTAATCATGCTGCTTGCCATGCACTTTCAGCTATTGCCCTCATCCGGCCAACTGAACCTGCTGTATGAGGTTGAACCCACCACAGGTTTCATGCTGGTTGATACCTGGTTGATGCCAGGCCCAAATCGCTGGCCAGCCTTCATCAGTGCACTGCAGCATCTGTGTCTGCCCGCTCTGACGCTGGCCTTGTTGCCAACGACCGAGGTGACCCGTCTGGTTCGCAGCTCCATGCTCGAAGTTCTCAAACAGAACTACATCAAGGCAGCCTTCAGCCGCGGCTGGTCACCGCTGTCTGTCATCACCAAGCACGGTCTGCGCAACGCCTTGCCGCCAATACTGCCGCAATTGTCGCTGCAATTTGGTGCCATCATCACCTCAGCCATCGTCATCGAGCAGGTATTTGAATGGCCCGGGCTTGGCCACTGGCTGATCAGCAGCATCATGAGCCGCGATTATATTGCCATCCAAGCCAGTATGTTGCTGATCTCCAGCCTGCTGCTGGTATTAAACATAGTGACCGAGTTGCTCTCGACCCTGCTGTATCCTGCTAAGAGGAAGGAATCCTATGGCCAACAAGGCTAGAACCTATCCGGACATCCGCATTCCATCTCCGGTCACCCAGACTTGGTTGGCCTATAAGGAAAATCCGATAGCGATGGCAGCCTTATGGGGCATGTTATGCCTGCTGCTGGTCGTGGTTCTCGGACCATCCATGGTCACCTATGATCCCCAACAACAGGATCCCAACGCCCTGCTGCTTCCCCCATCCTGGACCACCAGTGGTACGCTAGCCCACTTTCTCGGTACCGATGATCTGGGTCGCGACCTCCTATCTCGCCTGGTTCACGGCGCCCGCCTGACCTTTGGCAGTGCTGTGGTAGCCACCCTGATCGCCATGCTCTGCGGTGGCACCATAGGCGTGTTGGGCGGCATGAGCCAAGGGCTCAAATCCAGTGTGCTCCACCACATGCTGGATACCCTGCTTTCGGTCCCGTCGCTGCTGCTGGCCATAGTTCTCGTCGCCGTATTGGGGCCAGGACTCGATAACGCCGTACTCGCGGTGACCCTGTCGCTGACTCCTCAATTCATCCGGGCTATCTACCATGCGGTGAACAACGAACTGCAGAAAGAGTACATAGTGGCAGTGCGCCTGGATGGCTCACCACCACTGCGGATCTTGCGCCTGGCCATTCTGCCCAACATAGTCGATACCGTGGTTGCTCAAACGACACGAGCGCTGTGCACCGCCATCCTAGATATCAGCGCCATCTGCTTCCTCGGCATCGGAGCCCAATCCCCATCGCCCGAGTGGGGCACCATGCTGGCTGATGGCATGGATCTCATGTACATAGGTGCCTGGACAGTGACACTGCCGGGCTTTGCCATCATCTTCAGCGTCTTGATCACAAACCTGGTGGGTGATGGTCTGCGCAGCGCCATTCAGAAGGGTATTGATTGATGCCATTGCTCGACATACGGAATCTCACCATCGAAATTGATACGCCGCAGGGGCGTGTCAAAGCCGTCGATCGCTTCAGCCTGACGCTAAATGAAGGGGAAATACGCGGTCTGGTCGGCGAGTCAGGATCGGGAAAGAGCCTGGTTGCCAAGGCGATCATGGGCATGAACAAGGATAACTGGCGCATCAGTGCCGATCGCATGCGAATCAATGATATCGACCTGATGAGCCTCAGCAGCCGTGAGCGCCGCAAACTCATAGGCCGTGACACGGCAATGATCTTTCAGGAACCTCGCTCCTGTCTGGACCCGTCGATGCCTGTTGGTGCCCAGTTGATCGAGGTGATCCCGAGTCGGGTCTTCGAAGGCGCCTGGTGGCAACGGTTTTTCTGGCGCAAAAAACATGCGATTGCTCTGTTGCACCGGGTGGGCATCAAGGATCACCGCAAGGTGATGAATGCCTATCCCCATGAGCTCTCGGAAGTGGTTTGTCAAAAAGTGATGATCGCGATGGCGATCGCCATCAAACCGCGGCTACTGGTGGCAGACGAGCCCATCAGCGCCATGGAATCCACCACCCAGGCCCAGTTATTGCGTCTGCTGGATCGGATGAATCAGAACAACAACACGACGATCCTGCTGATCAGCAATGATATCTCGACCATCGCCAATCTGACCGAGAGCATTACCGTGATGTACTGTGGCCAGATGGTTGAAACCGGTAGCCGCGAACAGTTGCTGGCAACCCCCCATCACCCCTATACCCACGCCTTGCTCAATGCGATCCCCGATTTTAGTGGTCGACTGCCGCATAAATCGCGGCTCAAGGCACTGCCGGGGGCGATTCCACCGCTGCAGCATCTACCGATCGGGTGCCGCCTGGGCCCACGTTGTCCCTATGCACAGAAACTATGCGTCCAGACTCCCCCGATCACACGTCTCAAGAACCAGCAATATAGCTGTCACTTCCCGCTGAATCTGGAGAAGCCTAAAAATGAGTGATATGCCACTGCTGCGCGTCATCGATATTGGAAAGAGCTTCACCGAACGCCGGGGACTGTTCCGCAAAGAGACAGTCTGTGCCCTCGCCCACGTCAGTTTTTCGCTGAATCCGGGTGAAACCCTGGCATTGGTTGGTGAAGCGGGTTCAGGCAAGAGCACCCTGGCCAAGATCCTGGCCGGTGTGGTAGCCCCGACCGAGGGCGAAATACAAATTGATGGTCATCTCCTGCCGCCCGATGACTATGAACAGCGCTGTAAACAGATCCGTATGATATTTCAGGATCCCAACTCGTCTCTCAACCCGCGCCTGCGGATAGGACGGATCCTGGAAGCCCCCTTGATGCTCAACACAGATATGACGCCGGAAGAGCGGGCTCACAAGGTACAAGAGACTCTGCGCATGGTGGGGCTGTTGCCGGATCATGCTCTCTTCTACCCGCAGATGATCTCGTCTGGGCAGAAACAGCGGGTCGCCCTGGCCCGCGCCCTCATCATGAGTCCGCGCATCATAGTGGCCGATGAGACATTCTCGATGCTCGATCTCTCGGTCCGTTCACAGATCATCAATCTGCTACTGAAACTGCAAGAAGAGCTGGGCATTGCCTATGTGATTGTGGCCAACGATCTGGGGCTGGTCCGCCACATCAGCGATAAAGTCATCGTCATGCATCAGGGGCGCGTGGTCGAAACAGGAACCACTCAGAGTGTGTTTGCCAACCCGCAACACGAGGTCACCAAGCGGCTGATCCAAAGCTATGGGCACGAATATCGTCGCTAGCGTGTTAGCCAGGCTCCCAGGCTGCTGATCCTTGCCATCAGCAGCCGCCCGCCACCTTGTTGTGCACATTTGGCAATTGTGCCGAAACCAACGCAGAGAGCAGCTGGATATGTGCTGGCTCTGCGTTCAGAGCCGCAATGTAGTGATACTGTTCGCCCCCAGCGGCCAAAAAGGTCTGTTTTCCCTCTTCGGCTATCTCTTCCAGGGTTTCCAGGCAATCGGCCGCAAATCCGGGGCAGATGACATCCAGCCGTTTGACACCAGAGTGCGCCAACTGTTTGAGTGTCTCGTCGGTATAGGGTTGCAGCCAGGGTTCACGCCCAAAGCGAGACTGGAAAGCCAGACTCCACTGTTCGGAGCTGAGCCCCAAGTGCTCCGCCACCAACTGGGCCGTTGCCTGACATTGCAACGCATAGGGATCCCCTCGCTGGGCATAGCGCTGCGGAATGCCATGAAACGAGAAGAGTAGATGCCCCTGCCCGCTCTGTTGCCAATGCTGTCGCACGCTCTGGCTCAAGGCCGCGATATAGTGTGGATGGTCATGATATCCCGCGACAAAGTGCATATCGGGCAACCGATGCTCGCGAGCCATCACCTGGGACCAACCATCGAAAACGGATGCTGTCGTCGTCGATGAATAGTGTGGATACAGCGGCAGCAGCAGTACCTCGGTAACCCCCTGGCGGCTCAACTGCTGCCACGCCTGAGTCAATGAGGGCTCGCCATAACTCATCGCCAGTTCAACCGGCTCATCACGTCCTTCGGCCTGTAGGCTGGCTTGCAACGCTTGCTGCTGCTGGCGGCTAACCACCAGTAGTGGAGAGCCACCCGGTTGCCAAATCTGCGCGTAGGCCTTGGCAACCCGCCGACTGCGTAGTGGCAAAATCAAGCCATGCAACAAGGGCCACCAGAGCCAGCGACTCACATCGACAACGCGTCGATCGCTGAGAAATGGCAATAAAAAATCACGAACACCACGTGCGGTAGGCGCATGCGGAGTACCCAAATTCACCAGGATGATCCCTCGACGCGACATTACTTACCTCGGTAAAAAGTAAAAAGGCGCCCGAACCTCTGCAGTTCCGGACGCCTTCTCTGTGCGCAAACGCGAATTAGCCGAGCAAAGTGGCCAACTGCTGGCTCACGGCCTCTACGGCTTGAGTGCCATCCAGCCGCTCATAGCGGGTGCGACCGGCAGCAGCTTCTGCCTTGTAGTAACCCACCAAGGGCTCGGTCTGTTGATGGTAGATATCCAGGCGCTTACGAACCGTGGTCTCTTCATCATCGGCACGGATCACCAGATCTTCACCGCTGACATCATCCTTGCCTTCCACTTTAGGAGGATTGAATACCACGTGATAGACGCGACCTGAGCCCGGATGAACACGGCGACCGCTCATGCGCTTGACGATCTCTTCGTCCGGCACATCGAATTCCAGTACGAAATCGACCATGACACCGACAGCCTTCATCGCATCGGCTTGCGGAATGGTACGCGGGAAACCGTCCAGCAAGAAACCTTTGGCA
>RRZU012110052.1_pt1 | contig 13357 bp, 11 predicted proteins | sample 2165561 | NCBI WGS metagenome assembly RRZU01 (sample SAMN10456909, study PRJNA506462) | wastewater metagenome | isolation source: wastewater sludge | place: USA: Moscow, Idaho
GCACCGTGAAGCGGGCCATCACGTCGGGCCGGTCGGGGAAATAGGTGATGCGCCGGAAGCCCTCGGCCTCGCACTGGGTGAAGAAGCCACCGCGGGACTGGTACAGGCCGGACAGCGTGAGGTTGGCGGAGGGGTCGATGCGGGTGACGATCTCGAGAGCCACCGAGTCGGCCGAGACGTCGATCTCGAGGCCGGAATCGGTGTGGCGCAGCTGGCCATCGGCAGGCGCGGCGCCGTCGATGGTGAGGGAGACGAGTTCCAGCGTGTCGCCGAACAGCACGATCGGGCCGGCGGGGGCATCCTCGTTGCGCACGCACTGCAGGCGGCTGGTGACCTGCGTGGCCTTGGGGTCGAGGTGGAAGTCGAGGTCGACCGTGGCAACGGTGTAGGCGAGGGGCTGGTAGGCGGAGCGGAGGATGGGGGTGCCGGGGGGGGACATGGGGATCCTTGGGTGTCTGCGGGGGCGAAGGCATGATTCTAGATCATGTCGGCGACTCTCATCAGGCACCGCCGCCACGTGAGGCGCCCCCGCAGGGCCGGGCTACCCTTCTCTGGCACGCCCCCGAAAAAAGAGGGCATGCCGTGCACCGCCGGGCGCCATACCTGCCCAAGGCCGTTGGAATAAACAATCAGACATCCGTCTCAAACTCACCGGAACAGGTGCGCCGACGCAGATGAGCCGTCCGACCAGACTTGCACCATCGCTCAACACTCCCGAAGCGGGACGGGGATCATTGCCTGGCCCGCTTGACGGCAATGACGATGGATCCATGCTTGTCATCACGGCCTTCAAATGGCGAATCAAGCCTTACCAAGCGATACCTGGACTGATCCACATCCGCCAGGGAATCGTTTTCAATCACCAGCGCATCATAATCGTCGGCATTGCTGAAGTCCTTCTTCACGCAATGGATCAGGCCACCGTTGTATGACTCGTTCCAGACTGCACAGCCCGAGTGGCTGTAGATGTCGAACTGGTGATCAACTCCCGCCGTGTGGATGAAAGTCATCAGGACCGCGGTAGAGTAGTCGTTATATCTCGTGGTTCTGGGTGCGTAATAGACAGAGCGAATATCTCCCTGCGCCTTCAATTCCGAATAGATGAACGCATACTCGGCGTGGTAATTCTTCTTGGTGGCGATATCGATGCGGACGTAGTTGTAGATATTCTTCGTCACCGCATAGACCCCATAAACCAAGCCTGCGGAAAATACGGTGGCGAAGCCCAGGCTCAGCAGCAGCTTCACGCTCCGCCCCCAGGCACCCAAAAGGACTGCAGCCAGGTGCTTCAGCAGAATGGCGGAGCAGATCACCAGCAGCAGAGTGGGGATCGCGTAGTAGTAGCCGTTCAGCGGCAGAGAGAGCACGATCAGCGCCGAGAGATACCCTACCCCACCAATGCAGAGCGCGACGGCCAGCGCCCGGTCGAAGCTGTTGCGCGGGATGAACAGATGCGCTCCGACTCCGCTGAGCACCAGAACGCTCAACAAAGGAACATCACGCACAAACATCATGAGACGATCCGACAACCCCGTCCCGCCGCCGCCGCCATCATAGAAACTTTCGGGGGCACCCTTATAGAAGACAAAAAAAACATAACCCAGCACGAAGAACACGCACGACAGCAACAGACCCAATTGAATTGAGCCCAGCAGCCGTGGCGCCTCGCCCTGCCCCCGGGGGGCTCGAGCATGGCGGACGAGCGAGCCGAAGTCATAACAGAACAGCCCGAACGCGACACCCACCCACAAGGCAAACATCGGCTCTTTGTAGTAGAGGGAGATTCCAGCAGCCCCCACAGCCAACGCTACCGTCAGAAGCCCGGGAGCCTCCCGATAGCGCTTGATGAAATAAAGCGAAGCCAGCAGGAAAAATATCGCATTGCGCTCCGGAACGATCAAATTCACGAACGGAACGACCAGGGCCAGCACGAAACTCAGAACCATGGCGTAAATGCGGACCAAAGCACCGGCAGGAGAGACGATGCGGTCGATGAAGAACACCACCGCCAGCAACTGCAGGAACGGCAGTATGTAGAGCGGCGCCAGGGCCCCGTCCGTCAGGGAAAGACTGATGACATTGAACTCCATGTGCCCCAAGGGGAAAAACCGCCCGGAGTACATTGTCGGCTGCAGCGGTTGGGTCAAAAGCGCAATTTCATCTCGATGGCCATAACCGATGGGCATCAGGACGATCCACGCCCATGCAAGGGCGACCGAGATCAGCACGGCCCAGAACGGCGCCCGGCCACCAACCGCCCCGGCGAGGCGATCGACGGGAGAAAATGCGGCGCACTCCTTGCGCGACAGCAGGGCCGACAAGGCGACCGCGACCAGTAACGCAAGCACGATATAAGTAAAAACGTGGCCGTGCAAATAATCCAAAAATGTCGCCATCCAAATCACTCCAAAACTGCCCTTCAAAATCATCGTCGCCCCGTCACCAAGGGGTGGGAGGCTTCATCTCGACGTATGAATGATCACGACGCCGATCAAGATGGCCAGCATCCCAATCCCACGCGCCAGACCGATGACCTCGGACAAAAATAAAACTGCCAGAAAACTCGTAACGAGCAAGGTAATCCCGATTGAAATGGGATAAGCATAGGAGAGCGGGGTCTTCACGAGGATCAGCATCCAGAGGCCAAAACTAACCACGTAAAGAGTGAAGCCGCCGCAGGCCATGAGGACTGCCCGGTCGAGGAAATCACCCGCCACGATGCTGGCCTTGGCATTCCCCAGATAGACCTTCATGACAAAAAGACCGAGGCTGCTCAGAACACCCTGGAGAATCAGCAGCGCGATGCTATTCATGCTTCGCGCCCTCTTCCGAGTCCGGGTCGTATTCAGGCAGAGCGACGAAGGGCGGCAGATTGCGGGTCCGCTCGAATATCTGCGCAACGTACTCCCCCAGCACACCCAGGGACATCATCTGGATCGCGCCCAGCACGAGGACGGAGATGATCACCGAGGGCCAGCCGGGAATAACGCCGCCACGCATCGTGACGGCCACGACATAGACGAGATAAACGACGCAGAGTGCGAAAAGCAGCGCCGACGCATATATGCTGAAGCGAAGGGGCTCATGAGACAGGGACATCAGCGCCTGATGCGCGAGACGCAGACTTTTCTTGAAGTTGTAGCTCGGCACCCCATGCCGGCGCTCCTCCGCCACATAGTGGATCGTCTTGGGCTTGAAGCCGAGCCACGCAATCAGGCCACGGATGAAAGGCTTTGGGTCATTGATCTTGACGAGCGCATCCACCGCGGCCCTGTCGAGCAGTCGAAAGTCGGACACCCCTTCGCGAATGGGGACTGAACTCAGCTTGTTGATGAACTTGTAGAAGCCGACCGAAAACATGTGCTTGGCGAAGGAAATCCCTTCGGTACGCTTGCGCTCCATCTCGACGACCAGCGCCCCGTCCCTCCACAGGCGAATCATTTCGGGAACGTACCGCGGCGGGTGCTGGAGGTCGCAATCCATGCTGATGACCGCATCGCCACGCGCAGCGGTAAGCCCAGCCATCAACGCGGCCTGATGGCCGAAATTCCGGGAAAGCTGCACGAGACGGACTTTACGGCTGGTAGCGATCAGCGCCTTGACTGCCCCGACCGTGTTGTCACGCGAACCGTCGTCGACGAAGATAAGTTCCCAGTCGTATTTTTCGGGCATTGCGTCAATGCACGATTTGATTTCCTCAAAAAGTACACCCACGTTCTTCTCTTCGTTATGGGCAGGGACAACAACACTGAACTTTTTCATGGCCATAAATTAAAACAAATAAAAGCGCTGCCCACATCCAGGTTATGTCCGGGCCCTTTCTCGGGCAAGGGCCCGGTACCGGGGAACCATCGAATTACCATCGAGACCAGGATTCAGGGGCTTCCGCAATCAAGGGAAAGCCAGCACCGGGCGGGGAGCCTTTCCAGGCAAGCGGAGAACCGCAAAAAATGAAAATTCTCTTTCCATCTCAAGCCCTTGCATGATATGCCAGGTAATGATTTTTTGCGAGCCATGATCATGGGCAGGTCTCACGCAATATCGACGACAGAATACTGATGAATAAGCGCTTCATCGATACGCTGCCTGCCATAAAACTCACAAGAGCCATGCCCGCAGCGCACGCGCAGTCCGATAGGCCCCGCGTGCCAGCACATGGCGGATACTGACCCGGTTCAACGCCCAGTACCCCCACTCATCGTGCTCGCAGAAGCCCGTGTCCACAGGGGCCGGCACTTCACTCGGCAAGGTCGGTAGCCCCGCCAGGCAGGCGTCCAGGATCTCAGGCCGATGAAAACGCTCGTAACGCTGCCGCGCCAGTCGTCCTTCGGTCGCCAGCCTTGCGGGTGTCAGCTCCTTGAGATGCGCGATGAGCGCCTCCGGGTCACGCCAGCTGAAGGCCTCCGGATAGGCAAGCTCGAGGCAACTCAGCACCGGAGAGTACATGTGCCGGTGCATCACCACGGGCACCCCCGCGCCCATTGCTTCGATCAGGGTGATGGCGCCGCCATAGGGAAACGACGCGAGATAGACATCGACATCATGGCTCTGCAAAGCTTGCCAGATGCTGGGCAGCCAGGCCTTGTAGATCAGCCGGTCCTCCGGCACGCCCTCACGCCGCATTCCCGCCCGCAAGCGCCGGAGCGCCCATGGGCTGAGCCGGCCGATGTGGAGGTGCCGCCCTCCCGTCGCCTTGAGCACCCTGGGAATCACATCAAGGTAACTGGTGTAATACGGGATCTCGATCTTGTTCGAGCGCGCCGCGGTAGCCGTCGTGATGACGCCACCAGCGGCAAACGGCCTGCCCTCGTCCCGCGCGCCCTGGTCTTCGAAGGTAAGCGGAATATGGACATTGTCGACACCGAGGCGGTCTCGACAGTTGTGATAGCCCATCGGGTGTGGGTCGATGTGGCGCAGGTGGGCAAGATGCACGCCGAGGCAAAGATGATGGTCCGCGTGGTGATAGAAGCTCGCGTCAAGCCCCATGGATGGCACGATCGCCGCCACGGCGACGCTGTCCTGGTGGTGGTTGAAGAGGTAGATGTGCTCCGCGCCCGCGCCCAGCAAGCCCCCCTGCAGCCAGCTCAGCCGGGATTTCAGGTCGGTCCGGGGCGCGGCGATGAAACGCACGTTGCCACCACCGGATGCGACCCGCTCGAGGAAGGCAGGGTCGGACTTGCCGGCAAGGCCCGTCGCCAGGATGAGGTGGTCCTTGTCAGGCTGCGCACGAATGAAATCCTCCACCACACGCGAATGCCCGCCGGACTTCTGAAGACGGGTCAGGACATAGACCACCAGCGGCCGCCTACCCCGCGCCGGCCACAGATCGGCCGGCGTCACCTGCCCATGCCGGAGGCTGTGTTCGCCAACCCGCTGACAGAAGGCATCCAGCCGCTTCGACGCGAACACGCTGGCGGTGCACAACGGCTCGGTAATCACGTCTTCGACAAAGTCGTGCACCCTTTTCAGCGCACGATTCACGTCCCCCATCGCCAGGGCCCGCTCCGCAGCGGCCAGCAGCGACGCGATCGACGGCTCGGACCAGAGCGTCACCCACGGCTCCCGGTGTATGCCTGCAGATCCTCGGCCGAGTCCACCTCGCCCCACTCTCCCTCGTAGGGGACACCGAGAACGGGCAGCACGCCCGCCTCGATGACCCGCTGCAGGGTGCCGGTCATGTGCATGCGGTCACGCTCGGCAAGAGGGAGGGCAGACCGCAGGTCGAGCACCGTCCGCCAGGCATCCGGGGTAAACCGGAGCAAGCCCATGTACTGCCCCTGAACCTCCTCGACACGCTGCGGCTTGTTGCCGATCTCCAGCAGGTGCCCCGACGGATCGAGGCGGAAGGTTTCCGCGTCGAGCAGCGGGTCTCCGAAGCGGCGGGTCCACAACGCGAGCCACGCCGGGTCGTAGGCGACGGCAAGGGGCGCCAGGCAGTCGATGAGCGACCGAACCGCGTCGGCCGAATAAAAGATGTCGGAATAGCTCACGATGCACGGCCCGGCCTCGAGCCAGGCACCGGCGCACTCCAGGGACGAGACCATGTTGGTCTCAGCCCAGCGCGGATTGTGGAACTCCACGAGCCCCCGATTGGCAAGCAGCTCCCGTCGGTACCCCGTGACGATGCCGATCTCGGAGACACCGCCCCCCCGCAAGGCCTCGAGCTGCCGCTCAAGCAGGCTACGCCCGCGAAGCTCGACGAGACACTTGGGCTTGTCGCTGGTCAGCGCCTTCATTCGACTGCCGCGGCCCGCGGCCAAGATGATGGCTCTCATGCAAACACTCTCCTGATTCCCGTGACATCCAGCGGTGCGGGCTGCAGACAACGCTCCGGATGCCACATCCAGCCCTCCCAGCGCAGGCTGCGGTGGGCGATGGCCTCGATGCTTCCGTCTTCCGCCCAGGCCATGACCCGGTAACCTTCGGGGCACGCCGCCGGCGCCAACCGGTGAAAGCTGTTGACGACCCCCGTCCGCGCTCCGGTCACCGCATGCGTCGTCGCCACATGGGCGGCCACCGGAATCAGACCCGTGCCAGCCCTGTGGGCGATCAATTGCATTCCCCTGCAGATCCCCAGCACAGGCACGCCTCGCACCTCGGCCCAGTCGAGCAGGCGCAGCTCCGTCTGATCGCGCAAGGCCGACACGCCGATATCCTCGCCACCGCTGAGGATCAGGCGGTCGATCTCCCACTGCTCACAATACGGAACGATATGTTCGCCACCGAGGTTGGGAAGCTGCATCCATGCCACGCCGGGCAGCGCCGCCGCGAGGAAGACCGCCCAGTCGTGGGCGAGCGCATCGCGCGCTTCGCGATAACCCTGGGCCTCCACGATCCGGCTCGTCACACCGATCCGCACGGCCTAGCTCCCCCCAAGGATCTTCAACACCCGCTGCGAGCAGTCGAGCTCGACCTGCCCGGCAGCGAGGATGCGTGCATACTGGGCACCACAGCCGATCGCCGCCGGCAGCCCCAGTTCGGCGCAGCGGATCGCCATGTGTGAATTGGCGCCGCCGAAGCGGGTGATCAGCGCCGCCGGCCCCTTGGTGAAGATCCAGTCGAAACCCGGATCCGCGCTCTCGATACAGACGATTCGGTTGCGGATGTGGATGTTGGCCGAGGTGCTGGCGGTAAGCTCGACCACGCTGCCCGACGCCCGCCCGCTGCCGACGAAGTTGGGCACGCTGCGGCTCTGCAGGGCGATGTGAAGATCATCCACACCGAACAGGATGTGGCTGAAGCGGAAGGACTGCGCCGCCGACAGGTTGGCACGCCCCTCATCCGCAAGCAGTAGCAGCGAACGGTCCATGTAGTCCATTGTCGGCTCGAGAAGGCGCTCGGCGAGCCGCGGCCACGGCACATAGGACAGGTCGTCGCGGGACAGGCCATGACGCTCGCCCCAGCACACCGCAGCGCTGAGGGCGTTCGACAGCACGCGGGTGAACAGGAACTTGACGTGCTCACGCCCGACAATAGCGTCCCGCATGTAGGCCAGCAGGCCCTCGGCATCCACCACGTCGAGCGCTGCCTCGGCCAGCAGCGCCAGGAGCCCGGCGCGCTCTGCCGGCATGAGCTCGAAGGTGGCATGGGCCGCGGCCCCCCCCTGCTCCGCGTCCGCATCGAAGAGGTCGTCCCGCTCGTCGTAGCGTAGCGAAGTAATCTCGTAAGTACCCGGTCTGAGATGGCCGAACTCCCGCAGGAACCGCTGGCGAGCCGTCGCATCGTGGCAGGCCTGCCCGTAAGCCGCGACCATCTCGCCGGTGACCGTCCGGATGCTGCGCCGGAAGGCTGCGATACGCTCGGCCGACAGGACACCGCGGCGGCAGGCCGAGCGCAGCAGGCTCTCGGCGATGAACGCGTGACGCGCCACCACCGCAAAAGACAGGGCTCCAGCCTCCCGGCACAGCCCGAGCAGATACGCCGCACGACTCAACCAGGCGTTGCCGCCCTGCTCGACGGGGTCGGGCAAGGACAGGCCGCCGAGACGCCCGGCCTCCGCCAGCGCCCTGGCGAGCGCCCCTTCCCCGCCCCCGGCGAGGGCCCGCCGGGTAAGGCAAACCAGCTCGCTGCGGTAGCGCGCCAGCTCGCCCTCTGCAAGCAGACCGGGGTAGCGGGCAGGGAAGTCGAGGTCGAAGCAGAAATCCATGCAGGTCGGGACGATCTCGAACTCGACCTTGTCGTGGAGCTCCGGCGCAAGCTCAAGGCGGTCGAGCCAGGCATCGACCAGACGCTCCCCGATCTCGTCGGGCACGCCTGCCGGCAGGAAGGAGTTGAAGCTCTTGCGTACATCGACGTAGGGGTGGCCACAGATCAGCACCATCAGCCCCACATCGGGGAGGCGCCGATAGCCCATCGCGGCCCTCGCCCGGTGCCAGGTGGCATCGGTGATCAGCTCCCGGTAGAGCGACGCGGCCAGTGGCCGGGGCATCGTGCCGATGATCTCGGCGGGATTCCAGTCGGGCATCGCCGCCAGGATGGTCCGCTCGCCAAGGATGCCGTCGAGCCGCCGGGAACAGTCGCGGATGAACTGCTCGACGTACACCAGCTGCCGGCGGACGCGGAGCTCGGTGACCGGGTGCCAGCTGTGCGCCAACGCGATCCGGCGCACCTGGAAGAGCACCAGCTGGCCGTCGGCCCGCATGCCGAACTCGATATCGAGGGCAACGCAGGCGCACAGGGCCTCCAGCTCTCGCGCCAGACCGAGGAAGGACGCCACCCGGGGCGAGCGGATCAGGGCCGGGTCGGCCTCGCGGTAGATCGACAGGCCCTTGTGGACGCCCGCGCCGCTCGTCACCAGATCGGTCCGACCGGTTTCGTCTTCGTATTCGATGCAGTAGTAAGGCGCACCGTGAACGAGATCGAAGGTCATGAGCACGCCGCTGAGCACGATCTGCTCGGCCATCGACTGCACCAGAACCTGATCGCGGGGGTGGCCGGTCATCGAGGCGACCACGCTGTCCACAGCCACGGCCACCTCGGCGCGGTCAGCCCTGCGGACCTTCAGCCGGCTGAGGAACGCCCCGGCGTTGGATGTCCTGGCGCCATCCTCGGTCAATGCGCTGCTGCGGATCGCAAGGAGCGCATCGCCAAAATGGGCCTGGATCCGGTCGAGCAGCGCCTCGCGCCCGGCGTGCCACTGCTCAACCGTGAAAAAGCATAAGTCGGGGATCGCTGCGCTCCGGATCAGGGGCACGAGGCGCATCAAGGTCTCGGCCTTGGTTCCGAAGGTGAAGGATTCCGGCCGCTCGGCCTCGCGATGCCGGATCATTCCCGCCGCTCCTGCTCGATGGCCAGAATGGCCAGGTGCTTGAGCACCGGATGGATCACGTAGTAGGTCTGCCCCACGGCGGAGTCCTGGGTCTCGAGCGGCTGGATTGAGCCGGTGGACGCGTAGCCTGAGAGGACACGCACCAGCAGGTCGGCCCGGATGGCCGGGTCGAAGACCAGGTCGATGTCGATCCCGGCCGGCGGGCGTGGATAAGCATGGCGCGCCACGATGGGGCCGGTGTCGATGCTGCGGTCGAGCAGGATCGCCGTGACCCCCGGCTGCGCGCCGTTGAGCAGGGCGTAGTAGAGCGTGGTGCTGCCGCGATACTCGGGCAACCAGCCGGAATGGAGATGCAGGAAAGGCGCGCCGCTATCGAGGAGCGCTGCCGAGACAATCTGCCCGCCCCAGCCTGAATAAATCACCAGCCTCGGGGCCAGCGCGAGCAGCGCGGTGCGCACCTGCTCATCGTTCACCGTCGTCGCCTCGCAGGGCTGGACGGCGACACCGGCGCGGGCACAGGTCACGGCGATCGACTCGCCGTGATCCGGCAGGTGGATCCCCTCCAATCGCTGCGGCGGGGGTGAGGACGCCTGCGAGGACTCCGCCCCGAGCAGCAGGAGAGTCTCGGGCAGGAGATCGGCAGCGACCAGCGCCTGAATGTAAGCGCGCGAGCGGGCCGTCGGCGCTGCCAGCATCACGACACCGTCAAGCCGCATCGAGCACGCCCTCCACACCGATGCTCCGCGCCAGCCCGGTCACGTGCGTGCGCTCCCGCTCAATCACCACCGCCAGCCTGCGCTGCTGGTCGGCATCCAGCCGGTGCCGCAGCGACGATAGGGTGTCCACACATTTGAGCAGCGCATTGAGGGTGGGCAAGCCCAGGCCACGCTGCCAGGCCATCTCGAGCACTTCGGCGAAACGCAGGTAGCGACCGGGCTGCCGATAATCGTCGGGGTCGACCGGGCGCCAGTTGGTGCCGTATTCACCGTGCAGCCTCTTGCTCACCTCGAAGCGCTGGATCAGGCGCGCCAGGGCGTCGACAAGGGATGGCGGCACGACGGGCGCGTGCAGCCCCTCCGCGATCATCTCCAGCAACCTGTCGGTGCTGCCCTGGGCCTCGCCCGCAGCAGCACCGACAATCGGCGACAGCGCCGCGGCTTCCCGCTGGAGCCGCCAGGCAAGCAGGAAATCCGCCCCTGCGTAGGGCGTGTAGAAGTAGGTGTTCCGCTTTTCCAGGAGATCGCCGGAGGCGTAGGGGTAGTCCGTCATCGGGCAAGCCCTGCCTTCCTGAGCACATCCGCCGCGATATCTACCAGCCCGTCGGGCGTGCCGGAGGTGTCGATCGCCAGGTCTGCAGATGCTGGACGCGGAAACGGAATGTCGAGGCCGACGACGTTGGGCATCCTGCCCTCCCGCGCCGCCGCGTAGAGGCCCTTCACGTCGCGCGCCTGGAGCACGTCCAGCGGCGCATCGAGGAAGACCTCGAAATACGAACTGAAGACGTCCCGGTTGCAGGCCCGCATCTCGGGAAAGATGGACAGCACACAGCACACCACATGCAGGCCCTGCCGATCGAGCATGCGGCACAGGGCCGTGAGCCGCTCGGCATTGAGGCGCCGCCCCTCGAGGGTGTAGGGCTGATCTCCACGGTCGAGGCCGAAAAGCTCGCGAACCTCGTCGCCATCCAGGAACACGGTGTTCGGTGCGCGCTGCCGCAGCTGCGCGGCCAGCTCCCGCCCGAGGGTGGTCTTCCCCGAGCCAGACAGTCCGATGAGCCAGATAACCATCGTCAGATACCTTGATCGGGTGGATCTCAGCCCGCGCCGGCGCGCAGCGTGTCAAAGTGGAGAAGCGCGTTGGCGGCCACCGCTGCCGAGAAGCCGAAATGAGGCGCAAAGTAAGTCCGACGCAGCGCCTTGCGCATCGACACCTGGGCCTCCCAATGCGCCGGGCTGACGAGGCAGCGGGCAATCGCGCCGCGCCCCGGCTCGAGGGAGCCCAGCTGCGCCCGGATTGCCACGTCGGGCGAATCAGCGCCAAGCAGCGGATCGGCCAGTGCGCCCGGGACATCGAGCAGCAGCATCTTCTTGTCGCAGTAGATCGCGGCCAGCGGCGGGCCACCGAAGTCGAAAAGCATGTAGTCCGCCAGCTGGTAGAGCGGCAAGTTGTCGGTCGAGTCGGTGAGCAGGCAGGAAAAATGGTGCCTGCGCAGGGATTCGACCCGAGCCGGCTCCGCCTCGGACATCAGGGGGTGCAACTTGACGACGACGTTGTAACGATCCGAGAGGGCGCTGATCTCGTCGTCGAAATGTCCGACCGATGACAGCTCCTTCCAGGTCGGCAGCCAGACGACGGTCTCCTTCGCCGGGTCGCAGCCGAAGCGGCCGCACAACGCATGCCGATCGACCCGCTCGTTGAAATAGCGGTCGAATCGCGGGTAGCCCATCTGAATGACAAGCCCATCCGTAAGAGCCGAGAAGGCGGCGGCATGATGCGGACCAAAACAGAGGATCAGGTCGTACAGCCGGTTCCACTCGGAAAGGTTCCAGCCGGACTTGCCCGCTGCATACATGAAACGTGCGTTTCGCTCGGCCAGCCGTTTGATGAGCGGCGGCTCCCCCCCCTCCACCGGATGGTTCGACACCAGACAGGCATATTTACGGCCATCGGCCAGCACATCTTCGGTGGCGAACACCCGGCAGCGCCATGCCGCCAGGGCCTGGCGACCGGCAGCCTCGTCCACTCCATGTAGCAAGACGTCGAAGCTGCCCCGCGGCAGTAGATCCCACACGGCAGCGTAATGATTCACCAGCTCGAGGCTCTGCAGCAGGAAGGCAAGAGGCCCCGCCCCAGCCGAAAGCCGGAGAGGCGCTGCCCCGGACGGCTGGGCGTGGGAGTTGCCGGCCCGATGGACAGCCGCTAGCTCCGCCTCGACGCCATCTAGGCGGCTGGCGATCGCCTTCCATTCCGGGGAGCCGGGCCGTTCGGCCAAACGACGGGCGATTGCATCGAGCTGGGCCTGCAGGCCGCCCCGCATCTCGGCGCCCCACTGCGACGAGTGCTGCGCATGGGCATCGAACCGGGCGGCGATGTCGTCGAGCCCCCCCTGGAGCTGCGACGCCTGCGCACGCAGCGCCGTGAGGTCGGCCACCATCCCGCGCAGGCTGCCATCATGATCGCTCAACCGAACGGCCAGCGCCTGCTCGGCGAGCCGGCGCCGATCGGCCTCGGCACCAAGTTCCCGGGCAAGCTCCGACTGCGCGGCCGCCGATGAGGCGGCCAGGCCGTCCAGACGCCCGCGGATATCCCCCAGCTCGGGCCCGGGGCGAATGCTCTCCAGCGCCGCGGCGAGCTCGGCCAGGGCCGCGTTGGTCCGCTCGCTCGCTCCCATCAGGGCGTCGGTCCTGTTCTGCAACAGGTCGAAGCGGGCGGAAACAGCATTCAACCCGGTCAGCCAGCCGCGGGCGCGGCGCAAAAAATCACGCACGGGGGTCAAAGCACGCCAGCACTTCGACCACCCGGTCGACCTCCTCGTCGCTCATGACGGGCGACATGGGGAGGCCCAGCACCTCGGCGGCCAGGTGCTCCGCGAGCGGGAACTGCTGTCCGGCGTAGGCCGCGTAGCAGGCCTGGCGGTGGGGCGGGATCGGGTAGTGGATGACGGTGGTGACGCCGTGCTGCGTGAGATGGTCCCGGAGCGCGTCGCGGCGTGCATGGCGGATCACGAACAGGTGCCACACCGGATCGGCATACTCGGGCACGAACGGCAGCTCGAAACCCTTGCCCCCGAGGAGGCGGGTGTAACGCTTGGCGATCTCCCGCCGGCGATCGTTCCAGCCATCCAGCACGGACAGCTTCACACGCAAGAAGGCGGCCTGGAGCTCGTCGAGCCGGCTGTTGTAGCCGGCGACGTCGTGCTGGTACTTGACCTGAGAGCCGTAGTTGCGGAGCCGGCGCACTTTGTCGGCGATCGTGTCGTCGCTCGTCAGCACCGCGCCGCCGTCGCCGAGGGCGCCGAGGTTCTTGCCCGGGTAGAAACTCGTGCCGGCCGCGTTCCCGAGGGAGCCGACGCGGCGCCCCTTGTAGAGA
>RRZU013138481.1_pt1 | contig 13357 bp, 12 predicted proteins | sample 2165561 | NCBI WGS metagenome assembly RRZU01 (sample SAMN10456909, study PRJNA506462) | wastewater metagenome | isolation source: wastewater sludge | place: USA: Moscow, Idaho
CAGTGCCGCTTGCCGGCCCAAGGCTGGGCGCCGATGATTTCGGACAGGAACGCCTCGGAGGCGGCGTCGCCATGCTCGATGCTGTTTTCGCCGCCTTCCTCGTAATTCATCACGATCTGCACCGCGATCCGGGCGTTGCCGGGCCATTCGGGATCGGGCGTGTGGCCCCCGTATCCGATCATGTCGCGGCTGTATCGCATCGCTTGCATCCTTTCGCGAATTCCGTTTCTTTTTGACAGACCATCTTGCCCGGGGGACAGGCAAGCGGCAAATTCAATAAACAGAACCCAGGTTTTGTTGAAAATCTCCCATTTTCAATGGCGCATTGAAACTCTGTCGCTGGCACCTGCATGGTTGTTGAAGATCCAAGGACCTAGTCTGGCCGCGGGGGCGGGGCTGCCGCCCGAGGGAGGAAAGATGCTGGAAAAGCAATTCGGGCTTGAGGCCCATCGCACCACCGTAAGGACCGAGGTGATCGCAGGGGTCACCACCTTCCTGACCATGGCCTATATCATTTTCGTGAACCCCGACATCCTGTCGACCACCGGCATGGATCGCAACGCGGTCTTTGTCGCGACCTGTCTGGCGGCGGCGCTGGGATCGGCGATCATGGGGCTTTGGGCGAACTGGCCCATCGGCATGGCGCCGGGGATGGGGCTGAACGCGTTCTTTGCCTTTACCGTCGTGGGGGCGCTGGGCTTTACCTGGCAACAGGCGCTGGGGGCGGTGTTCATCTCGGGGCTGGTGTTCCTGTTTCTGTCGGTGACCGGCATCCGGCGCTGGTTGATCGCGGGGATCCCGACCTCGATGCGCAGCGCCATCGCCGCCGGGATCGGCATGTTTCTGGGCCTGATCGCGCTGAAGAATGCGGGGATCGTCGTCGACAATCCGGCCACGCTGGTGGGCTTGGGCGATCTGACCCAGACCGGCGCGCTTTTGGCTGTGGCGGGGTTTTTCATCATCGCTGCGCTGGATGCGCTGAAGGTGCGGGGCGCGATCCTGATCGGCATCCTTGTGGTGACGGTGGTGTCGATCGCGATCGGGGCCAGCGCGTTTCAGGGCGTGGTGTCGATGCCGCCCGCGATCACGCCGACCTTCCTGCAGCTGGATATTGCCGGCGCGCTGACGGTGGGGATCTTTCACGTCATTCTGGTCATGGTACTTGTCGAGGTGTTTGACGCCACCGGCACGCTGATCGGGGTGGCCAAGCGCGCGGGCCTGTTGATCGAGGGGCCGGCGCATCACAACAAGGGACTGGGCCGGGCATTGATGGCGGATTCGACCGCGATCCTGGCCGGGTCGATGCTGGGGACCAGTTCGACCACCGCCTATGTCGAAAGCGCCTCGGGCGTGCAGGCCGGGGGGCGGACGGGATTGACGGCGCTGGTCGTGGCGGTGCTGTTTCTGATGGCGATGTTTCTGGCGCCGCTGGCGGCATCGGTTCCCGGCTATGCGACCGCGCCGGCACTGCTTTATGTCGCCTGTCTGATGGTGCGCGAGTTCGAGGAGATTTCCTGGGGCGATGTGACCGAAAGCGCGCCGGCGGTGCTGACCGCGCTGATGATGCCGTTCACCTATTCCATCGCCAACGGCTTGGCCTTCGGCTTTGTCAGCTATGCGTTGATCAAGCTTTTGACCGGCCGCGCGCGCGAGGTTCACGCCGCGACCTGGGTGGTGGCGGCGCTGTTCGTCATCCGCTTTGCGTTCTTTGTCGAGTGAAAAGCCGGGGGGGCCTCGGACCCCCCGGACCCCCCGAGGATATTTGCGTGAAGAAGAAAGCGCTTGCCGGTTCCGGGGTGCCGCCGATCAGGCGGCCTTGCGGTTCCCGTCGAACATGGGCTGGCCCGCGACATAGGTCTGGGCGATGGCGCGGTCGTCGCCGAGGATCTGAAGGATGAACAGTTCTTCGGCCAGGGTTTCGGCGCGGGCCATGCGCAGCGCCATGGCGGGGGTCGCGCGGCTGTCGAGGACCACCAGATCGGCCATCGTGCCGGGGGCGAGGGTGCCGATCTCATCCTCCAGGCCAAGCGCCCGTGCATTTCCGCGCGTGGCCCAGTGGAAGGCCGCGAAGGGGTGCAGTTTCTGGCCCCGCAATTGCAGGATCTTGTAGCCTTCGTTCAGGGTTTGCAGCATCGAATAGCTGGTGCCGCCGCCGACATCGGTGGCGATGCCGGTGGGCACGCCCGCCGCGCGCAGCCCCGCCTCGTCAAAGAGGCCCGAGCCGAGAAACAGGTTCGAGGTCGGGCAGAAGATGGCCCGGCTGCGGGTTTCGGCCATGCGGGCGATTTCGCGCGGCTCGAGGTGGATGGAATGGCCCAGAAGCAGCTTTTCCCCCAGCAGGCCGTGGCTTTCATAGATGTCGAGATAATCGCGCGCCCCGGGATAGAGGCTGAGCGTATAGGCGATTTCGTCACGGTTTTCGCTCAGATGCGTCTGGATGTGGCAATCGGGATATTCGCGCGCCAGCTGACCCGTCATGGCCAGCTGTTCGGGGGTCGAGGTGATCGCAAAGCGCGGGGTGATCGCATAGCGCTGGCGGCCATGCCGGTGCCATTTCTCGATGAGCGCCTTGCTGTCGTCATAGCCTTGCTGCGGGGTGTCGAGGACCGCCGGCGGGGCGTTGCGGTCCATCATCACCTTGCCCGCGACCATGGCCATATTGCGCGACGTCGCGGCCGCAAACAGCGCCTCGGCCGATTGCGGATGCACCGAGCAGAAGGCTGCGGCGGTGGTGGTGCCATGCGCCAGCAGCAGGTCGAGGAAATGTTCGGCCATGGCGGGCGCGTGGCCTTGCTGGCCGAAGCGGGATTCCTCGGGGAAGGTATAGGTGTTGAGCCAGTCGAGAAGCTGGGCGCCCCAGCTTGCGATGACCTGGACCTGCGGGAAATGGATATGGGTGTCGATGAAGCCCGGCAGGATCAGATGCGGGCGGTGGTTGATTTCCGTCAGATCGGGGTCGCGCAGGGCGGCATAGTCGCCGACGGCCTCGATCAGCCCGTTGCGGGTGATGATGGCGCCGTCCTCGTGAAAGGTGAAGGCGTTTTCCGTCTCTGCGGGGTCGGCGTGGAATGAGAGCGTGCGCCCCCGGATCAGCTGTCGCATGGATATTTTTTCATGGAGGATATTGGTCGGGTCAGCCGGGCGATCAGTTCGGCGGCGGTGAAGGCGGCGATGATTTCGGGGCGTTTGTCGCGCGAATGCCCGGCGCCGATCGGGCAGGTCAGGCGGTCGTAGGCGATGCCCTGTGTCCGGGCAAAACGCTGGAATTGCGCGCGTTTCGTGGCGCTTCCGATCATGCCGATATAGGGGGCGTCGGGGCGGCGCAGGGCCTCGGCGGCCAGCAGGAAATCCAGCGCGTGATCATGGGTCAGGATGAGATATGAGGTGCCGCCGGGGGCGTCGCGGATCTCGGCCTCGGGCAGGGGGGTCAGGCGGGTTTCGCCGCAGGCCAGAGCGAGTTCCTCCGCGCGCTGATCGATCAGGATCGGGCGCAACGGCAAAAGCCTCAGCGCCCGGGCAAGCGCGCGGCCGACATGGCCCGCACCGAAGATCAGCACCTGCGGATGATCGGGCGCGCGCGGCAGGGCCGTGATCCGCTCCAGCGACAGTTCCACCCGGCCGCCGCAGCATTGGCCGATTTCGGGGCCGAGCGGCACGTCCATGATCGCCGCATCGTCGCCCCGCGCCAGCATCTGCCGGGCGCGGTCGATGGCCATGTATTCCAGCTGTCCGCCGCCAATGGTGCCCTGTGTGGTCTCTGCCGCGACGATCATCGTGGCGCCGGCTTCGCGCGGGGTCGAGCCACGCGCGCGGGTGACCCGGACGCGGATCATCGGAACCTCTCGACCGCCATCAGCACCCGTTCGGGCGTGGCGGGTGCGTCAAGACGCGGGTTTTCCCGGTAGCCATTGAAGCTGGCCACCGCCATGTTCAGCGCCTCGAAGACCGAGATGCCCAGCATGAAGGGCGGCTCGCCTACCGCCTTGGACCGCTTGATCGTGGTTTCGCGGTTCACCGACCAATCGGCCAGCGCCACGTTGAAGACCTTGGGCCGGTCCGAGGCCAGCGGGATCTTGTAGGTCGATGGGGCGTGGGTGCGCAGCCGCCCCTTGTCGTCCCACCAGAGTTCCTCGGAGGTCAGCCAGCCCGCGCCCTGGACAAAGGCGCCCTCGACCTGGCCCTTGTCCAGCGCCGGGTTCAGGCTGCGGCCGACATCGTGCAGCACATCGGCGCGCTCGATCACATATTCGCCGGTCAGGGTGTCGACCGCGACCTCGGCGCAGGCGGCGCCATAGGCGAAATAGTAAAAGGGCCGGCCCTGTCCGGTATCGCGGTTCCAGTGGATTTTCGGGGTCTTGTAAAAGCCCGCCGCCGACAGCTGGACCCGGTCCAGATAGGCGGCGCGGATGAATTCGGCGAAAGGCAGCGCCGCATCGCCGATGCGGGTGGTTTCGCCGATGGCGATCTGATCGGCGGTCACGCCATGGCTGCGGGCGGCGAAATCGGTCAGCCGCGCCAGAAGTTGCTGGCAGGCATCGAGCGCCGCCATCCCGTTCAGATCGGTGCCGGAACTCGCGGCCGTGGCCGAGGTGTTGGGCACCTTTTCGGTGGTGGTTCTGGTGATGCGGATGCGGTCGATCGAGATCCCCAGCGCCTCGGCCACGACCTGCGCCACCTTGGTGTTCAGGCCCTGTCCCATTTCGGTGCCGCCATGGTTCAGATGGACCGAGCCGTCGGAATAGATGTGGATCAGGGCGCCGGCCTGATTGTACCAGGTCGCGGTAAAGCTGATGCCGAATTTCACCGGGGTCAGGGCGATGCCCTTGCGGATCACACCGCCACGGGCATTGAAGTCCAGCACCGCCTGACGGCGGGCGTGATAGTCGCTGCTGGCTTCGAGCTCGGCAAAGATGCGGGGCAGGATCTGGTCCTCGACCTCCTGATGATAGGGGGTGAGCTGGCCGTTTTCGTAAAGGTTCAGCTTGCGGATTTCCAACGGATCGCGGCCAAGCGCATAGGCGATCTCTTCGATCACGCGTTCGGCCATGATGACGCCCTGCGGGCCGCCAAAGCCACGAAACGCGGTGTTCGAGCAGGTGTTGGTCTTGACCGGGTGGCTGCGCAGTTCGACGGCCGGATAGTAATAGGCGTTGTCGGCGTGAAACAGCGCCCGGTCGGTCACCGGACCCGACAGATCGGCGGCATAGCCGCAGCGGGCATAGAAATCGCCGCCGACCGCGTGGATGCGGCCGCTGTCGTCAAAGCCCACCTGATAGTCGATGACGAAATCATGGCGCTTGCCGGTGATGCTCATGTCGTCGTCGCGGTCGGGGCGCAGCTTGACCGCGCGGCCCAGCCGCTTTGCGGCCAGCGCGGCGACACAGGCAAAGACGTTCATCTGCGATTCCTTGCCGCCGAAACCGCCGCCCATGCGCCGCACATTGACCACGACCGCGTTCGAAGGCACGTCGAGCACATGCGCGACCATATGCTGGACCTCGGACGGATGCTGGGTCGAGACATGGATCGCGATCTCGTCATCCTCGCCGGGGATGGCCATGGCGATCTGGCTTTCCAGATAAAAGTGTTCCTGTCCGCCGACGGTCAGCCGGCCGTCGATGCGGCGCGGCGCAGCCGCCAGGGCCGCCATGTCGCCGCGCGCAAGCTTTAGCGGCTTGGTGACATAGCCCATGCCGGCGTCGCGCGCCGCCAGCACATCGGTGGCATGGGGCAGTTCGGCATAGTCCAGCTGGGCCAGCTGACAGGCGCGGCGGGCCTGATCGCGGGTTTCGGCGATGACGGCAAAGATCGGCTGGCCGTGGAACTGAACCAGATCGCGGGCCAGCAGCGGCTCGTCATGGAGCCCCGTGGCGCTGATGTCGTTTTCGCCCGGAACGTCATCCGCCGTCAGCACAAGATGCACACCGGGGGCCATGCGCACCGCATCGAGATCGAGCGAGGTGATGCGCCCATGCGCGACCGTCGAAAGCCCCAGATAGGCGTGCAGCGTGCCGGCGGGTTCATTCAGGTCATCGGTATATTCGGCGCGCCCGGTGACATGCTTGATCGCGGAATCGTGGATGATCGAGCTGTGGGCCGCGCCCTTGATGGTGACGTCCTGTTTCATTCGACCCTCCTCAGGCGGTGCTCGGCGCCGGATTGTTCCAGCCAGAAGCGACGAAAGAAATTCGCCGCCAGCTGCTGGCGATAGGCGGCGCTGGCGCGCCAGTCGCTGAGCGGCTGGAAATCCCCGGCCACGGCGCGGGCGGCGGCCTCGAAGGTTTCGGCGGCAAAGGGCTGCCCGCGCAGCGCGGCCTCGGCAAGGGTGGCGCGTTTGGGGGTCGCGGCCATGCCGCCAAAGGCCACGCGGGCATCTGTGATGGTCGCGCCGTCGGTTTCGACCCGGAATGCGGCGGCCGAGGCGGTGATGTCGGCGTGATGGCGCTTGCTGACCTTATAGGCGGCGATGCGCGCGGCACCTTTCAGCGGCACGGTGATCGACTCGACGAATTCGCCGGGGCGGCGATCCTGTTTGCCATAGGCGATGAAATAATCCTCGACCGGCAGGTCGCGCGTGCCCGCGACGCTGCGCAGCCGCATCGTGGCGCCAAGCGCGATCAGCAGGGGCGGGGTTTCCCCGATGGGCGAGCCATTGGCGATATTGCCGCCGATGGTGCCGGCATTCCTGACCTGCCAGCCGCCGATGCGCAGCCAGTAATCCAGCGCCTCGGGGAAATGCTGCACGATGAAGGGTTCGAATTCGGAATAGGTGACGCCCGCGCCGATGGTGATATGGCCGGGGATGATCCTGATTTCCTTGAGATCGGCCAGATGGCCGATGAACACCGCGGGCGAGATGTCGCGCAGGAATTTTGTCACCCACAGCCCCACATCGGTGGCGCCGGCGACAATGGTGGCATTAGGGTGCTCGGCCAGCACCTGCGCCAGATCGGCGGCATCGGCGGGCAGGATCGCGCGGTCATCCTTGCGCGCGATGTCGACCCGGCCGGGCGGGATCGCCTGCAAGGCGGCGGTCACGCGGTCGCGTTCGACAGTCAGCGCATCCATATGCTGGCCGCCCGCTTCGCTTGCGGCAAAGGCGGCCTTGACGATCGGCTCATAGCCGGTGCAGCGGCACAGATTGCCTTGCAGCGCGGTTTCGATCGCGCCCATGTCGGGGCGCGGGTTCTGCATCCACAGCCCGTAAAGCGCCATCACGAAACCGGGCGTGCAAAAGCCGCACTGACTGCCGTGATGTTCGACCATCGCCGCCTGAACCGGATGCAGCCCGCCCACGGGTCCGCGCAGATGCTCGACGGTGACGACATGACAGCCATGGCAGGATGCCAGAAACCGGATGCAGGCATTAATCGGCTCGTAATGCAGGCGGCCGTTATGGATGCGCCCGACCAGCACCGTGCAGGCGCCGCAATCGCCTTCGGCGCAGCCCTCCTTGGTGCCGGTCATGCGGCGGTTCAGGCGCAGGAAATCCAGCAGCGTGTCGCGGGCGCCCGCCTCGGTCAGGCGGATCTCGGTATCGTTCAGCAGAAAGCGCAATTCTTGGCCCATTCGCTCCTCGCACGGCATGGCTGGGTGGAAAAAGCCTAGTCGCGAAATTGGCTTTGCGAAATCACCGAATGAGCATAAGACTTTTTAGCTGTCGTTGAAAGAAGCCGGGTCTGTCCTTGCCATATCTTGAAAGTCTGAAGGTCTTTGTGCGCGTGGTCGAGCTGGGTTCGATCACCGCTGGCGGTCGCGATCTGCGCATGTCGCCGGCGGTCGCCTCGAACCGGATCAAGGAACTGGAATCGCGCTATGGGGTGCGGCTTTTGAACCGCACCACGCGCAAGCTGGTCCCGACCGAGGTGGGCCGCGCCTTTTATGAAAACGCCCGCCGCGTGATCGAGACCCTGGACGAGGCCGAGGCGGTCGTCTCGGGCTTTTCCGGCATGCCGCATGGCGCGCTGCGCATCACCGCGCCCCTGGGGCTGGGGCGGCGGCTGATCGCGCCTTTGGTGCCGAAATTCTGCGACGATTATCCTGGGGTCGAGCTGCGGCTGCGGCTGTCGGATCGCAATGTCGACATCATCGCCGATGGCATCGATCTGGCATTCTTTCTGGGCGAGCCGCAGGATTCGGCGCTGAAATGGCGGCGCATCGCCGAATGCCGGCGGGTGCTGGTGGCGACGCGCGCCTATCTGGATCAGCACGGCACCCCCGAGTCGCCCGAGGATCTGGCCGCGCATAACTGTCTGTTGCTGCGCTATCCGCGCAGCCCGGAATATTATTGGGTGCTGAAGACGCCGGATGGGCCGCAGAAGCTGTTGGTCAATGGTCGTTTCGACGCCGATGACGGCGATGTCCTGACCGATTGGGCGCTGGAGGGGCGCGGCATCGTCAACCGCCCCCGCTATGAGGTGGCCGAGGATCTGGCGCAGGGCCGGCTGGTCGAGGTTCTGCCCCGGACGCCGCCGATCCCGGCGCAATTCGGCGTTCTGACCCCGCATCGCCGCCTGCAGGACCCCAAGGTGCGGCTCTTTGCCGATTTCATCGCCCGCGAGACGCGCGGGGTTTTCGCCTGATGGGTTATGGCGCGGGCTTGGTCTTTAGCGCGCAGGCGCAGCCCATATAGAAGCTTTTTCCTTCGACCTTGATCGCCGGGCCGTTGATCCTGCCCAGTTGCTTGATCCATGGCAGGGCGGCGGCCTTGGCGTGAATGGCGTCGATGTCATAGGCGCGGGCCAGTTCCGGCTCGACCTGACCGGTGAAATAGTCCGCCGGGCCGGGATAGACCACGTTCCGGGGGATGCGCTGTTTCGGCTCGGGTTGGAAGTTGCCCATGAATTCGTATTGGCCGCCCAGCCAGACGCCACGGTTTTCCCCGCAATCATAGTAAACGACGATGCTTTCCCCGCCGCAGCTGCCGGTCGAAATGAATTGCCGGACAATCCGGTCGCTCAGCCGTTCGGCGCCGCCCGAGCCGATCTGCTGTTCCGGCGCGTTATAGGTGACGCTGCATGCGTCGCCATGGGTGATTGTGGATTGTGTGCCCGAAGCCGGCGTGCAGGCCAGCGCCACACCCGTCGCGAGTGGTAAAAGTCCCAGGGCGATAAAAATCAGCTTCATGTCGCGTCCTTGCACAGAATGCCTGGACGCTAGCCGATGCGCCGGGCCGATCAAGGGGCGGGAATGCTCGCGCCCCGCGCGCATTTCCGAAGATGTGGCAATGGCGCGGCGATAGCGGACGATCCGGTGCCGATATGCGGGGGGATTACTTTGCCGGCCGCATCTTGCAGCCGCAGGACAGATCGAAGCTTTTCCCTTCGACCGTGACCGAGGGGGTGCTGATCCGGCCCTTTTGCGCGATCTATGGCAGGGTGTCGGCCTTGGCCGCGATGGCGTCGATATCGTAGCCGGGGGCAAAGGACGGTTCCAGATTTTCGGCGAAATACGCGGCCGGTCCGGAGGACATGGCAAGGGGCGGCTGGCCCTTGGCGGCTGTCTTTGCCGGTTCGGGCGAGAACATGCCCATGGCGCTGTACTCGCCGCCCAACCAGACGCCCCGGCCCTGTGCGCAATCATAATAGAACACGATCTCTTCGCCGGTACAGACGCCTTTGGTGACGTATTGGCGCAGCACCTGCGGGGAGACCAGCTCGGCGGGGCCGGATGCGACCGAGAGGTTGGGCGCGCTATAGGCGACGGAACACGCCTCGCCACGGGTGGTGGTGGCGGTCTTGACCTCCATCACGCTACAGGCCAGCGCCGCCCCCGGGCCCAGAACCATCAGCGCCGAAACGCCCGGAACCAGTTTCATCGCTATCCCCATACACAAGATCGGGGCAACCTGTCCGGTGCGCCGGGCGGATCAAGGGGCGCGCTCGTCGCGCACCCATTCCATGATATGCAGCCAGGGCGCGCGGCGATAGCGTGCGACGGTCTGCGCATCGCCATCCGTCGGCGCCGGTTCGTCGAAATGCGCCAGCCGCAGGCCATGGCTCAGCAGCGCCTGCATGTAAAGGTGGAACGGCCGGTGCCAGTTGCGGATCAGCATGCCGTTCCAGCTTTCCCATTCGGCGCGTTCGTCCAGATAATTGTCGATCAGAAAACCGCTTGCGGCCTTGCCCTCGGCGGTCCAGTCGCCCGCGGTGCTGAAGGAATTCAGGTTCGCGATCAACAGGCTGCCACCCGGGCGCAGCACCCGCGCCATTTCGGCGATGCCGCCGGCATAGTCCTCGATATCGATCAGCGTCAGATAGCTTATGACCAGATCGAAGCTTGCATCGTCAAAGGGCAGGGCCTCGGCGCGGCCCTCAAGATAGTGGCCCTGCGGGTCGCGGGTACGGGCGGCGGCCAGGAGCCGCGCGGTCGGGTCGATGCCGATGGTGGCGATGCCCTCGGCGGCCAGCATCCGGCAAAAACGCCCCTCGCCGCAGCCGACATCGAGCGCGTTGCGAAAGTCGCGGCCACGGATGCGGGCCAGCATCGGGGCGTCAAGAACATGGCGGCGCGAGAAATCGCCCTCGGCGCCCATATCGGCGATCCAGGCCTCGGCGGAATCGTCCCAGCCGTTGTTTTCCATCTCGTGCCCCCGCTTGTGTGGCCGTTGCTCTAGCCGATCGGGGGGAAGGGGGCAAATGCCTTAGCGCCGCGCCTCGGTGGCAAGGCGCAGGGCAAGCCCGGCCAGCACCGTGCCCATCAGCCAGCGTTGCAGCCTCAGCCATGCCGGACGCCGGCCAAGGAAACCCGCGACCGAGCCTGCGGTGATGGCGATCATGGCATTCACGCTGATGCTGATGGCGATCTGGGTCGTGCCCAGCACCAGGGATTGCGCCAGCACGCTGCCATGGGCCGGATCGATGAATTGCGGCAAAAGCGACAGATACATGACCGCGATCTTGGGGTTCAGCAGATTGGTCAGAAAGCCCATGGCAAAAAGCCGGCGCGGGCTGTCCTTTGGCAGGTCGCGGACCTGAAAGGGCGAGCGGCCGCCGGGGCGCAGCGCCTGCCACGCCAGATAAAGCAGGTAAAGCGCGCCGGCCACGCGCAGCGTGTCATAGGCATAGGGCACGGCCATCACGATGGCGGTGATGCCAAAGGCGGCGCAGAGCATGTAAAAGACAAACCCCAGCGCCACACCCCCAAGCGAGATCAGCCCCGCCGCGCGCCCCTGGCTGATCGAGCGCGAGATCAGATAGACCATGTTCGGCCCCGGCGTCAGCACCATCCCAAGGGCGATGGCCGCGAATGCGATCAGGTTGGCGGTCTCGGGCATCGGGTGCTTTCCGGGGCGGGGTTGCCGGGGTTTGGCGAGGGGGGAAATGCGGCTGCGCCGGGATCAGTTCATGGCGACGGTGCGGGGCAGGCTGCGATACCAGTCGACGATGGCCTGCCGTTCCTGCGGCTCCATGAAGCTGACATTGGCGGGGGGCATGGCATTGGTCACGCCCGCCTGGATATAGATTTCGCGGGCGGCGCGGGTGATGTCGTCGGGGGTTTCCAGCAAGATCCCCTTGGGCGCGGTGTGAATCCCGTCATAGCCCGGCTCGCGGGCGTGGCACATGCTGCACCGGCCCATGACCGCGCCATAGGCCGCGTCCCAGCCGGGGGCGTCGACCATGGCCTGTTGGGTGGGGGTGAGGATCCGGGCCTCGGATTCCTCGACGGTTTCGCGCAGCATCGGCGCGGTCGAAATCCACATGGTGATGATGAACAGGATCACCGTCACCGCCCAGGTCCACCACGGCTTGCCCTTGCGCGCATGCATGGTGTTGAAAAAGTGCCGGATGGTCACGCCCATCAGAAAGATCAACCCGGCGATGACCCAGTTATATTCGCTGGCGAAGGCCAGCGGGTAATGGTTCGACAGCATCAGAAAGACGACCGGCAGGGTCAGATAGTTGTTATGGGTCGAGCGCAGTTTCGCGATCTTGCCGTATTTCGGATCGGCGGGGCGCCCGGCCTTGAGGTCGGCCACGACGATGCGCTGGTTCGGCATGATGACGAAAAACACGTTCGCGGTCATGATCGTGGCGGTAAACGCGCCCAGATGCAGCATGGTGGCGCGCCCGGTGAAGACCTGATTATAGGCCCAGCCCATGACCATCAGCAGCGCGAAGAGCAAGAGCATCAGGAGCGTCGGCGTTTCGCCCAGTTTCGATTTGCACAGGTTGGTATAGACCAGCCAGCCGATCGAGAGCGAGCCGGCCGAGATGGCGATCGCCTGCCAGGGCGCCAGCTCCATCTTGGCGGGGTCGATCAGAAAGAGCTCCGAGCCGGCCCAATAGGTGACCATCAGAAGCGCCGCCCCCGAGATCCAGGTCATGTAGCTTTCCCATTTGAACCAGATCAGGTGTTCGGGCATGCGTTCGGGCGCGACGAGATATTTCTGGATATGGTAGAAGCCGCCGCCATGGACCTGCCATTCCTCGCCATGGGCGCCCTTGGGCAGGCCGGGCGCCTTTTGCAGGCCAAGATCGAGCGCGACGAAATAGAAGGATGAACCGATCCAGCAGATGGCGGTGACGACATGCGTCCAGCGGATGGCAAAGGCCAGCCAGTCCCAGATGACGGCGAAATCGGACATGCATAGTCTCCCCTGATCGTTCCGGGGCAGATTAGCCCGACGCGGCAGGGGCGACTATTCATGCATTCGCCCTTGTTGTCTTAAGCTTTCGTTGAAAATCTTTCTTTCGATGGGGCGAAAATGGAAAGAGGGGGCGCTGCCCCCTCGGTGGTTCCGGTTCAAGGGGGCGCTGCCCCCGGCCCGTGCCGGGCCTCCCCCGGGATATTTGGACATGAAAGAGGCGGATCAGCTGCCGCGATAGGTCGAATAGCCATAGGGCGAGATCAGCAGCGGGACATGGTAATGATCCTGTTCGGACATGCCGAAGCGCAGCGGCACCTGATCGAGAAAGCGCGGCTGGGCGGCCTTGTGGCCGATGGCGTCGAGCCAGGCGCCGACATGGAAGACCAGTTCGTATTCGCCGGTCTCGAAGCTGGTTTCGGGCAGGATCGGGCTGTCGGTGCGGCCGTCATGGTTGGTCGTGGTTTCGGCGATCAGGCGGCGGTTCCCGTCAATGCGCCAAAGCTCGATGCGCATGCCCTGTGCCGGGCTGCCATTGGCGGTGTCGAGAACATGGGTGGTGAGATAGCCGGGCATCGGGGATCCTTTCATGGTCAATCGGCGTCAATCGGCAAGCCGGGTGATGGCGGCGCGGGCCTGTTCATGCAAGCGGTTCGTATCAGCGGTCAGCAGGCGGTGGTTCTGCACCACGGCGCGGCCCTCGGCAGGGACGGCGCGGGGGCGGGGCGGCGCGCAGGGGAGCGCCGCGGCGACCGGAGCCCATGGCGCGGC
>RRZU011583527.1_pt1 | contig 13356 bp, 10 predicted proteins | sample 2165561 | NCBI WGS metagenome assembly RRZU01 (sample SAMN10456909, study PRJNA506462) | wastewater metagenome | isolation source: wastewater sludge | place: USA: Moscow, Idaho
CCCGTCATTGTGTGAGGATGGGCTCACACGATGACGGGCGGGGTGGTCCAGAATGGCTGGTGGGGTGGCTAGGTCGGTCGTTGTGTGAGGATGGGCTCACACAACGACCGGTTGGGCAGTCTGCCCCGATCGCGTGTTTAGCGATGAGAGAGTCTGTTGCGACGCAAATGAACCGTCAGCGTCGGCAAACGGCACGAGGTGTCCGTTGTCAGCGTCTACACAAGCTTCTACCAACCCTGACGGCGGTCTCAGCGTCGGCAGTGGGTGCATTCGCCGATGTCGCAGCGATACCCGGCGCGGTCACAGCTGGTCGGCGTCCGGGTCCTCATCCTCGTCCGCGGGGCCGAGCAGCACTCGCTCCGTCAAGGACACCGCGATGAGCAACACGCAGGTCAGCACGATGATCATGAATGTCGCCGAGAAAATGAGCGGCATGCGGAAGGAGTTGTACGCCGCCTGCAGCCAGATGCCGAGCCCTCGTCGCGCCCCCAGGTATTCCGCCGTGGCGGCGGTTGCGAATGTGTAGGCGGCACTGATGCGGATGCCACCGAAAATCTGCCGTGCCGCGACGCGCAGCTTCACATGCCACAGCGTCCACACCGGGGTGGCCCCGCAGGTCAGCGCGACATCGACGTAGTAGCGCGGCACGTCCCTGAGCCCCCGGATGGTCTGCACGGCGATGGGGAACAACCCGAATACGGCGACGATTACGATTTTCCCGCTCGTTTCGAAGCCGAACCAAATCAGGAACAGCGGGGCGATGGAAATCAGCGGCATGGTCTGTGCAGCGTACAGCAGCGGAAACAGCGCAGCATCCAAGGTTTTCGAAGCGTAACAGCCGACCCCCACCATAATGCCCGCCGCCACGGCGAACAGGAAACCGATCGCGCCCTCCTCAAGGGTCGTCAAGGTTGCCGGCCACAAGGTCGGCCATGTTTCCACCGTCGCATCCACGATTTGCGTGGGGGAGGGCATGACGGTCTGCGGTACATGCGCGGCCTCGACCCATACCTGCCATATCACGAGAATTGCCAGCACCGCCGCGAACGTGGGCAGCCATCGCAGGTATCGGCGGGAGTGATGGGATTGACGTGATTGACGAGCCATAATCACCTTGCTTTCCGCGCCAGGGACGCACACGCCGCCGGGGAACGCAGTAAGGTGAGGAGCCCGCGTGCCGGACGGCCGGAAGAATCGTTGCTGATTCCATTATCACGAACCCGCAGACCGCAAACGAATTCGCCGGGTTTGTCGCCGTTGCGGCCCGAGGAGTGGCACAATGGAACGTATCTTGGCGGGATGGGAGAGCAGAATGCCGCAGCATAGCGCAGATATCAGAGCAGATGGCAGCACATACACGCGGGCCGGTAGTCCCCAGCGAGGCAGACGGATTGTCGCGTCCGTCATTGTGATGCTCGTCGTCGTGGCATTGGTCGCAGGGGCGTGTCTGTGGGTGAGATGCGCGCGCACGGGGCAAGCCGGCGACATCGGCGCCACCCCAGCCGTGAACCTGCCTTCTTCCTCGCCGACATTCACCAGCAGCGTGGACGCAAACGGCAATGGCGTGGACGATTACACGGATATCGTCCGCGGAGCGCGCAAAGACGCCGAGGCGATGCCGACCTACGATACGGGCTACTATCAGGGCGGGTATCCGCCGTCCGACCGTGGCGCCTGTACCGATGTCGTCTGGCGGGCGTTCGCCAACGCCGGGTACGACCTCAAAGCCATGGTCGACGCCGACATCGCTGCCCGACCGCAGGCTTACCCGCGTGTGATTTCCAAGCCCGACCCGAATATCGATTTCCGTCGTACCGGCGTGCTTGACGTCTTTTTCAGCACCTACGGCGTGACGCTCGGCACGGATATCCATGGCGATGACTGGGAACAAGGCGACATCGTCGTCTTCGAACACACCCGGCACATCGGCGTCGTCTCTGACCGGCGCGACAAGCAAGGTATGCCGCTGATCATTCACAACATGGGACAGAAACAACGGGAGAACGATTATCTCGCGTTCCGCACGCATATGGCGGTCACCGGGCATTACCGGTTCGACGCTTCGCGTGTCCCGCAATCGGTGATCAAAACCTGGTCCGGGCCGTTGCCGCGATGAACCGTCCCTGACAGTGTGACGGCTGGAAGAAAGCGACCGCAATATTGCCGAGAATGATGATTGCGTAGCTAGCGGAGCCAACACACCTACCACCGCCGCCACCGCCGTCTGCCGCGTCCGGTCCGCAACATGCAACCGCCCGCTCACAAGGATGACCACGGCTGAAGATATCCTTGACATCGCTTGCGTGCCCATGTGTGGCAAACCGTCCGGTCCGTGGTCAACGCGCATGACATCATGACGGCCGGGCGGGGACATGGGGCAGGCGGGGCCGGCCCTCACATTCGTTCTCTGCCGAATCCGCCCGAGTCCAGAGAACGAAACATGTCATGATTCAGGACATCATATGAGCCATCTGCCGCAGACTGCTCGTTTCAAGCAGCACATCGCACCATCCATTGCCAACCGTATTCGCAAGACGCTCGCCGCTGCAACGGCAATCGCCATGATGGCGACCCTCGGCGCTTGCGGCGCCGCCAAGACATCAGCGACCGGGCTGACCCACACCACCTTCATGCTGTCGTGGGCGCCCGACACCAATCATATCGGCGTGTATGTAGCCAAACACAACGGATATTTCAAACAAGCAGGCCTGGACGTCGATATCGTCGCCGTCGCCCAAGCGGGTGCCGAACAGTCGGTCAACAACGGTGTGGCGGATTTCGCGCTGTCCAATCTCACCAATGTCTCCATTTACAGCCTCAAAGGAGCCACGCTGAAGCAGGTGCTGCAAGTGCAGCGCAAGCCGAGCGCCATCTGGTGTTCCCTGGCGTCGAACGCATCCATCACCCGTCCGCGTGATTTCGACGGGAAGACCTTCGCCACATTCGGCTCCAACGAATCCGACGCGGTCATCAAACAGATGATCAAAACCGATGGCGGCAAAGGGCAATTCGACAAGGTGACCGTCGGCACCTCCACTTTCCAGACCCTCTCCAGCGGCAAAGCCGACTTCGGCGGATTCTACGCCACCTGGGAAGGCGTGCAAGCCGATATGTACGGTCCCAAACTCAATTGCTTCACCGAACCGGACTACGGAGTTCCCGGCAACGCGGATTCCATCGGCATCATCACCAACGAGAAAACCATCAAGAATAATCCGAAACTGGTCAAAGCCTTCACCCAAGCCACTCAGAAAGGCTACGAATATGCCTACGCGCACCCGGACAAGGCCGCGCAGATCCTCGTGGACGAAGCCCCGGAAGCCAACCTCAAACTCGCGTTCGTCAAACGCAGCATGCACGTCATCGTCGATGGCCAATATTGGGGCAATCCGAAAGATATCGCCTCGGGCAAGCTCGTGTTCGGCACCAACGACACCGTGTCCACGCAGCAATATTTTGATTTCCTCGCGGGCGCCGGAGCGTATACGGATGCCTCCGACAAGACGGTCAGCACGGCTCCGAAAGCATCCAGCCTCGTCACTGACCGCTTCCTCGCCAAATAGTCGCGCATCGTTCGAGACATATCCGGGCGATTGACAGGTCTTGGCAGGTCTTGACCAGTCCGTAGGCAAGAAATTGTCCAATGCGCGATATCATAGGAAAGACGCCATGTGATGCGCGCGGGCAAGACGCCCGCCGAGCTGTCGAGGGAGAAAGAAATCATGGATCCGCAGAACCAGACGGGTGAGACCGGTGCGGCGGCGACTGCCAACGATTCGCAGGAGATCACCGCCCCCATCATTCTGGATGCCGACACCGGCACCGATGATGCGCTCGCCATTGGCTTGCTGATGGCGTATGCGCCTGAACGGCTGGTGTCGGTCGTTGCCACGTACGGCAATGTCCTGCAATCTGTGGCTCAACAGAACACGCGTGACGTGCTCAATCTCCTCGGCGGCTCGGATATCCCTGTGTTGGACGGGTGCCGTTGCCCTTCATGGGCGGAAGGATTCGCCGCGGACAAGGCCTGCGCCCATTTCCATGGAGACAACGGCATCGCCGACTTGAATATCGACGATTACGCGCGCATGGAGACCACGGCAGGCGGCACCGCGTCCGTGCTGTACAACGGCGCGGTCTACGACTTCTCCTCGAACAACATCGATTTCACCGCCGCCGGGACCGTCTCCGCCGGTATATTCGGCGACAATCAGAGGGAAGCGAAGAAGAAGCAGCGGCAGGCATCATGGCAGGACGAGGCGCTGTCGGTGCAATCCGCCCAGCCTGACGTGCGGGCGAAACTGTCATCCCCGATTATTTCGATTGGCGGATATCTGCCCAAGCAACCCGTCGACACCTCGGGGCCGCAACGCGGACGCAACACGCTCGGCACCCTCGCCGACGAATATGGCAAGGTCGAGATGGGGGTTATGCCGGGCGACACTGCGGGTGTCAAAGCGATTATCGACGGTGTCCGTCAGTGGGGCAAGAACCTGACCGTGATTTCGACCGGCCCACTGACCGACATCGCCGCCGCCATCACTCTCGCCCCTGATATCGCGCCCCAATTGCGGCTCGTGATGATGGGCGGGGCCCTGACCCAGCAGGGCAATTGCTTCGATATGGTCAGCGAAACCAACATCATGCAGGACCCCGAGTCTGCCAATCTGGTATTGCGCTCCCAGGCGGATGTGACGATGATCGGCCTGGATGTCACCCATCGGTGCCTGCTGTCGTCGGAGCTGACTGAGCGGTGGTCTCAGATCGATGGCGGTGTCGGCGGGTTCTTCGCCGATCTCGCCTCCTTCATGATCAAAGCGAACAAGGAAGCCGACCCAGCATTCTCCGTCGGCGCGCCTGTACATGACCCACTCGCTGTGGCGGCCGCGCTTGATCCGACACTCGTGCAGACGTTCGACGTCGCGCTGCGGGTCGATTTGGCGACCGGTGACCGCCAGGGTGTGCGCGGCCGTACCATCGGCGATATGACGCGTCTCAACGATCCGACGGCGTCGTGCACGCATGTGGCGATCGCCGTGGATTCCATGAGGTTCCTCAACATGTTCACCGACGGCATTTCCGCGTTGTCCCAGCGTTTGGCAAAGTAACGGCGCTCAGTCGCGAATTGCAAGTCGCATGTCGTGCGGGTTGTGGGTCGCGTAGCGGTGTGTTGTCGGCGGCCCTGCGTCTCGGCGGTCATGCCGTCATGATGGAATATCGTCGAACCGAATCCGGCGTCGGATACGACGGCATACGGGCATCAGGGAGGCAATGTGAACGGCGAACGGTCCGCTGAGCATCAACCGGTCACCATCCGCGACGCGCGGGAGAGCGACCTTCAGGCGATTACCGATATCTACAATCAAGCGGTGGTCGCCGGCGGTTCGACCGCCGATCTGGTGCCACGCACCCTCGAGCAGCGCAGGCAGTGGGTGGATTCGCACCAGCCGCGTGACCGCTACCCGGTGGTCGTGCTTGAAGATGCATCCGGGCGTGTCGTGGCCTTCGGGTCGCTGTCGAAATTCCATCCGCGCGAAGCGTACGACGGCGTGGTGGAACTCAGCTATTACGTCGATGAGCGGGCCCGCCACCGTGGGTACGGGACGGCTGTGGTCGCATGGCTGCTCGACGCGGCGCGTACGCGCGGTTACCGCATCGCGACCGCCCTGATTTTCGCGTCGAACGCGGGCTCAATCGCGCTGATGAACCATTTCGGGTTCGAACGGTACGGTTTTCTGCCCCGTGCATGTTTCGACGGCACGCGGTATCTTGATATGTCCTACTGGTGGTTGCCGCTGGACAACGACTGAAATACCAGGCATCATGAATGTTCGGCCGTCGCGGATCGCAGGCTGGTGCCGCACAGGCGAGTCAGCCGTGGCGGGTAGGATTGGCCATTCTGGTAGCGAATGATTGCATGATGAGCCGCGCCCGGTATGCGGCGGGCGGCGGCGATGAGGGAGAGGAACGGCATGGCGTCTGATTTCTGGCTGGTGGTAGGTTTGGGCAACCCGGGCAAGCAATACGAGGGCACCCGGCACAATATGGGATTCATGGCGGCGGATGTCCTGGCCGAACGCTGGTCGGTGAACTTCAGTGACCATAAGGGCATCGCGATGCTCGGCAAGGGCGTGATGAATCTGCAAGGCAAGTCGATCAAGTTCTTCCTCGCCAAACCACTCACATACATGAACGAATCGGGTACTGCGGTGGCATCCATCAGCTCCTACTATCAGATCCCGCCTGAGCATGTCGTGGTCATCCACGACGATATGGATCTTGAATTTGGTCGTATCAAAGTCAAGGCAGGTGGTTCCGCCGGCGGACACAACGGTATCAAGTCCATCGACCGTTCGCTCGGTACCAATGCGTACGCGCGTGTGCGGCTTGGGGTGGGGCATGCTCGTCGCGGCCCGAATGCGCATGACAACACCGTCAACTGGGTGTTGGGTGGATTCGGCCCGGACCAGCGCAAGCAGCTGCCTGAATTCCTCGCCGATGGTGCCGATGCCGCTGAAACCATTATCTTCTCTGGGCTGAGCCGCGCGCAGGAGCAGTTCAATGGCCGATGAGCAACATACGCCTGCGACACCGTCCGCTTCCGCCGCTGCTCCCGCCGCGCCCGCGGTTCGGCCTGTTGTGCCGACCGCCGGAGCACTTTCCGGACTGCTCGACCAGCTCGATCACGACCGGTCCTTCCATGATTTGTCGCACGGACTGGTCGACGTGCCTGCGAATGAGGGCAGCGAGCCGATGCTCAATGTGGAAGCCGTGCCCGGCATTCGTCCGGCTCTCGCAGCGGCGACCGCACAGCGAGTCCCGGTCGTTGTCATCGTGCCTTCGGGACGGGAATCGCAGGAAGCCGTCGAGGCGATTCGCAGCTGGTATGACGGCGATCCGCAGGATATCGCGGAACTTGAGGCCTGGGAGACGCTGCCGCATGAACGGCTCTCCCCGCGTGCGGACACGGTCGCGTCCCGCATGGCGGTATTCCGCCGTTTGACGCATCCGGAACCCGGGAACGCCCTGTTTGGACCGATCAAGATTCTGGTCATGCCGGTGCGTTCGCTCATCCAGCCGGTCGTCGCCGGGTTGGGCGATGTCGAACCGCTGGTTTTTACGGCGGGGGAGGAGCTTCCGCTTGACCAGGCCGCGGCCCGTCTTGTCGAGAACGCCTACACCCGCGTCGATCTGGTCATGGACCGCGGACAGTTCGCGGTGCGCGGCGGTATCCTCGACGTGTTCCCGCCGACCATCGCTCATCCGGTCCGCATCGAATTCTTCGGCGATGAAATCGACACTATCAAGGAGTTCCACGCCTCCGACCAGCGCACTTACGGCGATGGCCTACATACCGTCTGGGCGACGCCATGCCGTGAACTGCAACTGACGCAAGCGGTGCGTGACCGCGCGAAATCGCTCATCGGGCAGATTCCCACCGCCGAGGACATGCTCGCCTCCATCGCGGACGGCATCCCCGTGGAAGGCATGGAATCCCTGATGCCTGCGCTGATCAACGACATGGAGCCGGTGCAGCGCATGCTGCCCCAAGGTGCGGTTATCATGCTCTCCGACCCGGAACGGTTGCGTCGGGCAGCGGATGACCTGACGAAAACAGCCAACGAATTCCTCGCCGCCAGCTGGCATGTCGCCGCCAGCGGCCATGGGGCAGGCGCGCCGATCAGCTTCGACCAGGCGAGTTTCCTTGACTACGAGGAGACCGTCAGCTCGCTCGCCTATTCGCGCGATGAGGTGTGGAAACTCGCTGATTTCGGCGTGGACCCAGGCCTGCCGGGCAATGTGCGCATCGGCGCAAGATCCCCGCAGGAATACCGGGGTGACGAGTCGAAAGCCGCCACCGGTATTGAAGGGCTGATTGACGCCGGATTCGTCGTGACCATCACCGCCGGAGCCCAAGGAACGCTCGCCAGACTCAAACGAGCCGTCAACGAGACCGGCATCACGCGCTTTGACGTATTGCGTTCGCGAGCCGTCGACGGGTTCGTGGACCGGGACGCGCGAATTGCCTTGCTCACCGAACGCGACCTGACCGGCCGTTCCAGCGCCGTCGGGCAAACCAAGACACCGAAGCGCCGGCGCAAGGCCATCGACCTGATGGAGCTCAAACCCGGCGATTACGTGGTTCATGAGCAGCATGGCATCGGGCGATACACCGGCATGCAGCAGCGCCAAATCGGCCCTGCCGGCGCGAAAACGACGAGGGAATACCTGGTCGTCGAATACGCGCCAAGTAAACGCAACGCCCCCGCCGACAAACTGTACATTCCCACCGACCAGCTTGACCAGGTCAGCAAATACATCGGTTCGGAGGCCCCCAAACTCAACAAACTCGGCGGCTCCGACTGGGCGCAGACCAAGGCGAAAGCCCGCAAGCATGTGCACGAGATCGCCCAGGACCTCGTACGCCTGTATTCGGCCCGCCAACGCACCAAAGGCTTCGCGTTCAGCCCGGACACCCCGTGGCAAAAGGAACTCGAGGACGCCTTCCCATATCAGGAGACCCCTGACCAGCTGACCACCATCGACGAGGTCAAGGCTGATATGGAGAAACCGGTGCCGATGGACCGCCTGATCTGTGGCGATGTCGGCTTCGGCAAGACTGAGATTGCGGTACGAGCCGCCTTCAAAGCCATACAAGACGGCAAGCAGGTGGCGGTCCTCGTGCCGACCACGCTGCTCGTGCAACAGCATTACGAGACGTTCACGGAACGTTACTCGGGCTTCCCGGTGGATGTCGCCGCGATGAGCCGCTTCCAAAGCCCCAAGGGAATCAAGCAGACCATCAAAGGTCTGGAAGACGGGTCGGTCGATGTCGTCATTGGCACGCATAAGCTGCTTAACCCGAAAATCAAGTTCAAGGATCTCGGGCTGCTGATCATCGACGAGGAGCAGCGGTTCGGCGTCGAGCATAAGGAAACGCTCAAAGCGCTGCGCACAAACGTCGACGTCCTGTCCCTGTCGGCGACGCCGATTCCACGCACCCTGGAAATGGCGGTGACCGGCATCCGCGAGATGTCCACGCTCGCCACCCCGCCCGAGGACCGTCTGCCCGTGCTCACGTATGTCGGCCCATACGAGGACGCACAGGTCACGGCGGCCATCAGGCGCGAGCTGTTGCGCGGCGGCCAGGTGTTCTACGTGCACAACCGCGTTGACTCCATCAGTGCCACGGCAGACAAGATCCACCAACTGGTGCCCGAGGCGAAAATCGGCGTCGCGCACGGCAAGATGGGAGAGAAGCAACTCGACGCAATCATCCGCGATTTCTGGCATCGCGATATCGACGTGCTCGTATGCACGACAATCGTCGAGACCGGGCTGGATATATCAAACGCGAACACGCTGATCGTCGACCATACCGACCGTTTCGGATTAAGCCAGCTGCATCAGCTGCGTGGTCGTGTCGGCCGAGGACGGGAACGCGCGTACGCGTACTTCCTGTACGACCCGTCCAAGCCGATGACCCAGCAGTCGCACGACCGTCTTGCGACCATCGCGCAGAACACGTCGCTTGGGTCGGGCTTCGATGTGGCGATGAAGGATCTCGAGCTGCGTGGCACCGGCAATCTGCTGGGCGACGAGCAGAGCGGACATATCGAGGGCGTCGGTTTCGACCTGTACGTGCGCATGGTTTCGCAGGCAGTAGAAGAGTACAAGGAGCCTGAGCGCAAGGAATCGGTAGCCGTCAGCATCGATTTGCCGATCGAGGCGTCGATTCCGGTGGATTACATCGATTCCGACAAGCTGCGGCTTGAGGCGTATCGCAAGCTCGCCTCGGCGAGGAGCGAACAGGATCTCGACGATGTGCGCGACGAGCTGACCGACCGCTACGGCAAGCCTCCAGTAGAGCTGGATTCGCTGTTCGCCGTGGCCAGACTGCGAAACAAAGCGCGAGATCTTGGTATCACCGAAATCATCGCCCAGGGGCGGAACGTGCGTATTCGTGGGATTGAGCCGGCAGAATCCCTGATGATGCGATTGCAACGCATCTACCCGGGAGCCCAGTACCGGCCGCTCACCCGCACGTTGACGATTCCGGCGCCGTTCGCCGGCTCGCTTGGCTCGGGCCCCATGCCCGGCGACCAAGTGATTGCCTGGACCAACCAGCTGCTCGACGACCTGCAATGGAAGCCCCGGGCGGGCGGCAAGTGATTGACCGGGCGAGCCCGGTGCGATTGGTTGAGCCTGTGGTGTGACTGGGCGGTTGCATGCTGACGTGATAGCAGGGGAAGATGCCCCTGAGCGTGTGGTACCGGCCTGTTGTTGATTGGCCGGTCACATCACATCGCGGATAGCGGATGGTCATAGGAGCCGGCCGTCACAGAACACCGCCGCTGTCGAAGCGTCGCGCGAAGCTGGAAGCGCCATGAAACACAATACGAAGAGCACCACGCCATCCATGAACGAATGGCGCAACGTCATCCCTGCGCTTACCCCGTGGGGCAAGAACCGCGTCAAACCAGAGGAAGCCGTCAAGCATGCGCTAATCATGCCGGGCATCGGCTACACCGTCGATCGCCCGCTGCTGTACTGGGCGTCGCAGGCGCTCGCCGCCGAAGGCTGGTATGTTGACCGTCTCGCGCTCACTCTGACCGAAGACGTCGAATTCCCCGAAATGATCGCCTGCATGGAACGCGTCATCGACGTGTGGAAGGCGAAATCCGTCGCCCGTGCGCACACCGCCGCGCAGCATATGCCGGATAGTGCCCGCAACAGCAATGCCAAGGCACAGGATATCGCTGACAATTCCGCTGCTCTCAACGGTTCTGGCGATTTGGCCGATTCTGACAGTCCAGCCGACAATCCCGCCGGCGATTCCGCCGTCCGCGCGGAATCCACCCCGAAGCTGCTGGTGGTCACGAAATCCCTGTCCACGCTATCCTTCCCCCATGCGGCGAGGGAAGGTCTGCATGTCGCACTGCTGACCCCGGTACTCAACCCGCCGCCCTTCGACGTGCACAAGTCGGTGATTCCTGCGCCGCTGCCGGGCGAGGAGCATGCGCCGAAACCGCTGATTTGCGCGGGAACCGCGGACCCGTATTTCGATGAGCCCAAGGCGCATCTGCTCACCGAACGGGTGTGCACGTACCCGGACGCCAACCATTCCATCGAGGTTCCCGGCGATTGGTCGCGTTCGATCGACTATCTGAAAGACGTCACCGGACGGATTGTCGAGTATTCGCGCACAATCTGATGACGGCGGTCAGGCTTGTGCCGGCGGCCGAATCCTAGTGGCCACCGGCACAAGCTTGAGTGCAACCGGTTGTCGGTGACGGTCGCCGCGAACGGCTTCACTGGCTTCACCGGGCATCATCGTGCAACGGAATCATCGCTTCGAGGCTGAAGCTTCCGTCGGCCTGATCCCAGGTCATCGACCCGCCATGATGCTTGATCAGCAGGGCGTGCCCGCGCAATCCCAGCCGTGTCCCCGATGCGGCCGTGCCATCCGCGGGACCATCAACGGAGCCATTCGTTGAACCATCCGCGGAACCTTCCATGGCAGCTCGCGAAGAGCCGTTCGAAGAGCGGCTCGTAGTCACGCCCGGTACCGTGCGAACCTCGTCCACCCCTGATTTCCGGCCTTCTGATTCCTTCGGAGCACCGGCCCCGGATGCTACCGTATTGCACAAAGCGATGGTCATATCGTCGCCTCGGCATCCGACACTGAGCGCGTACCCGCCATCACGGTCGCCGTACCGCAGGATGTTGACGACGAGTTCGTCAAGCAGGTCGCCGATGAGCTCGGCTTGTGCCTTGTCAACCGTTGTCCCGGCAGTAATCGAGTTGGTAATGACTCCTTCCACCCCATGCTCGGTGAGCAGCGTGTGTCCAGCATGCAGATGCTTGTTCACGAGCTGGAATGCGTCCATCGACGCTGTCTTGCCACAGGCTTCGAATCCCTCATCATCCGCGTTGCCGGCCTCGCCCTGTGTATCAAGCATTCGCACGATATCGCGCGTTCCGGCGAGCGCATCGTCGATGTCCTTGGCGAGCGCGCGGGATTGCTGGTCCGACGAGCTTCCCGCGAGGTCATGCGCCCGTATTGAGGCGAGACTCAACCGATTGGCGACATCGTCGTGCAAACGCAGCATGACTTGTTCCTGGCTGTGCGCCCGTTCGTCCTGCTCCTGCCGCCTGCGTTGCCTCTCGAGATATTGTGCGAGGCCGATGCCCGCGAGTGCCAGTGTCGCCACGCCGAGTATGAGTATGGCGACGCCCCATGTCATCGAATCGATGCGGATTTGCCAGATTAGCGCCGCCGCGGACAGTGAAATCAGCACGGTGCAGTCGAGCATGCCCAAGGCGAGGAATGCGTTGACGCGTGCCAGCACGATGACGGCGAGCAGCACACCGAGCCAGAGTGACTGGGGCAGGAGCTGCGTGCTCGGTGGCACCAGTGAGCAGACGATCCATACGACCATGGTGAGGAACGCGCCTTGGACTGGCCACCATGCGATGGACAGTAGTGCGACGCTGATGATGGCGGTTGCTGCGATGACCATGATGGCTGACATCAGGTCGCATTTTCCGCACAATATCGCGGTTTCAATGCCCGTTATCGCGATGATGGCGATGGTCGCGATGAGCAGTGGCATGTTCGGACGCCCGATGGCCAGGTGAATGCCGTTGTCCCGCCGAATGCGGGCTGGCGTGTCGTGGGGGCTTGCTTCGGGTTTGGCATCTCGGGCGTTGTCGTCCGTGTTATTGCCGTTATTGCTGGTATTGCTCAACATGGATCCACCCGTTCTTTCTGGCGATGTCAATGGCTTCGATTTTGCTGGTGGCGCCCAGCCGCGCGAGTGCGTCGTGGAGGTGCACGTACACGGTGGCGCTGCTGGTGTGCAGGGTTTTGGCGATTTGCCCGGTCGTCTCTCCGGCGGCGTAGGCGGTGAGTACCTGCTGTTGCCGGGGACTCAATGGGTTGGCCGGCGGCCGTGCTGACGCCGTAGCTGTAGCTGTCGCCGCCGATCTGACCTCGCCCTGCCCGGTGTCGGCGAGACGGTTGATGGCCTCTTGCACGCTGGGATAGATTGCAGTGGTTCCTGTGACAGGCCGGTCGGAGGCATGTTCCTCCGCGTTGCCGGCATGTTCCGGGCCGCTTGTGCCGTTGTCCTCACTTTGGTATGCCTGTCCTGCCGCGGCGTCGATGATTGCGGGTCTCAGATTGTCGGAGATCCGGTCTTTCGCGATGAGCGCCTGCCCTCCGCATGCTGCGAGCCGTGTCGCCCAATCCGCGGTCGGTAGCGCGGTGATGCCGACCATGCCAGCCGTGCATCCGTGTTGTCGCAATATCTCACATACTCGGGTGCCGGGCATATCGGATAATCCCATATC
>RRZU010073449.1_pt1 | contig 13353 bp, 13 predicted proteins | sample 2165561 | NCBI WGS metagenome assembly RRZU01 (sample SAMN10456909, study PRJNA506462) | wastewater metagenome | isolation source: wastewater sludge | place: USA: Moscow, Idaho
TCCTCGACCTTGCCGCGCAAATGACCCCGTATCTTTCCGAGGCTCAACAGACACAACTGAATAACTGGATAGAAAGCGAGCGTACTCGTTTCTAGCTGTACCGATGTTGGAAGCCATGAAGACTCTAGAAAGATCTCCAAGGCTACTCAGCGGTGGCTTCCTTCCGGTCCACATAGCTCAGCCCTAGCCTCGTGCCGCGTATGGCCCGTAGACTCGAAGCATGGCTCTAAACCTGGATCGTGAAGCGATAGCTCGCATTGCACAGCTGCATGGCGCGAGCCGTATCCGCATATTCGGTTCAGCCTTGACCGACCGTTTCGATCCAGAGCGAAGCGACATTGACCTTCTCGTCGAATTCCAGAACGGAATCAAAGATCCTTTCGACGCCTATTTTGGACTCAAAGAAGATCTCGAAGCCTACTTCGGTCGAAGCGTTGATCTCGTGATGTCCAACGCTATCCGCAACCCCTACTTCCGCTCCGAAGTCGAAACCCACGCGGAGGAACTCTATGCTGCGTGATTCCATCACCTTGCTGTGGGATGTTAAGAACGCCTGCGTTCAGATCCAAGAGTTTGTCGACGACGTCGACTATTCCGCTTACCTGAACAACGTCATGTTGCGATCGGCTGTCGAACGTCAGCTCGAGATCATTGGAGAAGCGCTCAACAGCATACGAAAAGCCGATCCAGAACTAGCCGCGAAGATTCCGGATATCCACCGAATCATCGGACTACGAAACGTGCTCATCCACGGGTACGCAATCGTTGACGACTCCGTCGTCTGGACAGCAGCTACATGGCACGTCGCAGAACTCCAAGACACAATCGAAGACCTGCTTCACAACTGAGTTCGCTCGATCTTCGAGCTGCAGCAATTCAAGATGGGCAATGGTTCAGGCACCTCGCTATTCGATAGAACAGCGTCGGCCCGGATCTGACTACGCATCTGCGACGCAAGTTCCTCTACTCGAGCCTCATCAATCGGGCGACGAGCGAGCTGTTCTTCAAGAGTCCTGGTCATCTCCCCATCTCCTTCACATGCTCATCAAACCAGTCATCAGCTAACGGAATATGACGACGGTACCATTTGCTCCAATTACAAGCTTTGTCACCGACATGGCGATACCCATTTTTCGCGACTCTGAGCCGACCGATTCACACCGTATCTCGCCATAACTTCATCCCTTATTGTCAGATAATCACTAACTGATAATAAGAACCGCGAAATCGACAAGTTCGTCGCCCGCGATGACCTACCCCTCCTGGTGCAAGCGGCAATCGCCCACGCACAGTTCGAGAACATCCATCCATTCGCCGACGGAAACGGCCGAACGGGCCGAGTACTCATCCACGTGATCCTGCGGACGAAGGGATGCTGAGAGACACCACGGCGCCTATTTCGACGGGGTTACTGCGCGACACCAAGTGCTATTTCCGCGCTCTCACGTCATATCGTGAGGGCGACACCACCCCGATCATCACCGCGTTCGCAGACGACGGTCGGTTCGCCGCACAGTCGGGAATGCAGCTCATCGACCGGCCGGCAGAACTTGTCGATGAAGCGCGAGAGAATCTTAGAGGTTTTCGTTCGGACGCCAACGTATGGAAGGTTGTTCCACTACTCATTTCGCACCCGGCACTGACCGCAACCGCTCTGTCGCAACTCACCGGGCTGACACCCCAGTCCGCCGTGCGCACGCTGGGACAATTAGCCGACGTCGGCGTGCTGGCCGAACGCACCGGCCAGCGAAGAAACCGCGTCTCGATCCACGAAGAAATCCTCCGGGTCCTAGACCAATATGCGGAGCAACTGCGGCGCTGAGTTGCTGCGCGAATTTCCGAGCTGTCGGATCAAGCTTGTTTTGGCAGCAAGTGCGTCAAGCGCAGGTATTGCACGGCATATTGCTGCATTTGCGTCGGATACAGCTCACCATCTGCATCAGCCTTAAACCTCGGATCTCCGAGTAGTTCGATCGGAGTTGCGGCAAGGAGCTGATTAAGCAAAGGAACGCCTTCGTTCATCAGATGATTCAAGACGGCCTCCGGCCGAATGGAGAGAAATCTGGATTCCTTGGTATCGATCACGGTGACCCCCTGGAACGATGTCCATCCTGCAGCAATGAACTCGTCTATGATCTTTTGATGTCCTCTTGAGTCGAGTGTCAGTACAGCTCCTACGAAATCATCATCGTCACGCACTGCTCTGGTGTATCCAATGTCTGGCATCCGGTTATGGATAGAGTTCCTGAAAGCTCGCACCGCCTTGAAGTACAGATCTCCCGGCGTTCCCTCGTCCATCAGAGCCGCAGCTTCTGGAGCCTTGACACGAACAAGATCGCGAAACCTCTCCTTCTGCCACGCAAACTTCCAGTAGTCGGTCTCACCAGCAAGTAGTCCGTTAATGATGGCAAGGCCGTCGAATGCACCTACCATATGGACAAACGCGAGTGTTGTTGATTCCACGAGTTCGTCCAGCAGAGTCTGGGGCAAGTTCCCGTTCTCCACGATCTTCACAACACGAGTGTTCTGAACAAGAATGCGAGCAACTCGCCGCTGAATAGAACTGAGGAGATTTGCGAGCTCTTCGTACTGCGCATTCGCAGAATCGAGGTGGCACCACAATCGATCCCACTCGGGAAGGATCGCTCGTGCCGCGGCCTCTGCCAACTCCTCGTCACTCAGAGTCCGAAGATCGACTCCATTGCGGGCATGTTCTCTGGATAGCACATTGAGAACTTGCGGTTGTCTAGTATGTTTAAACATGGCGGCTGGTTCACCTATTCTGTCGAGCCCAAGCTGTATCTGGTCATATATATGCACTCAAACAACCGATCCATATTCGTGTTGTAATACGTAATACCTGAACTTCACGGTTGACTGCGTTATTCCTCAAGCCATATCGGCCTCAATTGCAATCAAGTTAGATTCTCACACATTTTTCGATATATGCCTGCGCATATGGTCGGTACTTCACAAGTGCGTGGGATTATACAGTTCCTCTCCCTGACCGCTATTTGCCCTGGTGCCTCGACGCTAATCCAAAGCACTCCCCCACAATCTGATCCAGCTGCCCCGCAATCTCCGAAAACTCCACCCCCAAGTCGAGGACACGAACCATGATCTCGTTGCCTCCGATACGCCACTGTGCATCCGGCTGAATCTCTGCACCAGTACGCGCGTACAACAGCATCCCCGCAACTTCGCTCCCCGGGTCCGTCACCTCCTTATTCTTCACGTACGCAAAGATCTGGTAGAGATGCGCCGAATGAACCGTATGCCGCCCATAATTCTCTTGCGTGTTCTTTGAGTAGTACTTCGCATCGATGATTAGCACTTTCCCCTCGCTGGCGAGCATGATGTCACTCTGCATCACCGGCAACATGGTGCGCTCTCCCTGATCCACCGCCCAGTCGATCCGAGCGGCCTTTGGGCGCACTATTGGCCAATGCCTCACGTAGTACTCGAGGATGAATTTCTCGTACAACCGGCTCATGGCCTGATCGTCCAAAAATGATAGAAGCTTCTGCTCTCCGCGTTCGGTTGTCATCAATAGACCCTCGACCACCAGCTGACACAAGCTAATGAGCATTCGATAACTCCGGTTATTTCGTGCAAACCGGATGTTCGACCAAGGAATAGACGCCAGGTCGATATCGTCGACAGCACCGAAGAACAACATCATCTTCTTCAAGGCGTTACGATTCCTGGGGTTCACGTCACCCTGGCGAATGAGCACTAAGGACGTAGCCTTCAGAATCTGATTGAACAGGTTGTTCTCGGAAAGTTCGTCAAACTCGCAGGCGAGTTGTTGACGGCGTGTAACGTGCAACCTCGCGGCTCCTGGCATATCAATCTTGCCACACAAGGTCGTCAGTTCGTCTCTCTGGATCACGTACTCGCGGTACAGTCCTTGTTTCAGCTGCCGAGCGATGCCTTTGGCAAGGATCGCGGCAAAGAGGTCGTGGATGTATTCAAACTCCTCGGCCTCGACTTGCTCATACTGTTTGGAGCTCAAACTTTGGAAGGCGTAAGCGAGCATGTAATAGACGTTCTTGACGAATATACTCCCCTTCGGCTTCATAGCTGTAGCGCTTCGTGAAGCCGTCTGTCCCACTCGGCAACCTTGGGTTGATCATCAAACCAGTATTCTTCAAGCATTGGCAGAATATCGTAGTCGACGACCGCGTCCAGCCAGTCCGCACTTACCTGCACCTGTCCACAGAAGTAGCTGTGCCCTATACAGAAGCCACTCCCTAGAGAGGGATCTGTGACAATCTGCTTATTAAGTTCCTGGACAGCAAGGATCAGACGGTCAAAAGCATTGTCATCCAGGGAGTTCTGGTACTTCGTGAATCCATCAGTGGTGAAGCCTGGCTCCATAGTTATGAAGCTGAATCGGCGACGCAGGGCATAGTCAATCATGGCGAGCGAGCGGTCCGCAGTATTCATCATGCCGATGATGTAGACGTTCGCCGGGACAGCGAAAGGAACACCACTGTAAGCGAGAGTTGCATGTTTGCCACGGTAGTCTGCTTCGATGAGCATGAGTAATTCGCCAAAGATCTTCGACATGTTGCCACGATTGATTTCATCAATGATGAAGAAGAAATCACGGTTGGGCTCGTTCGCAGCTTCCTTGCAGAATGTGTAGAAGATACCGTCTTTGAGAATAAATCCGCTGTCTCCGGTGGGCTTGTAGCCCATGACGAAGTCCTCGTAGGAGTAGTTCTGATGGAACTGCACGAACTCGACTCGGTCAGCGTCCTTCTCACCCATAATCGACCACGCGAGTCGTTCAGCAGCGAAGGTCTTGCCAACACCAGGAGCACCTTGGAGAATAATATTCTTCTTGCGTTTCAAGACAGCCACAAGCGGGTCATACTGCGGCTCAGACATGTAAACCTCAGAGAGAAAATCATCCTTGGTGTAGGAAGCATAGTGGGTTGGTGTGACTTCAAGGTTGGTCTCAAGAGCCTCACCCCTTGGTTCAGATACTTCGTCAGCGTAGAGCTTGATCCCACTCAAATCCACACGATCGAGCGCCCTGGAAAGCTCATCTCGAAGCCGCCAAACAAAGGTTCCCTCCTCGTCCTTCGTAGCATCACGACCGGTATAGAGAACAGGCCACCACTTGGCGTAGTCGCCCAGATCTTTGGGAGCAGGGCATCCGCTCGCAGTCGTTACCCGCTTGGCGAGCGCACTCGACGTCCCATTGTAGAAGCGATGGCCGCGCCCGTACTTACTGGCCAAGGTTTGGCATGACGCTTGTCCACCAATATCCTTGAGACGCTTCATAACCTCCAAGCTACCAGCATCGAATACAGAATTATCTCGAAGCAGACTTTCCCAATCTTCTATGCTCAGACCGGGTTCATACTCCTCTATCGACGGCCACCAAGACTGGTCGAAGGCTTCTTCGATTACGTAGCGGCTGATATAAAATGCGACATCGATGGTCATCGTCTTCAGCACAGGATCTGGGTAACAGTCATCCGACAGCTGCGAATCCAGCAAGCCGCGAAGATCTTTGTCTGCCTGAAGTACCCCGCAGATCTGATTGTACATCTCAAAGTGGTCACGAATGTTGAGTGCAAATTCGCCTTGCTTGAAACGATATCCCGCTCGTAATCTTTCGGAGACACGACGAGCTTCACTCCACTTGTAGATGTAGTACTTGTTCGGGTATCGCAACCAGAGGTAGGTACTGATCGTGTTCTCGTTTTGATAGTGCGAACCAGCACCGTCAATCTCAAGAAGCTGAGCAGATTCCTGTTTGAAAGCGTCGATGCGTTCAAAGATTTCCACATCTTCGTTGAACAAGGCGATAAACATTGCCCGTACTCGCTCGGGATCCGATTTGGAGAAGCGCTTAATCATCACGAGAGGGAAATTGCCAGCCGATACCAGTAAATTGTCAGTCTTTGAGAGAGACGTCTCTAGCATCGTCGTGAAGTCATTGGTTTGCACGTCCCAGTTGTCTTGAAAGTGCTTAACCGCTTGCCACTTGTACTTCTCTCCAGGCCAGACGAGCTCGGTAAAGTCCCGCTTATACGCATCGAGATATTTATTCAGCCAAGTCTGTTCGATCATTGTCTAGCTCCTTCGTAGGTTTCTCAAAAGCCACTGGCAGTACGACGGTTAAGATACTGACTTTGGAACTCGCAATTGCTATTCAGTAGATACGACGTCAAATCTCTGTCCCTTCATAAACTCTCCTGAAAGAACATCCACTCCGTAGTACTGCCCAACCACGACTCTGCCAAGTCCCGTCAATTCATCTCTCGCGAACACTCGAATACGTATGTAGGCCTCAGAAGAAGTAATGTCGCTAGGCGAGGCGATGAGAGCAAATCGGTGAGCGTTGTTGTCCTGATCGTCATTCTTATCGAAGGCGGGAATCATCAGTGGTTCTGGGATCACCAGACGTATAGGAGTTCTGCGATTCACGAGCACCCCGCCGGGTGCTCTTTTCGGTGTCATCATGGCTGCCTCTACTCTGAGGTCGTACATGGCCCTACGCGACCTGTTCACAACTTTAACCCGCAGGTTACATCCATCCCATGCGATCTTCTCTGAGATTGCAATCTTGGGTCGATAGAATCTCAGTGCCCACATCCACACGGCTGAGGCTACGAGGCTGCCAGCTACACCAATCAACAAACTAATTAAGTTACTCATCGCTAGGCTTTACCTCTTTTTCAGCCAGGCTTTGAAACGCTCAACGACCTCTCGTACCCATGATGGTGGAGCCTTAGCTGCTCTTTGCTCGTCAAGCCACCCTGCTCCGTCATCCTCATCTTCTTCCTCAAGAAGCCAATGTGTCAAAGATCTAAGCGGCCAAGCACTGTAACCGTGAGTTGCAGACATGTAACGAGTGTATCGAGGTTGGCCTTGTCGAAGATGACGAATGCATCATTCAGTATCATCCCAATCCCCAAACTAGATAGGCCCACATCACGCTGCATGATTCAACCAAGGTCATTCAAAACAAGCGTCGTATCCAGTGCCGATGCATCTTAGTCTGATTCATTGCCCTGGCAAGTCCTGATGTGACTTCAAGCGTGTATCGAGCTGAATACCCACACTCGCAAGTCGCCCCGAACTGGACTATGGCACCACAAGATGGGCACGATGCCGTTGCATCCTCCGGTGTCATCTTTGCCGATGGTTCGGAAACACCAGATTTAGAACCAGACCACTCGAAGACAACAGCAAGAAGAAGTCCAACTACCCCAAGAATAAAGCCCCAGACACTAAGGGTGTCGGAGAAGCCCTCAGCCGACTGCGCACCAATAATCACCATCGCGATCGCGACGACAACAATTGTCAGAGCTAATATAACCGTAACTCTTCTCACCATATCATTATGGTAGTCACATTAGAGTATGGCAGCAGTCTTAGTGCCATACAACGGTTCCTTCCATCATCAATGACTTAAAGCTGTGCCGTGAAACCGAACGGAAAATCCGCACCTGTCTTTCAGCCGCGATCCATCGATCGTCGATGGTAATACCTCGCTACTGTCGTCATTCCTATATTTCCGACTGATGCTTGAAACTCGGGCAGAACGAAGTGACTATTGCCTGCATCGTAGTCATGATTGATTTGGATGCAGGCGAAAGAACTCATCGACCGGCTGGTGCAAGAATCACGAGAGTTCCTGGATACCCCAATCTTCTGCGACGACACCTATACGGAATATCTTCTCGGCGGTTCTGATCTCATTGTTCTGCAGGTAGCGAGTCTCACAATCGGAAACTTGCGGACCAACTGCGATAAAAGGACTGCTATGCGGATCTTCGCTCTCGATCAATCGAACCAGACATCACAATGCCGACGACGACCGTCACCATCTGTCTCGGCAATCGCTGGGCTGAAACAACTGTCGATGTAATTCGATTCTCAGCTCCCCAGGGAAGAATCGACCTGAGGGTTCGTCCGTCAAACTCTTCTATGGTATTACTCGTATATTCGACCTAAGCGTGCACAACACAGCGGGTATAACTGTACTAAAGTCAATACTATTATCAGCAAATACGAAGCTAGACCGGGGAAGGAATGTACCTCTATTGGTCACCTTTATTCGAGGACATAGCGGTTTTACAGCCTTGATTAGCCCGACTGTTCAGATGTTTGAAGGCTCCGCATATCCTGAATGGACAGTATCTGACATCAATCGACTCTTCCCTGACGAACTTGACTGCTCCATTATTGCACTAGATCGCGATCAACATGTTATTGGATATGCGCTTGGGCATACTGCAAACCCATTTAACTGCTTCATGGCAAAAGGAGAATCAAGGGTACTAAGACGACTATATGTCGACCCAAACGCTCGCGACTCGGGACTTGGTTCGTTTCTCTTACGGGAGTTCATTAAGGCGTTTGATACTCCTGTATATTGGCAGACCAGCATAAGAGAGCGTTCTTTCATCTCCTGGCTAAGTAACCAAGGATATCAACCGGCAGGTAAAATCAAGCTCGACGGAAGATGCGACTATATTTTCCATGTTCTTCCAGCGGAGGTAGCGTGAAATTTATTCGCTCTGCAAGTGCAGCATTCTGGCGTGAGGTGATCGCGATTGCTCTTGCTTGGGCAGGTATAATCACAGCCATTTATCCCGCCCTGTCCGATAGCTTCTGGTTCCCCACTTTGCTTGCAACCGTATCAGGATTTTCATTGGCCGGTATTGTCCTGGCAGTCAAAGACGAGCAGCCCAGACAACCGGTTGCTTCGGGTAAACCCGAAGAAATCATTGAATACAATGAACAATGGTTAGCTGAACAGGGTGCCGTCGTGGTGGTAACACGAGACATGTCATGGATACTTTCAGGCAATGTAAAATCGCTTCTCGAAAAGAAGGCATCTGGTGGAGACCTAACCCTAATCGCGGCAAGTCAAAGCCCCACTCTTGAATCACTTCAAAATCTTGGAGCACAAGTTATATTTGCGCAAAGAGTACCCCGAGTCAGGTTTACGGTCTTACGTTACGGAAGTTCCGATGCCCGTGTACTTGTACACCGTCAGATCTCGGGAAAAGTCGTATTCCACGAGTATGATCGCACTGCATTTCCCATCTATGACCTATGCATGGATTTGATTTCCGAGTTTCTTGAGACCACATCAAGAAGAAAATAACGAACAACGAGCTATCGGAGTGATTTCGAGTGACGCCATTCGAGAACAGCTGGTCTATGAATTCCTTTTGGGCCCCGATCCGCCATGTTCCAGGACACACGACGCCGGTGGATCGGGCGGGAACCAAGATGCAGCTCACTGCCCCGATCACTAGGGCGGTCACCGCGGTGTCGGTGTTTGTGGCCTCGTTGCCCTATCCAACCGATGAGTTGGTGACCGTTCATTTATGAGCCGGAGGGGTGCTGGTTTTCCTCTGAGTATTTGATGCATGCAGCAGCGAATTCACGACGTCGAGCCATACTAATGTCTGGCCAGTCAATCTCCGCGCTATACGGCGAAGATATGGCTTCTATTCCAGTTAACTTGGCAAACACTTTCCCAGAAAAGTAAGCCTTTGAAGGACCATGTCCAGGCGAACCACTCATGAGGTACGAAACACTGACAAATCGTGCGGCGATATCCTCAACAGTAAATGTGCCGTTGGCAAGACCATATTCAATAAGAAATTGAAGTTTAGGGAGCAATCCGACCTCGTCTACCAAGTCATATAGATAAGGGCTACTAACTTCACCAGACGACGCGTCACCCTGGGACAAATCATCGATCAAGAGGGGAAGGAATCGTTCTACATCGCGACGTAGAGCAGCTTGGAGTGCTCTCTGAGCCTCAAGTGAGAGGTTGTCTGTTTTGTGTGATGCTGTCGCGATGATGTAGGCACGTCGGTGTATGTTCGTACAGGAAATTAAGGCCGGATCTACCTCAGTTGAAGGATCTGAGTTTAAAAGCAGACGTAAGATGTTCGCTGCCCAGTACGACATTTGTAATTCCGGGGAGGCCATGGAAGTAGGGTGCTCCCTGAAATCACCAAGGATACTCATCCCAGCTGCCAAGAGTTCTACAGAAAGAACAGACTCACGAAAACCAATACTACGCATACCCTCGAACGTATCGGGGTATCGCTCTGTGATCTTGCTGAGAGCAAGCCGTACACGCTCGTCACTGCTTGAAATAATTAGATGGTGAAGCTCTTCTACTCGTCCAACCGCTGCATAGCTGAGAGCATCAACGATTACCTTATCCGGGATATCATCCTCAGGAATTGCTTGGGCGATATAGCGATCAAAATACAGTGGATGACAGAATCGAGCCGCCCCACCTCGACCTGAGTAGCTATCTTTAATAGCTGGGAACAAGAACTCTAGTAATGTCTGAGCATCCGTACGATCCGGCTTCTCCCCAGCAAGCTCGAACAGTTCACGCCATTCGGCGACTTCACTACCGTGACTGTGAGGCAGCGTTCGCTCCGTCGAAGACCGAGTCAGATCGCGCTTCCAACGCTGCAGCTGCGAAAAGAGATCTGGAAACTGGACTCGTAGGAACGTCGCGATTATCAGGTCAGTATCGTTGATTTCATTCGACTCATGGTGACGAAACTGTTCACGGACCTGAGCAAGAAAACGGGCGATAGCCCTGGGTGTGGTGAGTTGATTCGGGAACACGTTCGTTAAAACGCGCTGGAGGTGACCAGCTTCAGAAGGCAGCTCCCCTCGCGTCGAAAACAGAATATCTGTAAGACCTTCATCGAGTAGCTTAATTATCTGTCCTGTCAACAGAGGTGGCATACTCAGTGGGTACTGGACAATCTTCTCCATAAAATCCCGAGCACGAGACTGGGACACTCTACCGCGAGATGGATCTTGAAGGGTTTCAACAAGCGTCTGTTCATCATAGGCCAAGAGAAAATCGACACCAGGAAACCTCCCCAACAACCGAACCACTTTGAGAAGATCAAGGAGTTCAGAAGACTGAAGCCTATCTATGTCGTCAACCACGATAAGTACGGGTTTGCGAAGAAGCTGCAGCTCTTTCGATAACTCAGTAAACGCAACATCCCACGGCCGACCAAGACGCTCTTCAAAAGCACGACTTGCATCAGAAAGGCCAGAACCGATACCAGGAATAACAGCGACTAAAGGCCGAGTAATATCAGCACATACTGCGATCTTCTCGCGAAGGCCCTGTCGTTTCTTTGTATTGGGAGCAACGCCTCCCAGGCAAGCGAAAAACTCTGACAACAAAGAATCAGTACCAGAAGTTGCCCACGGTGTAAACGAAACAACGCTCCAGTTTCCACCATCAGCTCGTTCAATGAACTCTCTGATCATCGCAATGACTGACGATTTCCCACTCCCCCACGCTCCTTCCAAGCCGTACACCACACTGGACTCGGTCGTGTGATTGTCACGGATCAGATCAGCGGCTCGTTGAGCGAAACATACCCGTTGGAATCGATCTTGTTCAGTTGTCTTGATCGGATCATCACGCCAGCCAGCACTCGAATGGCGTGAAGAACTTTTCTCGGTCATAACACATAGTCTACGTACCATTGCCGACAGATAATCCATAGTAGAAAGGCCTGCCAAGACAACAAAAGCATGTCTCAAATCGATTAGGTGTAGCCACTCAGCACGAGCTACACCATAATGACAGGAATCGCCACTACAAATAGGTTCTCGGTCTTTCACCGTTCGAGATTCTCCTCGCGAAATCACCGAGAACCTTTGGAGCATCACCAAACCATCCGTGCGCTGCTACCCATTGAGTTATTCTGCTGCTGGGCAAGACATACCCATCTTCATAGAGCTTCAGAAGCGCCGATACAACCCGAGTTTTCTCAGCATTCAGTTTGAGGAGATTATTATGATTAAGCCCGAGCGTGAGCTGCTCCAATACGGCAACAACCTCAGGCGATAGCGGAGGCTCGCAATCATCCATAAGCTCCACAGTACCTTCGTTGACACTCGGGTCAGAGAGAACCTCCGCTCCCGCTTCAGCAACAAATGTATCCAGCTCGCGCGGCGAGCGGACCAGACAAAGCGCGGTAATTCTTAGCGCACCGATGACCTTTCCGAGATCGTCCACTCTTGGGTACATTGCGAGGACAGGACCGTTTGCTTCGAAGAAGTCGTCCTCATAACCACTGAAAACCTGAACATCCTGTGTGCTTCTAACCTCTTGCAGAAAATGGTTGTTGTTCACCATCTTCTTTTTCGGCACCCACAGTGTAATAGACTTGTCGTCCCCTTGATGACTCTTCACCCATTCAAGGGCCGCATCGCATCCTTTACGCGACTCATCCGCAACTGCGCAAGGATAGTCGATCGGCATTTCAAACATATATGGTCCTCAATCTGCTAAAAGCGCCAAGCACGTCCACATTTCTATCCGCACTAGCTCCTACGGCCCGCGTTTCTCTCCGCTATTTCTGCCTCGATCTTTTCGCGGATCTCTTGGCCGTGGCGGCCGCCTGCTGATTCGCCCGTTTCTTCCACATCTGCGCGGTGCGCCACGTCGCGGCGCACGCGGCGCAGCTTCTTCGGCGCAATCGTACGCTCGCCCAAGTCCGCAGCCCAGCGGCTCTCATCCGCCACCTGACTCGCATCAGCATCGCCGTCAACCGCGCCCGGACCAGACTCCGAACCAGCAGCCGCCTCCGAATCACCCGCACCACCACTACCAACCTCAGCCCCTGTCACCCACGCCGGGGCCTCCGAGTACGCAGCCTTCGCGGGCCGCCGCTTCTGCACCAACGGCTCCGAACTACCGGACAGCTTGCGCGCCACCACCAGGAAACCAGTGTGTCCGATCATCCGGTGATCCGGGCGCACCGCCAGCCCCTCCAGGTGCCAGGTGCGCACCAGAGTCTCGGACGCCGCCGGCTCGGTAAAGCTCTCCGACGAACGCAAGTCCTCAACAAAACGCGACATCTGCGTCGTCGTCGCCACGTAAACCAAAATGACGCCGCCGGAACGCAACGCGTGCGCGGCCGAATCGATAATCTCCCACGGGGCCAGCATGTCGAGAATGACGTGGTCCAGCGAACCGGGCTCCAAGCCATCCAAAACGTCGGCGGCGTCGCCGATCTGGACGTCCCACGGCGGCAGATCCGGCCCGTACCAGGACTCCACGTTGCCGCGCGCGATCTCAGCGAACTCGGGCCGACGCTCAGCAGACAGCAGGTGTCCGTTCGCACCCACCGCCCCCAGCAGCGAGAGGGACAGCGCCCCCGACCCAACCCCGGCCTCAAACACCCGAGCCCCCGGGAAAATATCGGCCATGTGCACGATCTGGGCGGCGTCCTTCGGATACACGACGGTGGCCCCGCGCGGCATCGACAACACGTAGTCGGACACCAGCGGACGCAACGCCAGGAA
>RRZU010623377.1_pt1 | contig 13352 bp, 17 predicted proteins | sample 2165561 | NCBI WGS metagenome assembly RRZU01 (sample SAMN10456909, study PRJNA506462) | wastewater metagenome | isolation source: wastewater sludge | place: USA: Moscow, Idaho
ATTAAGTTTGTTCTTTTCAAGTATTTCAATAGCTTCATTTTGATCTAAATCATAGTGAATTTTACTAATTAATTTAGATGTGATATTTGAAATAAAATCATAAATTATAATTATAAGTGCTAAAAACATTCCAGAAATAACCAAAATTTCTTGACTGAAAACTACCCCCAAGTATTTACTTATAGTAAATTCAAGAAAAAGGACTAAAGCAACAACAAACAACAAAATTTTTAGTATGTTTAAACCCGCATCGAAAATAACACGATTCCAAGTAAATTTTTTCATAAAACATCCATTAATAATGATAAATATTATTTACTTTGGGTTGAGGAATACCACCAATTATAATACAGATTAAAAATATAAACAGAAAGGGTATACTTTGATAAGCAATTAAACCAAAAACAGCTAATTGTAAAAAGCTACCAAAAGCCCCAAAGATCAAATTAGAATCTTTAATATTACGGTATATTAAGAATAAAGAAACAACAGCACCAGCAACGAATAAAACAATACCATTTAATGCTATGTCTTTATCTAATGACTGCATCCACTTTGACCCATAGTAGAAAAGCAATGTTGCAATGGTAACTATATAAAAACCAATTTTAGAAAAAAAAGCATGATCAAAACGATCAAAGCAATATTGATTAAATTTTGATATTGAAAGATAACCAGCAACTAAAACAACTAGAATGGTTATAATTTGAATTGAAATCATAATTTTCACTCCAACCAATTAAATATATAGTACCATATAATTAGCTACTGCATTAACTTATTGATTATATGAAATGTAAGCAAATGAACAGGATAAAAAGCATAACCCCAAGCACCTACTTTCCAAATTTTAAATTTAATTTCTTTATAAAGAATTAAAAAGCTAAACACAATAGATAGCATTGCACTAAAGCCAATTAAGGCTACTGGCAATATAAAACCAACGGTTGATATTGTATGTACAAAGTATTGTAAATTGCACAGTGGAGCTATAACGACTGGCAACAAGTATAACCATTTGTTCTTGTACACTAGAGCCACATAACAGCAGATCGGTAGCAGTATGCCGAGTAAACCATACATAAACAATGGGCTAAATGGAACAGCAAAGCTAAAGAACGCAACTATTACAAGCCATTTATGCTTATAATTTTTAACCAAAATAACCATTAAAAGCATACCTAAAAATAATGTTGGCATTACATTTAGAACATGCGGTGTTTTCTCTAAAAGTCTATATGGTATTTCAGATATAAAAGAAAATATTGATAAATTTATGAGATAAGACTTAATGGCATCATTATTATTATTCTCTATAATCCTTTTAAAATTTACAGCCATAACAAAACAAAACATTGGAAATGCAAATCTACCAATTATTGTTAATGTATTGTTATAGCCTAATGCAGAAATGAAATCTATAAATCTTAAATGATCAATAACCATTGCAATAATGGCTATCCACTTAATTACATCAAGTCCTTTATTTCTCATTTTATCTACTCAAGTTAATTTTAATTTATTTGCACCAATTGGATCAAAATAAATCTCAACTAGCTTTCTTCTTTTAAAGAATAAGACCACTTCCAATGTTGTTTTTAAAGTTAAATTAATTGTTTCTAAATCAATCATACGTCCAACGTCTGATTTTTTAATTAGCGTTGCGACACGTTCAAAAGTATGTGCTGCACTGTTAGCATGTACAGTTGTTATACTACCGCTATGACCAGTATTTAAAGAGTTCAGATATTCCCAAGCTTCATTTCCTCGCAATTCAGCTAAGAAAATACGGTCAGGAGATAAACGCATACAAGCCATAAGTGCTTCATCTGCCGATATACGACCTGTACCAGTTCCAAACATCATGTGAACCTTATTAGGGTGTTCAGGCAAGAATAGCTCGTGAACGTCCTCAATTGTGATAATACGTTCAGTTGTTGGCACTTTCTTAATTAAGGCTCTTGCAAATGTTGTTTTACCCGATCCAGTCGCCCCAGCAATGATAATGTTTTTATGGTTTACAATCGCTTCTTGTAGAAATTCCATTGTTCTATTGGAATTTTTTAAATCTAATAGACGCTGATCTATTTCAGAAATTGAATCATCAAGTTTAGTATCTACCCATTCAGCAAATGCACCTTGTTCATTCAATTCTTCAAGCGTAAATACACGTTCACCATGTTTACGAATATTAAATGAAATTTGCCCCTCGATAAGAGCTGGAAAAGTTGTTATTTGCGCTCGCTCACCTTTCGGCATTCTTAAAGAAAGATTACTAGCTTCTTTAACACTGTTATATGTACAAACAGCCGTTATTAATGATTGTATATGTTGCAAGGTTAATTCAGGTATTTCATGTCTGATCCAACCCTGAAAGTTTTTTACCCATAATTCTTGTGGCTTATTAATTGTTAATTCGTCCACATTAGAATCATCTAAATATTTTTGAATTGGAGCTAAAAGCATATCTACAGTAGCAGACTTATGTAATGCAAAAGCTTGATTCATTTTTTATATCCACCTAATTAAGCTTAATTAATTATATCATAATTAGCTTTAAAATTAAGAAAACCACTAATTAAAGTGGTTTTCTTTGTAATTCAAATTATTAATTAGTCATGACTAATTATCTAATTAACGAAGTCTATAAACCCCACTAAAATCTAAATCACGAGATACATAAACATTTACTCTATCGCCTTGATGCTTAATTAATGTAGGTGGGATATTGATTGTATTTTCAATAATCTTTTCAGCAACAGCAGATGAATCACTACTCATTCCACTTTGATAATAATTATCACCGTCTAAAGCTTCATTTAACTTATTAGCGGCTACATTACCTAATGCTTTACCTAAACCATCAATTACCGATACTAGCATTGCACCGCCAAAGCGTTTCCAAAAGTGATTGTTTACTCGACCATCCATTCCCATGTCACCTAAGCCACCAGCCGATGGAGAATCAATATTCATGATTACACCTCTAGGCGTTTCAACTCTTGTCCATAAGACAAATACTCTTGCTTGCCCTTGCTGTAAACCACCTTTATATTGACCAATGATTTTAGAACCTCGATCTATTAAGACTACTCGACCACTAGCGGAATAAATATTTCGGGTGACGTTACAAGTCAACATACCGACAGTCGTTGAATTAAACTTAGTTTCTAAAGCACAATCAATCATTGATCCAGCAGAAATCATATAATCACGATTCATCATACGTTGTGCGGCTACGCCTTTAATTGCAGTCGGTGTTAGCTTATTAGCAAGCGAATCAGGCTCTTGACCATCTTCACCACCACTACCACTATTAGCAGATAATGGCGTTGCCATAGCACCACTAGCACCACCAGCCGAACCACTACCTTTAGCAACAAAACCACTATTTAATTTACGTTGTAATGCTAACTCTTGTGGGCTTAATGCAGGTTGAGCATTTACAGGCTGTACAGGCTGATTATTAAAGTTTACAGGCTGTACAGGGGCTTGATTATAAACTGGCGGTGGAACTGCCCCACTATCAACTAATGCAATAGGCTCAGAAGCAGATGCTTCTGAAGCCGCTGGAACATCAATAGGTGTTTCTTCAGCGAAACCTTGATTAAAGTCTTTAGGTGAAGCATTCGCAAAAACATTCGATTGCTCTGAATCTCGTGCTTCTTTGCTTTTTACATTATCACCATCTTTAGGCTTGGTCATAACACCATAAGCCATCCAGCCGACTAAAAGAATCGAAAGCCCAATGAAAAACATCATCATGACCTTTTGCCCACGAGGGGCAAGTTTTTTCTGTTTACCTAAATCCGATTTTTCATTTTCAGTATCAAATAAGTCAACATCATCATCAAATGCTTGGTTATCACCAATTGCATTAACTAAGTCTTTATCGTTTTTATTACTCATTTTCATTACCTCCCACTAATTCACGTTGAACAAATGGTGATACTGTTCCTGACTTGTTTTCGATACCGACCCAGTTCATACCATTATTATAAATTTCAAGTACAGACGATCCTAAACGTAATTTCCATTTAGGATTAACTTTGTGCATAACAATAATATTGTTTGATTGCCCTGTAACCGTTCTATTTACAATTACTTCTTTACCATCTTCTTGTAAAACTGCATAAATCGCAGGAAGATCAACATTTCCAGCAAATTTAAAATAAGTGAAAGTACCATCATCCCAAACATTCATTGGTTTAATTGTTGATGAACCTTTCATGTCATAAGCTAAATTAAATGTACGACCTTTATAGGCTTCATCTAATAAATTAGAACGCTGGCTTTTAGCTTGTAATTTAGCTTCTGTATCAGGATAAGTGAACTTAACTTGATAAACTGCTTTATTTCCATATTGAATATAGAAATTATATGTACGTTTATTGGTAACTAATACTAAGTTAGTGCTTCCATTTTCGACTACTGGTTTAATAAAAACATTATTACCATAAGATTGAAATTGCCAAGCTTCACTATCACCGAAAGCATGTGTTAAATAAACTTCATCACTTTCTAAAACAATATTAGTTGCAACACCAGCTTTTGATTTAATTAAAAAAACTTCATTGTCATGATATTGGACTTGTCTTACACGTTCATCCGCACCTTGAGAACGAGGGTTTAATTCTGCATTTGCATTAAATGAAATTAATGCTGTCAAACAAACCATTAAAAGTGATTTTTTCATTATAGTTCTCGCTCTGCACGATAGCTTGTTACCATAAAGCCAAGTGGATTAAGTAAACGTGTCTGATCACTCATTGCTGTTTTAACGTATTCATACGTTACTGTAGCAATCCAGTTTTCAGGTACAGAATCACCAGTTGTCATAGTTTGGAAGCGAACTACAGCAAGACCATCAATTTTAGAATCAGGTGTAATTGAAATAACTTTTACTAGACGTTGACGTTGTACGCCTAATTGCTTATCACGCCCTACATTTCCATTTTCATTACTGTAGATCATCATGTATTGACCGCCTACAGTTTTTGAACTCATTGAAAGAGTAGTATCATAATTATGCTGAATTGATTGATAAGCATAACCCTCATAATTACGAACATAAGTACCAACCCAATAACGATTGATTGTTTCGTCCATTGTTCGAGTTTGATTTGGTACAGTGCTAATTACTTCAACTGCACCAGTCGCTTTATCTACACGCAAAATATGCGGTTGAGTGTTGGTTAAAGGGAATAATTGATGCCATACCATCATTCCCACACCAAAAGCCATACCAGCCCAACCGAACATCATTGAGCGTTTACGTGATTGAGCAAGCTCAGTCATATAATCACGTTCTAAGCCTTTTGCTTCATCAAGGTATTTAGCCCAACCTTTTTTTGTTTCTTTAGTTTCAGTGCCTAATTCAACTTCTTTTTTAGTATTCTTATTTCTCATTTTGATTCCCCTCTAAATCTGATTTAGTTGCAACGATGCCTTTACGTTCAAGTCTAATTTGTACTTCTTCTGCCGTTTCGCCACTGGTTAAAACGTAAAGTAAATTAGGCACTACTTCTTGATTACCTTGCTTTTGAATAGGCTTATAAACGTAATAAGGTTGCAATTCATTAGGGATAGTTTTATTGATTGGAACTCGTTTATCGAAGTTTCCAACCTCTTGAGGATTCTTTGGGTAACTTTGGCATCCACTTAAAACCAAAGCACTCATACACAAAATGATATACTTACGCATAATTAATACTCTTTAATGTTTACGGTTATGTCGTGCTTTAAAATAATTGTCACGACTAGCCGTATAGGCTGAATTTCCAGCCGCTTTAGCTTCTTGTTTAGTACCGCCATTTGCCGTACTGTTTTTACTTGCACTTCTACCAGCTTGAGAAGCTGATACTTTATTAGCCGCATTTCGTCCACCTTCCATTGCTTTACCAGCACCACCAGCAATTTGACGAATTGCACCAAACAAACCACCACTACCAGCATTAGTTAATTGACCAACATAAGTTGGTAATACAATTAAAACAGCCAGCGTTAATAAGCCCAAAACAGCAGTTACACCAGTATCAAATAACTGTGCTTTATCTGCATCCATTGGAGTTAAAGAGTTAAGATTGTTTTCAAATAACGTACCAAAAATACTAAACACACCAGCAACGAAAACTACTGTTAAAATTGTGTTTAGAACTGCACTCAACCAAGTGAAAAAATATTGCTGTGTTGATTGCCATACCAATGCAATAATAAATATCGGGGCAACACCTAACAGCAAAGATAAAATGATTTTGGATGCAAAAACCCAAAATGCACCAACGATAATGCAAAAGACTGTACCAAGAATTACAAGCCCAGCATAAAAGTAAGGTGCAACAAAGTTATCCCAAGTTGCTTGTTCTGCATATTGCCCTGCAACGTCCATACCACGCCCTAGAATGACATCAAAGGATGCAGCCGCAGTAGCACCAGCTTGAGGAGAAGCAGAGCCTAAACTACCCGACATAACAGCAGAAATCATAGTGTCAGGTACATTGATTAATGAATTAACAATGAATGTTTGAAAATTACCAGCAGTCATAGCAAGCAGAGTAATAATAGAAACTCTAAACATAGTCCAAACCGTATCTTGGATCGGTTCAGATGAATAGCCACGCATAATAGCTACGCCTTGCCAAATAAATGTAAGTGTTAAACCTACGGCAACGGCTGGTGAAATCTCATTAATGATATTTGTTGAAAAGTCATTAACAAATACATTCAATGCACTATTAACTGATAAAAACGTCTGTTCAAAAATATCTGTAGTAAGGCTCATAACTAACAATCCTTAAAATTTGTGTGGAACTGTTTTTGTTGTTTCTTTGCCTGTACTTCGGTTTTGCTCTTTATTCCAGCGTTGTTGAGCTAATTGTGCATTAGCACAATTTTCTTCACCCATTATTTTTTTATAATCAGAAGCAGTTTTAACCCGACTTTCACACTCTTGGATTACTGTTTTTGCTTCGACTATATTTTCAAAATAATAGTCAATACTTTTTGCTTGTTCTACATTTGAAGAACAAGCAACTATTGATGTACTCAACAAAATAGTTGCTAGTCTTTTCATGATTAACACCTATGAATTAGAATCTATGTTGAACCGTTTTTGTAGAGGTTTTACCTGTACTACGGTTGTAATCTTGGATAGCCGCACGTTGTTGTTGCTCGACAAGCTTATCCTCGGCATCAGCCAACATTTTGACTAATTGAATTTTTGATTGTTCAGCTTGCAATAAGCCAACTTCTGTTTGAATACGATTACCCAAGTCAGCAGCCGCTTTAGCATCTTGCGTACCATCCACAGATTGCATCAAGCTATTAAGCTGGTTTAGACGTTGTTGACTTGAATCGAAAATTTGATCAAGCATAACTTTATTGCGTAAAGCATTTTGCTGTTTTGCTTGCTGAATACTTGTAGAGTTAGTACCCGACTTTCGGTTGTTTTCGTATTGTTTTGCTTGGTTAGCCATTTTGTCAGCAATACCATTAATGTTTTTATTCTTAACATCATTGTAAAGTGACTGCATACCACTTGGTAAATAAGACTTTAATGCAGGGTTATTAAACAATGCACCAACGTCACGACTACCGATAATTGCATCATAAGCCGCTTTTTGTTGTTTTAATAAATTTTGCGCTTCCATTAACTGTTGGCGCATTTGATCTAATTGCAAAACAGCTTGAGCAATACTGCCAGCGTCAATTACTGGAATACCAGCATTAACATTGCTAACAGATAGTGCTAAAGCAACGGATAAACAAAGCGTTTTTAATTTCATATTATTACCTATTAGTTATAATTAATTAGTCATGACTAATTAATTAAATCCATTAAAGCTAATGCCATTACGTTGCCAAAATTCAGGCAACCACTTATTAACGTCATTATCGCCTAATTTGTCGATAATGTCATTAACTATTAAAGCATTATCAGGAGTACCCGATAACACTAATAATTCTTTATTCATCCCTCGTAAATTAAATACCGCTTGGCTTGTATTATCACCTTGCTTAATTAAAAACTCACGAGAACCCTCAGCAATGTTTTTAACAATTTCATATTCTTCGGGTGTAACCTTTAAGCCTTTTACATAATCATCATAATCAGCTTTTTGGTTTTGTAATAATAATAGAGTTGCAACTTGAGAAACTAATGTAGAAGAAATATCACTAGATAAAGCATCTTCTGGCTCTTGTGTTGCAAAAATACATAATCCGTTTTGTTTACGAATTGTTTTTAATTTATCTTTAACTAATTTCTTAAAGTAATAATCTTCAAGCATTTTCCAAAATTCATCAAAAACATAAACAAAACGAGTGCCGTCAATCATTTTTTCTGTACGATGAATTAGATACATCATCATTGGCGCACGAATAGTTGGTAATTCGAGAAATTCAGTAACGTCAAAACCAAAAATGCTATTAGCAGTTACGTCTAATGTGTCGATAGGATTATCAAAACACCAACCGTATTGACCACCCTCACACCATTTTTGCAAACGAGCCGCAACTGTAGGGCGTGTATCATTAGAAATAGGATTAGGTAATGCTTGTAATAAAACACTTAAACGTCTGTTTTGAATTGGATGCCCCTCAATTGTATTAAGGGCTTTTTCTAATTCAACATCATCAAAATGATTAACACCATAACCATCTAAGTCTAATAGATGAACTAAGAACTCTTTAATAAACTCACGGCTACAAGTTTGAAAAGGGTTAAATCCGCTAGGTTTACCAGCTTCTAAAGCATTGTAATTACCGCCAATTGCTCTAATGAAAATTTCCATACCTCTGTCTTTGTCAAAAGTAACTAAGCGAGGTTTTTTGTCTTGCATTTGAGCTAAAATAAAATTAAGAACTGTAGTTTTACCAGCACTCGATTGACCAATGATCATCGTATTACCTAATAACTTTTTACCAAAGTCGTCAGAATCATCACCTGATACATGCAAGTTGAAGAAGTTAGGCGTACCGCTTGTTGTCTTAAACAATGTAATAGCAGAACCCCACGGATTACCTGTAGGTTTACCCGAAGCAAAGTTATGAAGTGAATTAAAACACCACCAGTTTTGTGAAGTTATAACTGCTGGTCGAGTGCGCCACTTAAAGTTAGCTGGTAATTGACCAAAGAAAGCACCCTCTAAAGCCATATCGCAAGGCGTTGGGATCATACCAACATCGGTAAAGCTATCTTCAATTGTTTGAAGCTTTGACATAGTTTCTTTAGCACCATCACCAAAGACAGTGATAGTCATGTGATGCTCACCCATGACAAAATCGCCCGACACAAGTTGGTCTAAGGCTTCATTAATTTCTTCAATTTGGCTTACTGCAACGTCTTGAGAATCAATTAATAGTTTCTGATGACGCTGTAAATAGCCTTTAGATGCAATTTTAGAAAGACAGGAAAATGATTGAGTTAAAATAAACTCACTTGCATTTTCCATTAAGATATTTAAATGACCTGAAATAGTCATATTGTCATATTCTTTTAAATCGTAAATACCAAAATATTCACCCTTTTGGTTAGAGTATTTACGAAGTTCACCCATATTTCTATGTTCAGAAAAAAGAGGGCGTGAATTAGCTAAATAATTACAGAATTTTTCACGAGTAACAGGAACTCTTGATCTATCTCTAGTAATTAAATAACGGAAAAATTCAAGTAATTCAGAAAAGGGGCGGTCATTGTGCATATAAACACCTAAACGCTCAGGCGAATAAGTTTTTAATGCTCCCATCATTTGATCAGTTATACGGTTAATTTCTTCAATATAGGCTTCTTGTTGAGAAATTTTATCTGCTAGTTTTAATTTTTCAAATTTAGCAAAAAAGTTATTTCCCATTCCGACCACAGGACGATAAACAATAGTAATGTAATACTCATTTACCAACATTGAATAATCTTTAAATGAGTTTTTATATTCTTTATCTAATTCAGCACAAAAAACATTGTCATAATGTTTTTCAGGATATTCATCAACTTTTCGTCTAACCATGTGTGACCATAAAGCCACGTTTTCTTTTGCAATTGCTTTAAATTTATTATTAAGGTCGTAAACCCAGCGTTCTACAGTTTCTAATTCAGCCGCAAAGTGTGATCGCCCATCTAACTTAATAACGGCAATATATTCGCCATTTTTTGTTGCGATTACACCATCATCCACATGATGCGAATAAGGTATCATTGATGATATTGCACGTTCATTAACTGGACTATCTTTAACTTCACTCATGACACACCTTTTATTTTAACTTACGTTTTTCAGTTAAGGAATAACTACAAGCACCCCACTTTTTACGTAAAGTTTTTGGATAGCGAATTTTCGTATCAATCCAAATACCAATAATACGAAAAGCACGATCATCTTTTTTTGCAATCATTCTAAATAAAATGCCTACAGGTAATAATAAAAACCAAAACAGCATATTACCGAAAGCAATAGCAATAATGGCTACACCAACAAAAGCGGCAAAAGCCGCTTCTGTCGGAATACCCATTATCATACTTGGGCGAGTACACCCTTTAAATAATGGATAAGCCATAATTAGGTCACACTTCCCGAAGTATAGAAGAAGCCTACGATTTCAGTCGCAGACGCAACAATAATGATGCCGACAATAATTTTAATTAAAAGTGACTTGTCAACAAAGTTGAACATATAACCGACACCAGCCCCAATTACAGCTAAAACGGCTGCAATACGAATAATCGGTTGAATCTGTGCTAAAAAGTTTGAAAAGTTGCTGGTTGCAACTGACAAACCAGCAAAAGCTGGAGAACTAAATAAAACTGCCATTAAAGAAACGAAAACAAATCGCTTTAGTAAAGCATTTTTGTTTTGTTTAATTGAAACTGCATTCATAGATAACCTCTATTGAAAAATGTCACGTTTTGACGAACTAAAAATATCATTAAAACCATTATTAGTTTTTGATGATTCTTGTGTTAATAATGTTTGATCTTCTTTCTGTACCACTGAAACAAAACCAACATTATTATTATCATTACTTAATGAATTATTTTCACTAAGTAATGAATTAGCATGATTGGCTAATTCATTACTACCCATACCATTAATTGATTTTACACTATAAGACTTTTGTTGGCTATAATTATTAGACATAAAACCGCTTAAATGTTTATTCACGGAATTAACATAACCATTACTAAAGCCTTTTGTATGATTACCAGTGTTATAACAACTAAATGCACGACTTAGCTTTGTATTAACCTCATAATTACCAGCTCTTGAGTAACATTCTGATAAAATGTATTGCATTGCTTTTAAGTTATTGCATGGATCAAAAACCTGACCTACTGTAATACCTAACCGCTTTAGATTAGCGGAGTTAATTTGTGCATACCCCATGTCAATATTAAAACCATCATTAATAAGTTTTTGTGCAGTAATAACAGCAGTTCTATAGTCTGTAGGTTGTCGTTCCAACCGTTTACCGCCTTTATTAACACCTATTGCAAATGGGTTAAATGCTGATTCTTTTTTAACAATAGAAAGTGTTACATTCTTATCTATTGCTGGCGCACACTGTTCGGCTAATGCAATAAACTCTATCATTACGAAATCCTAGTAATTAAAGTATTGTTGTTTATTTGCTTCATTAACCGCATATTCAGGTTTAATATTGATTTCGATTGTTTTACAGGTATAACCCATAAATGAGCGTGTCGCACGAGTAACACCATCACGGCAAATGGGCTTATTGCTACGCTCAGTAAACATACGAGTGCTAATTGCATTGTTTTCTGTAGTACCGTCACCTTTTACAAATGAACAATGCGGAAAGCCTTTACCTTTTGACAGGTCTTTTAAAACACGTTTAATTGTTGGTTGGCATTCATTAACATTTTTACCGCCAGCGAAACACATAAATGCTTCACAGCCGTAATTATCAGCTTTAACAACCGTTGATACGGCTAATACTGGTAATGATAATAAAAGACATAATGCAGGTTTTTTAATAAGCATATAGCACCTATATAATAATTAAAGTTAAGTCGGGTTGACTAACTTAGTCATAATCCATTTTGAATTATCTTCAAAGTGGACGTTAATTTGTGCTGAAATACCAGCATCAACACAATATTCAACAGCGAAGTTCATACAGTCTTCAAAAACCTTAAATGTTCTAGGTTTATTAGCTTTAACTTGAGCCAGCATAAATGCTAATTTTTTATCAGAATCATTGGGATCATCGACAACAACTGAAATGTACCAACGACCATCATTTTTTGTTAAATCTATGACATAGGGTTTCTGATCAGCAATTAAGCTTTCTGTAAATAACTTCAATTCAGCACCTTTTAACAATGGTTTCAATTCTGTTTCCCAGCTAATCCATAAGACTTTGCAAATATACCAAATATTGCAGAATCTACCGAAAATGAATTATACATCCTTTTTTTTAAAAATATTCCTTTTTTACAAAAAAAGGAATATTTCTGTAAAAAAGTATTTTCTTGGGAGGTTGAATTAACTCCTATTGTTAAAATTTTAAGAAATAATTTAGAAAACGCTCTATTTTGCGTTTTAAGCCCTTTTTTAAAGAAAAAGGTAGTCAGGTGCAGATTAAGCAACAAACGCTCAAAATAGAGCAAATAGAGCAAATTAGAGTTGTATTTAATAAGTGTCATTGTGTTGTTTTTTAGCTTTTCAAAAATTAATATTTAATTAAAGAATCATTCTTTTAGAAAAAAGAAAGCTTTTAATTACTTTTTAGATCACCTGAAAGCCTTGCTGTGTAAGCTTTACAAAGCCTATGTATGGACATTTTCCGATAATGTATGGACATTTTCCGATGTGGATAAGTCGCCATGTATGGACATTTTCCGATGTTTAATAGACATTGTATATTGTGTCTATTAATCATAGGTTTTATACATTTGGGTACTTATACCCTGCTTTTTGTAGTTCATTTTGTCGTTTCGCCCTCTTTTTTAAATTAAAAAAAATGCTTTTTGAGCAATTTTTATTAATGTGCATCCCACTTAGAAAAAAGATGCCTTTAATAGCTTTTAGGTATAGTTGAAAGCATTGCTATATAACACTTCCAATTTGCATGTATGGACATTTTCCGATGTGGATAAGTCATCATGTATGGACATTTTCCGATGTTTAATAGACATTGTATATTGTGTCATTAAATGACATGGTGTATAGTGTCTATTAATAAGCCTGAAAAGCCCTTGATATGCGAGTGCCGTATGCTACCTGAAAATAAACTTATTGTAAAGGATAACAGCCTAATTGATGCAAGTTTTAATCTTTCACTTGTCGAACAACGCATTATGTTATTGGCTATTGTTACGGCTAGAGAAGTTAATA
>RRZU010694651.1_pt1 | contig 13351 bp, 14 predicted proteins | sample 2165561 | NCBI WGS metagenome assembly RRZU01 (sample SAMN10456909, study PRJNA506462) | wastewater metagenome | isolation source: wastewater sludge | place: USA: Moscow, Idaho
CTGGACGCCGACGGGTCCTGGACCCGCATCCACCGCGACGCCGACGGGCAGCCCCTGCCCGACGTGCAGGTCCTCACCTGGGAGTATCGCTCCAAGCAACGCCAGAAGGCGCGGCGCCGCTGACCGCACGCCCACCCTGAGCGACCAGGAAAGGCCCCATGTCGACCATCAACGCCGCGGGTACCGTCCCGTGGCGCCGTCTGGACGACGGCCGCATCGAGGTCGCGCTCGTGCACCGTCCCAAGTACGACGACTGGTCCTGGACCAAGGGCAAGCTGGAGCCCGACGAGCCGTGGGCGGTCGCCGCGGTCCGGGAGACCGCGGAGGAGACCGGGCTGACGGTGCGCCTCGGCCTGCCACTGCCCCCCACGGCATACCGGGTGTTGGACCGGCTCGGCCGCCCGGCGACCAAGCACGTGCGCTACTGGGCGGCCGAGGTGCTCGGCGGCGCCGGTGACCTGGAGCACGAGATCGACGAGGTCCGCTGGCTCGACCCCGTCACCGCGACCGAACGCCTCGACTACGTCCACGACCGGGAGCAGCTGCGGGCGATCCTGCGGGCCGACCGGCGCGGTGACCTGAGCTGTTGGCCGCTGGCGATCGTGCGGCACTCCCAGGCCCTGCCGCGCTCGGCATGGCACCACCCCGACCCGGAGCGTCCCCTCACCGAGCTCGGCGTGCGGCAGGCCACCGTCGCGGCCGGGGTGCTCGCGGCATACGGGATCGAGCGCCTGGTCACCTCCCCGTCGGTGCGGTGCGTCGACACGCTCGCCCCGTATGCCGCGCGCCTGGGCCGGGCGTTGGAGCCGGTCAAGGGCCTGTCCGAGGAGGGTTTCGAGAGCCGCGGGCCCAAACGCGCGGTCCGGGCGGTGCGCACCCTGCTGCACGACGGCACGCCGGCGGCGTTGTGCAGCCACGGCCCCGTGCTGCCGACGGTCCTCGGAGCGCTGCTGCCCCGGATGGCGCCGACCCAGGACCAGATCGGCGCGGCCGAGGCGACCCTCGTCGAGGCCACCGACCTGGGCATGGACAAGGGTGAGGTGCTGCTGGCCCACGTCGTCGGGCTCGCCGAACAGGCCAGGATCGTCGCGATCGAGCGGATCCCGCCGCTCGACGACTGACCGGCGCTCAATCGTCGGGGAGCGTTCAACCCCCATTCACCGGCCGTGGTCCTGGCGTCATCCGGCGTCCCTATCGTCAGCGCCGGGGGACGACGCGGTCCCCCTGCCGACCGCCACCCCGATGGCGGCGGCCCCAGACCTGGCTTCGTCTTCGAGAGGGATCGCCCCGTGACGATCACGCGCACCACCGGCAGCACCCGCAGCACCCGCACCCGCGCCACCCGAATCCTGGGCACCGGCCTGGCCGTGACCGCGAGTCTGGCGCTGGCCGCCTGCGGCAGCGACAACAACAACTCCGGCACCGCCTCCGGGGGCTCGGGTGGTTCCGGCTCCGGTGCCGCCGTCGACTGCCCGACCGGCACGCTCAAGGCCGAAGGCTCCTCGGCGCAGAAGAACGCCATCGAGGCGGCCATCAAGTCCTACCAGACCCGCTGCTCCGGGGTGACGGTCAACTACAACGCGACCGGGTCAGGCGCCGGGATCAAGCAGTTCATCGCCGGGCAGGTCGACTTCGGCGGCTCCGACTCGGCCCTCAAGGACGACGAGGCCAAGGCGGCGGAGGCCAAGTGCAGCGCCCCCGCCTGGCACCTGCCGCTGGTGACCGGGCCAGTCGGCATCGCCTACAACCTGCCCAGCGTGCCCAAGCTGGTGCTCACTGCCGATGTGGCGGCCAAGATGTTCACCGGCGCGATCACCACGTGGAACGACCCGGCGATCGCCGCGCTCAACCCCGGGGTGACCCTGCCCAGTCGGCCCATCACCGTCTTCTTCCGCTCCGACGAGTCGGGCACGACCGACAACTTCACCAAGTACCTCAAGGCGGCAGCTCCCGCGAGCTTCACCGTCGAGGCGGGCAAGAAGTGGCCGGGGTCGGTCGGCGAGGGCAAGCCGCAGAACGCCGGCGTCGCGAGCGCCACGAAGGGCGCCGAAGGCTCGCTGTCCTATCTCGAGTGGTCCTACATCACCCAGAACAGCCTGGGTATGGCGGCCATCGACACCGGCTCCGGCCCGGTCACGCTGACCAGCGAATCGGTCGGCAAGATGATCGCCTCGGCCAAGCAGAAGGGCACCGGCAACGACCTGTCGCTCACCCTCGACTACGCGACGAAGGAGCCGGGCGCCTACCCCATCAACCTCGTCACCTACGAGATCGTCTGCTCGAAGTACACCGACCCGGCCAAGGCCAAGCTGGTCAAGGGCTTCCTCACCCACTTCGCGTCGGCGCCGGTGCAGGCGGCCCTCGTCAAGGAGGGCTACGCGCCGCTCCCGCCGGCCGTCGCGACCAAGGTCGCCGCAGCGATCGCCGCGATCGGCTGACATGTCCGAGACCCTCGAGGGCGTGGCCCGGCTCGTCGGCGACGACGAGCCGGGTCGCCCCGTCGGCCGCCGGGGGGATCTGTGGTTCGGGGGCGCGGCCAAGGGCGCCGGGATCGCCGTCATCACGCTCGTCACCCTGGTCGGGGTCTTCCTGATCTCCCAGGCGATCCCCGCCCTCGCCGGGAACCAGGCCTCCTTCCTCACCTCGCGCGAATGGACGGTCGGCGGCGACGCCCCGCGGTTCGGCATCGTCGAACTGCTCTGGACCACCGTGGTGGCCTCCGTCATCGCGATGGCCATCGCCGTGCCGGTCGGGGTGTGCGTGGCCCTGTTCATCACCGAATACGCCCCGACCTGGCTGCGTCGGCCGGCCTCGCACCTGGTCGACCTGCTGGCCGCGGTGCCCTCGATCGTCTACGGGTTGTGGGGGCTGATCGTCTTCCGGCCGGTCATCGCCCCGCTGGAGCAGTGGCTGCAGACCCGGCTGGGCGACCTGCCGATCTTCGCGCCGACCGGCATCACCGGCGGCACCATCTTCTTCATCGGGCTCGTCCTGGCCATCATGATCCTGCCGATCGTCACGGCGATCTCCCGGGAGGTCTTCGCCCAGACCCCCACCCCGCACAAGGAGGGCGCCCTCGCGCTGGGGGCGACCAAGTGGGAGATGATCACGACCGCGGTGCTGCCCTTCGGCCGCCCCGGCGTCATCAGCGCCGCGATGCTCGCCCTGGGCCGGGCCCTCGGCGAGACGATCGCGGTCACCTTCATCGTGTCCACGCTCGCGCAGGGTCGCCCGTGGACCTGGTCGGTCTTCAACGGCGGCGAGACCTTCGCCTCCCGGATCGCCAACAACGCCGCCGAGTTCGACTCCCCGCAGAAGGCCGGTGCGTTCATCGCCGCCGGGCTCGTGCTGTTCGTGCTCACCTTCGTCGTCAACGCCATCGCCCGGATCGTCATCGAACGCAGGAAGGCCTTCACCGAATGAGCGCCGGCAGCCCGTCCTTGGCCAGCGTCCTGGGTGCCGGCGCGCGGCGCGGCAACGCGGCATACCCGATGGCCTCGGCCCACGACGCTGCGGCCGACGGCGCGGGTCGCAGCGGCACCGCCGACCCGTTCCGGATGCCGCCGGAGTCGTGGACCCGCCGGGCCAAGGACCGGCTCGCCCGGGTCGTCATGTGGGCCTCCTTCGGGCTGGCCATGATCCCGCTGGCGTGGATCCTGTGGACCGTCGCGAGCGAAGGGGCCCACCTGCTCGTGCAGACGGGCTGGTGGACCAACTCGCAGCGCAACATCAACGCGACGGACGCCGGGGGTGGGGCGATCCATGCCATCCAGGGCACCCTCATCCAGGGGGCGGTCACCGCGCTCGTCTCGGTGCCGGTCGGCATCTTCACGGCCATCTATCTCGTCGAGTACGGCCGGGGCAAGCTGGCCCGCGCGGTGTCCTTCATGGTCGACATCCTCAGTGGGGTGCCCTCCATCGTCGCCGCGCTCTTCGTGTATGCCGTGTGGGTCACCACCTTCGGTTTCCAGCGGATCGGCTTCGCCGTGTGCCTGGCCCTCGTGCTGCTGATGATCCCGGTCGTCGTGCGCTCGACCGAGGAGATGCTCAAGCTGGTGCCCAACGAGCTGCGCGAGGCGTCCTATGCCCTCGGCGTGCCGAAGTGGATCACCATTACCCGGGTGGTGTTGCCGACCGCGTTCTCGGGCATCGTCACCGGGGTGCTGCTCGGGCTGGCCCGGGTCATGGGTGAGACGGCGCCGCTGCTCATCCTCGGGCCCTACACGAAGAGCATCGCGACGAACCTCTTCGGCGGCTACATGCCGACGCTGCCGACGATGATCAACCAGGACCGCAGCGACATTGGCATCGAAACCGCCGTCGAGCGGATGTGGGCGACCTCGCTGACGCTCATCCTGCTCGTGCTGATCCTCAACCTCCTCGGGCGCCTCATCGCCCGGCGCAGCGCCGTGCGCTGACCACCCCAGACCCGTCCACCGAGACCGTTCACGAGAACCGGAAGGCGCGCCTTCGAATGGCCAAGCGCATCGACGTCAAAGACCTGAGCATCTACTACGGCGCGTTCAAGGCCGTCGACGGGGTGACGATGACCATCGAGCCCAAGTCGGTCACCGCCTTCATCGGGCCCTCCGGCTGCGGCAAGTCGACGGTGCTGCGCACCCTCAACCGGATGCACGAGGTCATCCCCGGCGGGCGGGTGGAGGGCAGCATCACCCTCGACGGCCAGGACCTGTATGCCGCGGACGTCGACCCGGTCAGCGTGCGCCGCACCGTCGGCATGGTCTTCCAACGACCCAACCCCTTCCCGACGATGACGATCTTCGACAACGTCGTCGCGGGCCTGCGCCTGGGCGGAGTCAAGAACAAGACGCTGCTGGCCGAGGCCGCCGAGCTGTCGCTCAAGGGCGCCAACCTCTGGGAAGAGGTCAAGGACCGCCTGGACAAGCCCGGCGCCGGCCTCTCCGGTGGGCAGCAGCAGCGGCTGTGCATCGCCCGGGCCATCGCGGTGCGCCCGAAGGTGCTGCTCATGGACGAGCCGTGTTCGGCCCTGGACCCGATCTCGACTCTGGCCATCGAAGACCTCATCGGTGAACTCAAGGCCGACTACACGATCGTCATCGTCACCCACAACATGCAACAAGCCGCCCGGGTCAGCGACCGGACGGCGTTCTTCAATCTCAAGGCCACGGGCCAGCCGGGGCGGTTGGTCGAGATGGGCGACACGTCGGTGATCTTCAGCCACCCGCACGAGCGGGCGACCGAGGACTACATCAGCGGCCGTTTCGGCTGACCGGGCCTCCCAGCCCCAGGGCGCGGTCGATCTCCTCGGGGGTCAGGTGCCGATCGGGGTCGGCCGCGACGGCATCGACGAGGCCGGCGACCATTTCTCGCTCCTGCAGCGACGCCTCATCTCGCAGCCCCACGGCGGCTCCTGAATCGTCCATGGGGACACGCTAGAGGCACAGATGCAACAGCGGGGCGAAAGGGTGCTGTGCGTTGTCTGACGCATCGGTGGGGGTGCGACCCGTGGGTCGGAGTTGCGCCGGACCGGGAGCGCCTCACGGCGCGTGGCCGCTCTAGGCGGCTATCTGTGGGACCCGGGGCTGCCGCGGCCCGGCGCACGCGTCACGATACCCGCTCCGAGCCCCGAACGACCCCACCCGAACGGGCAGATCAGGTGAGTTCGCCCAGACGCCAGAGCGCGGCGGCCGCGGTGAGGTCGTGCGCGGTGCCCGCGAGGGCGGCGGCGGCCTGTGCGGCGTCGGGCCCTTCGGAGACCTCGGCCCGGCCGGCGCTGACCACCCGGCAGAAGGCCGCGGCCCGTTCGAGGGCCACCGCGAGATCGCCGTCGAAGACCCCACGCAGCACCGCGTCGAGCAGCTCGCGCAGCTCCTGGGGGCCGGGTGGCTCCTCGGGCCCCGCGACGACATGGTCGACCCCGGTATGCCGCATGCCCGCGGCATACTCGCGGCTCGCTACGAGCGGGTGCAATCGCACCCACTCCCGCAAGGCGTAGAGCCGCCACAGCGCACCCGGCAGCGAGCGCGGTGGGCGGGTCGACCACAGGTCGGCGACGGTCGAGAGCCCGACGTCCTCGACGAGCGCGACGAGGCGGGCGGTCAGGGCCGGGTCGTCGGCGGCCCGCCCGGCCCGCACGAGCACCGCCGCGCTCTGATGGGCGGCTTCGATCTCCTGCACCGGGTCGACCGCGCCGCCGTGCTCGGCGAGCTGGGCGTTGTCGAAGAAGAGCGGTCGCCGGTGCCGCCGCCCGCCCGCGTCGGCCCCACTGGCGGGGCCATCGCCCACGCCGCTCGCGGGGCCACTGCCCGAGCCGGTCACCCGGCCACCTCCCTCGGGCCGGCCCGCAGCGCCCGGATGAGGCGCAGCAGCACCAGGCCCACCAGGGCCGAGAGCACGACGAGGACCGCGAAGCGTCGGGCCGGCACGAGGGGGTCCTCGGTGACGGTCACCGGAGCCGGCGCGGCTGGCTGTGCGGCGCGCAGCGCCCGGGCCTGCCCGGGCAGCTGCGGGCCGGGCCGGTCGGGGTCGAGGGTGAGCGTCACCGCGTCGTAGGGCGCCAGCACCCCCCACCCGAACACGTCGTCACGGGCCTCGGAACGCGGCCGCAGCGCACTCGCCTCGATCCGGTACTTCCACAGCGCCGGCCCCTCCTGCGGGTAGCGGGCCGCGACGAGGGCGGCGGTGGCGGCCACGAGCGGCACCGCATAGCTGGCCTCCGGCGTGGCGCCGACGACGCAGTCGCCGAAGCGCCCATAGGTCGTGGCCAGCCGTTCTCCCGGGGCGGCCACCCCGACGTGCGGGCCGGGCATGACCGTCGGGCTGCTCGACCCGGCGTGGGTCACCGCCGTCACCCCCAGCACCCCCGGGTATGCCGCGGGGTAGCGCAGCCCGAGCGGCTGATCGGCCGCCCGGTCACCGGCGCTGGCCACGAGCAGGGCGCCCTTGGCCTGGGCGTACTCGACGGCGGCGGCCAACTCCGGCGTCGACTGGTTCTGGCTCATCGCGATGGCGATGACCTGGGCGCCGGCGTCCGCGGCATACCGGATGCCGGCGACGAGCTGCTCGGGCCGGGGCACGAGAGCGGCATACCGGGGATCGTTCGTGGCCCGCAGCCCGTAGACCTGGACGGGCAGGATCGTGGCCCGCCGGGCCAGGCCGACGACCCCGGAGCCGGGCACCGCCCGGGCCGCGATGAGGCCCGCGACGCTCGTGCCGTGCCCGTCGGCGTCCCGCAGACCCTGCGGGTGGCGCACCTGCGCCGCGTCGGCGAGCTCGGGCACGAAGCTCGTGCCGGGGCGCACCGCCGTGCCCTGGCCGGGTTGGGTGAAGTGCGGGTTGTCGGCCTCCAGGCCCGAGTCGAGCACCGCTACGAGCACCCCGTCGCCGTCGGCTCCGGCGGCCCACAGGGCGCTCGCCGCCCGGTACTGCGCCAGTGGATAACTCGGCTCCGCCAGGTAGACCGGCGCGGTGCGCTGGTCACAGCTGTCGGCGGCCTGGGCCGGCACCGGCGCGACGGCACCGGCGGCGACGCCACCGAGCACCAGGGCAGCGGCGGCCACCCGAGACAGCGACCGAACGCGGGTCATGGTCCCTCCGCCGCGGGGCTGCCTGGGGAGCGCAACGCGGCGGCTTCGCTGAGGGCCGGCCCGGACGGGAACAGCAGGATCCACGGCCCGGGCACGACACCGGGTGTGACGGCCGAGTAGCCGAGCCGGGCCAGGGTCTCCTCGGAGGGGTCGACGATGGCGAACTTGCGCCCGGACTGCTCGATGACGTAGACCGGCCCGGCCGGTGCCCCGGTCGAGTTGACCCGCACGAGGGCGCCGCGCCCGGGCTCGACCCGGGCGCCGACGGGTGCGGTCGCCAGCGGGTCGTCGTCAGCGACGACGACGAGTCGGCTGCCCGGTGGCCGGTCGCCCCCGGGGCTGTCCAGCACGGCACAGAGCACGCCGTCGGTCGGCGTGGGCAGCGCCTCGGGCCACAGCGTCGGGTAGGCCTCCCGGGAGCGGGGGCTGGGTGCGACCGCCGCGAGGTCGGCCGGCGTGACCGGGATCGGCTGTCCGAGGGTGGGCTCCTGGGCGCGATACACGGCAGCCGCGAACGGCGTGAGCTGCACCGTGCCGTCGGGCACGATCAGCCCGTATGCCGTGCCGCCGTCGGCCTCGGCGACCCCCACGACCTGGCCGATCGCGGTGACCTTGCCGCCCATGACCAGTCCGGCGGGCGCGTCGGGCGGGATCGGTTGCCCACGGCCGGGCACCACCAGGCGCAGCTGCGGGCCGTTGCTCAGCAGGTCCAGCCAGCTGCCCGGCACCGGCATGATCTCGGAGCGGTCCAACCGCAGCTCCCGCTGCAGCGCCGCAGCGCTGGCCGGCGGCACCGCGAAGCGCTGTCCTCGGGCCACCAGCCAGGTCTGCCCGGCGGAACTCACCAGGCGGCCGGGCTCCGCGGCGCCGCCGGTCGGTGCCGGGGCCCGGGTCGGTGCCGGGGCCGAGCGCACCGTGGTGCGGATCTCGCCCTTGGCCAGACAGCTGACCCAGCCGGTGGGCAGCAGGGCATTGGCCGGGGGCAGATCGTCGGGGGCCCCGATGATGCCGCGCGGTTCGCCGCGCTCGGTCGAGGCGATCTTGTCGTCGTCGACGACGATGACGCGATAGCCGGTCTGGGCCGGCAGCATGAGCCGCGCCGACGTCGCGTTGAGCACCGGGTAGAGCTTGCCCTTGGCACTGACGAACCGGGCCGCGGACTGCCGGGCGATGACGACGTGGGCATCGGACCAGCCGTCCTCCAGAGGGGAGGTGAAGACGCCGGTGAGCGCCGATCCGCCGAGCAGCAGGGCCGCGACGGCGGCGCCGGCGACGACCGGGCGGGCTCGGGAGACGCTCTCGACGTCGCGGCCCGCGGGTGCGCCGCTGACGAAGGCAGCGACCAGCCGCCGGCGGTTGTAGCCGTGCGCGTCGACGAGGTCACGTTTGCTCGCCATGTCAGCCCCGGTGCTCGCGCGGGCGCGGTGGCCGGGACGCCGGTGCCCTCACCGGGGCCCGCTCAGCAGGCCGATGGCGCTGAGCAGCAACGGGGCCAGGGCCACCAACGCTGCCGCCTCGACGAGATCGAGCAGCCGCCCCCACCGCACGCTGGTGCGTTTGGGTGCCGCGAGGCCGACGAGCACCCCCACCCCGACGACGGCACCGACCGCTCCGATGACGATCGCCCAGTCGGGGTGGGTGAGCACCGCGGCCACCGTGCCGGTGCCGATGCCCAGCGCCCCGCCGACGACGCCGACCGCGACGTCACGGCCGAGCAGGCTTTGCCGGGTCCGCATGATCTGGGCCAGGCCGGCCGCCCACACCAGCCCCAGGCCGGCCCAGCCGAGCGTCACGACGGACGGCGCGCCGATGGCGACGAGCGCGGCGATGCTCACCGCGAGCCCGAGGGAGATCTCGTGGGCGCGCTGCACGCGTGCCGCGACGTCGGCGGTGTCGATGGGGTCGGGGTCGGCGAGGATGTCGGTCTCGGCGGTCATCGGGGCCGGCACCGCGCGCGTGGACGCCAGGGCGAACCACGGCACGACGCTGCCGAGCACCACCGCGACGGTCAGGACGATGGCCAGCACCGGCGCGGGGGCCAGGCCGGTGATCCGCAGGATGCCGCCGAGGACGACCGCGACCACACCGAGCACGTAGGCGGGCAGGAAGACCCAGCCACGCCGGCCGGTGATGGCGCCCGCCGCCAGGCCGGTGAGCACGAGCACTGCGCCGGCCACGAGCAGCGGGGTCTGCCACCACGGGCCCGTGCTGCCGGCGAAGGCACCGACCACGGCGTATGCCGCGGCGCCCCCGCACACGAGCACCGCGGCCGTCTCGTCGCCGGTGCGCCGCGCGAAGACCGCTCCGGTCGACAGGAGCAGGACGGTGAGCACACCCGCGACGACGAGCACGGGGGCACCGGCGCCGCGGTGCACGCCGAGCAACAGGGCTCCCAGCCCGAGCACGAGGCCCGCCACGCTGAGCAGGGTGACCCGCGCCGCCTGCTCGCTCCAGCCGGGCCCGGCCGCTTCGACGGCGTCGGCCACCGCCTCGACGACGTCGTCGTAGACCTTGGCGCTGCGCAGGTCGGCACCCGCGACAAGACGCAGCAGCGCACCGTCGCGGACCCCTTGGGCGAGCAGGCTGGCGTCCTGGTCGAGAGTGCGCCCGTCACCGGCCACGAACTCGTAGCCACCGTGCACCTGGTAGGGGTCCAACGCACCGACCGCGGCAGCGATCTCCGGCTCGAGTTCGGCCACCGGAAGGCGCGAGGGCAGGACCAGATCGATGACCCGCTCACCGGAGGCGACACTCACCCGGACCAGATCGGCGGACGCGAGAGGGCCGGTCGACGCCGACGACGGAATCGTCACGCTCACCCTCCCTGCCCGGCCGTGAGACGGATGGCCGATCCGTCGATCGCCCGGGACGGGCGACCGGCGGCGCGGGCCGACCGATCGGTTCGGACTCTATCCGGACTCAGCGCACGACACCGTCTCCGGGCTCGGCGCCCTCCACCCACTCCTCGTGGACGAGCACCAGCCCGTCGAGGTCGGCCCGCTCCACGTCGCGCTCCCGGCGGTCGCCGCGTGCCGGGCTCGTCGAGGGGCGACCCGCCTGACGCTGCCCGGCGCCCGCCTGACCCGCCGAGCGCTGCCCAGCGCGGCCGCCGCGATCGCCGCGACCGCCTGCGGACCGACCGGCGGCGCCGTCCGCGCTGCCCGACCCGCCGCGCCCGACCGTCGCGCCCTTGCCGCTGCCCCGGCCAGTCGCGCCGGCCCGACCGGACGCGGTGCCGGTGCCGGCGGGGCCGGTGCCGACTCCGGGTGTGCCGGCCATCCCGCGGACCGCACCGCCGGCGCGGGTCACGCCGGCACGGGCACTGGAGACACCGCCGGGCGCACCCGGCATACCGGGAAGTCCGGCTCGCCCGACGCCGCCGCCGCCAGCCGAGCGTGCCCCGAGGCCGCCCACGGCCGCGCCGAGCCCGGCCGTGGCCGCCGAGCCGAGGGTGCCGGCGCCGAGGCCACCGGATCCGCCGACCATGCCACCGAGGGAGCCCACCGTGGCGGCCGAAGCCACCCCACCGCCGACCGCGCCACCCACGGCCCCACCCATTGCGCCACTCACGGCGCCGCTGCCATCGGCGCGCACCACGACCGGCTGGGTCGTCGTGCCACCCTGGCCAGTACCAGCCGTACCACCGGCACCGCCGCCGATCCCACCGCCGCCGATCCCGCCCCCGCCGCCGCCGGCACCGCCACCCGTGCCGCCGCCGCCACCAGAGCCACCGCCGCTACCACCGCTACCCGAGCCACCGCCGCTACCGCTACCACCGCCACCGGTGCCGCCGGAAGACGTGCCACCACCGCCGACGCTGCCGGAACCACCCGCCGTGGCCGAGCCGGCGCCGCCGACGGTGACACGCGCGCCGCCGGGCGACCCGGGCACCTCGGGGGTGCCCATCGTCGCGGCCACCCGGTCGGCGACCCCGCCGAGGGCTGCCTCCATCGTCGTGTAGATGCCGGCCATCACCTTCTCCCGCTGCGCGAGGGCGGCGGCATACGCGCTCTGGCGGTTCTCGTACTGCGCCACTTGCTGCACCGCGGCGAGCGACATGACCTCGATGGTCGGGGCCACTGGCTCGGCCCAGGACGGCTCGTGGTAGGCGTTCGCGCCGGTGATCGCGGTGGCCAACGCGTGGAAGGCGGTGTTCAACGCGGTGACCGTCGTGTCGATGGACGTGGTCTTCTCGCCGACCGCCTTGACCAGTTCCGTCGTGGCCGCGACGGCGGCGGTCGCGCCGTCGTCGTGCCACAGGGACTCGAGCTGACGGCTCAGACCGCGCAGGGTGTCGGCAAGACTGGTGAGCGAGGTGCTGGTCAGCTGTAGCGCCGTGGCCGACTGATCGATCCGACCCAGGTCGACCGAGCGCAGCGCGGCGCGCAATCGGATCTCGTGCGGCCCCTGATTGGGGAAGGACGAGTTCGACGGTTCGTGCGACTGCATCGGGTCAGGCCCCCTGCTCCCCGGGTGCCGCGACGGCCTGCGCCGGCCGTGGCCCGGAGTACGTCAGATCGCCGGCGGATCGGGTGGCCTCGCGCACCGACCTGGTCGCCTGGGCCAGGTCATCGGCACTGGCCTGCTCGGCATTCTCGATGTTGCGGGTGGCCACCATGGCCGCGCTCGTCATGCCGGTGGCGGCCTGCCCGACGGTCGTGACCAGCTGCTCGACCAGGCCGATCGTCGCGTTCAGGTGGGCGTCGACGGACACCCCGGCAGGTGACCCCCCGAAGATGCCGCGTTGGGTGCGGCTGGTGAGCCCGGCCATCTGTCGGTCGGCCTGGGCCAACACCCGCTCGATCTCGTGCACGGTGCGCAGCACGGCACGACGCACCTCCTCGAGCTCGATGTCGATCTTCGCGCCCATCAGTTCCTCACCCCTTGACTACCCACCCCGTGATCGGCCCACCCCGCCGGCTCGCCGGGTCGGCTGCTCGCCCCCCGCGAGCACGCCGATCAGGAGAACAGGTCCGTGTTGGCCTTCTCGGCCCGTTGTGCGCGCTCGGCCGCTCCCTGGATCGCCATCGGCATGGCAGCGAGCGCGTCGTTCATCTCCCGGATGCAGTCGTTGACGCGCTTCTCGAAAGCGTCGAACGCGGCGCGCGAGTTGGTGCCCTCACCCCACTGGGACAGGGTGTTGCGCAGTTTGTTGGTCATCTCGTGTGCGCCGTTGGTGATCTGGTCGCTGCTGCGGCGCACGAAGCCGGCGTACTCCATGAGCTTGGGAACGCTGACGGACGTGATGTCGGACATCTTCTAACCCCTTGTCGTCTCGATCGCGGTGCAGTGCTCAGATGGCGGTGCGGACCGGCCGGGCGGACTTGGCCAGGTCGGTGGCGGCCTCGTCCTGGCTCGTCGCCGCGTTGCGGTCCGTGTCGACCATGCGCTGGGCGAAGCCCTCGAACTCGCGCACCAGGCGGGCGGCGTCGTCGGCCCAGTCGCCGACCAGCTTCGCCAGAGCGCCGGCGGCCTGGCCCCGGTAGGCGTTGCCGAGGGCTTGCTGCTCGTGCAACACACCCTGGATGAGCCGGGTGAATTCGGCCTGTTTCTGCTGGATCTCGCGGGCGGCCTCCTGCTGTGCGCCGATCCGCAGTTCGGTGGTGTTGCTCATCGGACCCCTCCTAACGTGGACCCCCTGGCGGGGTGGTGGAATCGATCGGCGGCCGATTGCGGGGCCGCCGGGTCGCCGCCCGCAGCCCCCATGGGCGTCCTTCCCTTGACGCCCCAGCCCCGGGCTGAGTTCCCTCGTCGAGCGAACTTGCTCGGGTGAGGTGCTCGCA
>RRZU012591051.1_pt1 | contig 13351 bp, 16 predicted proteins | sample 2165561 | NCBI WGS metagenome assembly RRZU01 (sample SAMN10456909, study PRJNA506462) | wastewater metagenome | isolation source: wastewater sludge | place: USA: Moscow, Idaho
ATCAGATGCTGTTGCCGTAACAAGAACGACACTATCTCCATATTGAACTAAACAAGCCCCATCTGCCTGCTCGGCCACTTTTCCTATTGTTATTTTTAAATCTTTGCCTTTAAATTGATATGAATATTCTTTTGTCATTTTTCCTCCAATAAAAGATTTGCTTATAATTAAAGATAAGAGCGGTCTAAGCCGCTCTTATCTTTAGAACCTCATTCATTAACCACGGATATTTAATCGTTTGATTAAGTCACGATATCTTTCGATATCCTTAGATTTAAGATAGTTAAGAAGACCTCTTCTGTTACCAATCATCTTAAATAATCCCCTACGAGAATGGTGATCACTTTTGTGAGTTTTCAAATGTTCTGTTAAAGAACTGATTCTATGGCTTAATAAAGCTATTTGAACCTCTGGAGAACCTGTGTCTCCCTCTGCTGTTTTGTACTCATCGATAATTTGTTTTTTTTCTTCTGCTGTCATCATAATAATGATTCCTCCTAATAATTTTATTCACCGCAGCTGTTGTTAACGTTGAGGATTCGCTTAACAACGCAACAGTACAAATATTATATTAACATATTTCTGTATACTTGTAAATCTTTATTAGAAATATAGTCCTTGTCTTTGTGTAATTGTTTGATTAATTCTTCTACGGAAGGATATAGATCATTATCTCTCATGTATTCAATAAAATATATCCTTTGTGTTTGTCCATAAATATTTCCAGAAAAGTTTAATAGATAGGTTTCTATTTTCTTCTCTGTTTCATGAAATGTTTTGTTTTCACCTATCGCTGTCATGGATAAAAAAAGATCTTCTTTTATAAGGCTTATAGTAAAATATACTCCTTCTTTGGGAAGGATATAATACGAATTTTCAAGATTTGCTGTAGGAAACCCTAATAAATGCCCCCGATCTTCTCCATGAATAATCGTTCCTTCTATAGAGTAGGTGCGTCCTAAATATTTATTTGCAGACTTGATATCTCCTCTTTGTAAGAAATTTCGTATCAGGGTACTTTTTACAAGTTGATTATTAAGACAATAATTGTCAATTTCAAATAGCTGAAATTCATTATGAATGAAATGTTCTATCAGAAACTCTGTATTACCCCTTCCTTTATGTCCGAAAGTATAATCTTTTCCTACCACAACACCTTTGCATTTTGTCTGAGAAATTATAAAGGATATAAATTCATGAGGTGTTGTTTTGGAAAACTCAAGATCAAATTCTTTTGTAAAAACAATATCTACCCCTTTATTTTCTAAAAGTGAAATTTTATCTTTTAAAGTAGTCATAACAAATTTCTTACTGCTGGGATATAGCACCTTGCCAGAATGATCTTTAAATAAAAGAACAGCACTTTTTAAATTCTTTTTATGTGCAATAGTAACCATATTTGAAATCAATTCTTTATGGCCTAAATGCAAACCATCAAAATTCCCTAAGGCAAGTATTGTTTCTTGTGAATTTTTCGTTTTTTTATCGTCTAAATCTATAATTTTCATAATGTCCTCTAATGCAATAGCTTTTTCACTTTAATGATATTAGAATGATTGCTTTTGTAGATTTCGCCAATCCCAATAAATTCATTTCTGCAATATATTAGATTTTGGTCCATTTTTTCTAATCGTGTAGGAATTTTTGCACCATTAATGATAAGATCGTATTTATCCTCATCAACATCTACTCTTTGCAAATGTGTAAGTGCATAGTCCATTGGAAGGATAATTTTATTTATACAGGATAGGTATCTTTGTACTTGTTCCAGTGTATAACACTGTTCTACAGATATTCCAGAAGAACGTGTTCTCAGCAAATAAGACATAGTGCCGCATGTATTTAAGGATTCTGCAATATCTTTTATAAGAGTCCGAATATAGGTTCCCTTGGAGCAACCGATGCGGATCAAGGCCTTATTACCATAAGTTCGAAGGAGTTTTGCATGGTATATACGGACATAAATAGATTTTCGCTCAATTACTTTTCCTTTTCGCGCATATTCATATAATTTTTTGCCTTTTATTTTCTTTGCAGAATACATAGGTGGTATTTGTTGTATCTCCGAATTATTAATTTTATCCAAAGCAGATTTTATTTCTTTTGGATCCGGAATTTTATTAGAATATCTAACAACATCTCCCCAAATATCCTCTGTTGTGGTTTCTATTCCAAAGGTAATTTCCGCAATATATTCTTTCGGATGCTCCATCATATAATCACTTATTTTTGTCGCTTTACCAACGCAGATCGGAAGAGCGCCGGTAGCATTTGGATCAAGAGTACCTGAATGACCAACTTTTTTTGTTTTTAATATACCCCTTAATTTCGCGACCACATCATGTGAAGTAAAACCTGTTTCCTTGAAAATCGGTAAAATCCCTTTAAGATTTCCATTCAATTTCTTCAAACCTCGCTAATAATTTTCTTTTTACTTCCTTTAAACTTCCCTTTATCGTGCATCCAGCTGCAAATGTATGTCCTCCGCCGCCAAATGTACTAGCAATATCACTTACATCTAGGTATGTTTTACTTCTTAGACTCACTTTAAATTCATTCTCATCTTTTTCTTTTATTAATACAGAGAGTTCTACACCGCCGACATTTTTAAACTCATTAACAGCTTCATCTACTTCTGAAATCGTGGTGTTGTATTGTAAAGCCTGTTTTAGTGTTACCCATGAGAGTGCAACACGATCTTTGCAAAAAAATTCAGATCTAGACAATATTTCAATTTTTAATCTTTTTGACTCTATCGATTCGTTTTCATAAAGATAGAACATAATTCTGCGCTTATCGGCCCCGGAATGAAGAAGATCCGAAGCTGCTTTTAATGTACTTTCTGTAGCGGCTGGATACAAAAACCTTCCCGTATCGGTACAGATTCCTGTATATAAACCATCTATTGAATGCTGTGTGAAAGGAAAATCACCATGCTTCAATAATTCATAGACAATTTCACAGGTAGAACTATAGTCGCCTTTTACTAAATTAATATCTCCGTAATTTTCGTTACTTTTATGATGATCAATATTGATTATTTTTGTATGAGGGTTTGCAAATAAAATATCTACATCACCCAGTCGATCCTTATTCGCGCAATCTAAAGTAATATACAAATCAATATTATCTGGGATAGTATCTGTCATACTATCCAGTCCTTCTAAAAATTTTAGATATCTAGGAATTTCATCTAATTGAAGTATTGTTACATTTTTGCCCATTGTTTTCAAGGAACTGCCCAGACCAATGAGAGAACCTAAATTATCCCCGTCTGGACTAAGATGAGAAGAAAGCAGAATATTATCTGCTTTCTTAATTTCATTTTCAATAATATTGAAAATATTATTCATTTTTATTGTCCTTGTCGTGAATCTCATCAATTAGATTATTGATATGGATTCCTCGTTCTGTTGATTCGTCTAATTTAAAAACAAGTTTTGGTATTTGACGAAGATTTACAGATTTTGCAATCTCCTTTTTGAAAAAGCCGGAAGCTTGTCTGAATCCTTCTAATGTTTCTTCCTTTTTCTCTTCATCCCCAATCACTGATATATAAACTGTTGCAAAGCTTAAGTCGTTCGTAACATGTACTTCAGTGATACCTGTATTAATAGTATCGATTCTAGGATCTTTGACGTCGTTATATAAACTTGTGGAAATAACTTTTTTGATTTCAGCTGAAATTCTATGAACTCTTTTATTATTCATATTAACCTCTATCTTTTCACTTCACTCATAATGTAGGCTTCCATTTCATCGCCTTCTTTAATGTCATTATAGTTTTCTAAGCCAACGCCGCCTTCATATCCAGTAAGAAGTTCCTTTGCATCATCTTTAAAACGCTTCATGGAAGATACCTCTCCTTCAAAGATTACAACATTATCACGAATAAGACGGATCGTAGACTGCCTTGTTAGTTTTCCGTTTGTTACATAAACACCTGCAACATTCCCGATATGCGGTACCTTAAATACCTGTCTTACTGTAGCACGGCCTAATACTTTCTCTTCAAACTTAGGATCCAGCATTCCTTGAATGGCATTTTTGATATCTTCAATTGCGTCGTATATAACTCTATATGTTCTGATATCAACACCTTCGTGTTTCGCCATATCCATAGCACCTTGAGAAGGGCGAACGTTAAACCCAATTATTACTGCTTTGGATGCAGTAGCAAGCATTACATCAGAATCTGTAATTCCTCCTACAGCACCATGAATTATATTTACCTTTACTTCTTCATTGCTTAATTTAACAAGAGACTGACGTACAGCATCAATAGTACCTTTCACGTCCGTTTTAACAATGATATTTAAATCTTTTAAGGCACCTTCTTCTATTTTAGAGAATAAATCATCTAGTGAAATATTATCTCCTTGATGAATCATTTCTTCTCTTTGAATATCTCGGACTTTACTTGCATAAGTTCTTGCAGTTTTCTCGTCCTCTACTTCATAAATCTTGCCACCTGCTTCTGGCACTTCAGACAAACCTAATATCAATACAGGAATAGAAGGACCTGCCTTTTTAATCTTTTTGCCTTTATCATCGAACATCGCTCTAATTCGACCGCTTGCTTTTCCTGAGACAACTTCATCTCCCATGCGCAATGTACCTTTTTCAACGAGAACAGTAGCTGTTGGCCCTCTTCCTTTATCAAGTTGTGCTTCAATAATCGTACCAACGGCTCTACGATCCGGATTCGCTTTTAGCTCTTCCATATCCGATACCATTAAGATCATTTCTAATAGATCATCGATACCTTCGCCAGTTTTTGCAGAAACAGGTACTATAATCGCATCTCCGCCCCATTCATCAGGCATTAATCCGTTATCTGCAAGTTCCTGTTTAATTCTAGCATCATTTGCATCCGGTTTATCCATTTTATTAACAGCGACAATGATAGGAACTTCCGCAGCTTTCGCATGATTTATCGCTTCTATTGTTTGAGGCATGACACCATCATCAGCTGCAACAACTAAAATAGCGATATCTGTTACTTCAGCTCCTCTAGAACGCATCGCTGTGAAGGCTTCATGGCCAGGCGTATCTAAGAATACAATTTTATTACCATCGATATTAACTGTATATGCTCCGATATGCTGTGTAATACCGCCGGCTTCGCTGCTTGTAACGTGACTTTTACGAATTCTATCTAATAATGATGTCTTCCCATGGTCGACATGGCCCATTACTGTAATAACTGGAGGACGTGGTTTTAGAGTTTCTTCAGCATCTTCATAATCTAAATCGAAATCAGATTTTTCTTCTTCCGGCTCCTGTAATGCTATTTCTTTATTAAATTCCCCAGCTATTAATTCTGCTGTGTCAAAATCCACATCTTGATTTTGATTCGCCATAATTCCTAATTGTATAAGTTTAGAAATAAGCTGAGTCACAGAAACATCAATCGCTTCTGCTAGATCCTTAACTGTGATTGTAGAAGAGATATAGATTACACCAGCTTCTTTTTTGTCGGACTTATCTTCAGAAACTTGGCTTGGAGCATTTTTTTGTTTTTGATTTGACTGTTTATGTTTTTCTTTATTCCGCTTAGATGAATTAGATTTTTGTTTTGGTTTTTCTTTCTTCTCAGAATTTTTTTTGTTTTCTTCTGCCTTTTCTTTTTTTTCATCTTTAGAACTATATTTTTTTGATAATTCTTCTTTCGCTAATTGATAACTATCGTCATCTAGAGCTGCCATGTGACTTGTGATATCAAAACCTAATGTATTTAGCTCGGATACAGCTTCTTTTGCAGGAATATTCAACTCTTTAGCTAATTCGTAAACTCTTATTTTCTTCATATATAGCTTCCTCCTATTTCGCATTCACGTTTTTTACATAATCTTTTATCTCCTCATATAAATTTTGCGTGATTTCTGTTTTCAATGCGTGTTCTAACTTGTGATTCTTTTGCGCTAATTCTATACAGGAAGGGTCTTTACAGATATAAGCACCGCGCCCATTTTTTTTGCCGGTAGGATCTGCTAAAACTCCTTCTTCTTTATTATTTACTATTCTTATGAGATCATTCTTTGCCTTGTTTTCACCACAGGCTACACATTTTCGCATAGGAATCTTTTTATTCTTCATTTTCAGCCTCATCTAAGTTAATCATCTCTTCCAGTTTGGAAATTTGATCTGATATAGAACTCTCTATATCACGAGAAGGTTCTAAATATTCATTTTCGCCTTCGTATTGAACTTCAATGGAGCCACTCTCCATTTCATTGAGATATTGTTTATTTCCTTTTATATCAATTTTCCAGCCTGTTAATTTTGCTGCTAGTCTTGCGTTTTGACCCTCTTTTCCAATTGCTAAGGATAACTGATCCTCTGGTACAATTACTCTAGCATTTTTGTTTTTCTCATCTATAAAAACAGATTCTACAGTAGAAGGACTTAAACTATTTGCTAAAAAGACTTTAACGTCTTTATCATAGACTATGATATCAAGTTTTTCGCCTCGTAATTCATCCACAAGTGCTTTTACTCTTGTACCTTTAAAACCAACGCAGGCTCCTACAGGATCGATATTCTCATCTCTCGTAAATACCGCCAATTTTGTTCTAGATCCCGCTTCTCTAGCAATAGAAAAGATTTCAACTACTCCATCGCTAATCTCTGGAACTTCAAGTTCCAACAGTCTCTTTACAAGTCCAGCATCTGTGCGAGACAAAATCACTTGAGCTCCTTTTGTCGTATTCTTTACTTCTTTAATAAATAGTTTAACTCGATCATTGATTTTATAGTTTTCTGTTTTTATTTGTTCTGCTGGGGGAACGACACCTTCTACTCTACCTAGATCAATATATAAACTTCCTCTATCTATTCTTTGAATAGTTCCTGTAATCATTTCTTTTTCCCGATCTATGAACTCATTATAAATAATATCTCTTTCAGCATCTTTAATCTTTTGAATTACAATATTTCGCGCTGTTTGTGCGGCAATTCTTCCAAAATCACCTGGCGTAACTTCTATGCTGATTTCATCGTCCATTTCCACATTCGATCTGATTTTTTGAGCCTCGTCGATATTGATCTCCAAAATTGGGTCTTCTACAGATTCTACAATTTTTTTAACAGCGAACACTTTGATTTTGCCAGTGTTCCGATCGATTTCTACTGAAACATTTTCTCTGTCATCGTAGTTTTTGCCGTAACTTTTAATAAGTGCTTTTTCTAAGGCATCAAAAATAATTTCCCTTGGAATTCCTTTTTCTGATTCGATTTCTTCTAATGCTCTTATAAATTCCTGATTCATTAATATACACCTGTCCTAGTTAAAATAATGATAATTTAATACTAGAAATCTTATCTCTTTCAATACAGATTTCCTTATTTTTCTTTGTCTCGAGTCGAATATTTTCTTCATTAAAATCTCTTAATATCCCTATCCACTCTTTTTTTTCTTCTAAAGGCATATATAGATTAACTACTACCTTTTTATCTAGATTTCTTCTATAGTCTTTAGGATATCGAAATTCTCTTTCAATTCCTGGAGTTGAAACTTCTAAATAATAAGATTCGCTGATAGGATCTACATTATCAAGCTCGTCGCTAATAATCGAACCTGCTTTTTCGCAATCTTCTATAGTAATCACTTCATCACTGATATTGTCGATATAGAAACGCAATATATTTCCCATTGATTCTGATTGATATTCTACATCGACAACTTCATAGCCCAATGGTTTTAAAACTTCACCAAAATGATCATTGCACCATTGCAATAGATTTTTATTCTCCATATGAATTTCCTCCTCACGAATCCTAAAGCAGCTTTCTATAAATAAAAGCATTATTTACCGTAGTGAAACCTTTGATAAATGGACAATAAAGAAGAGTGGGATAACCCACTCTCTCCGTTTCTCAAATTTATCTATTCACATTATAACAAATTTATGCATTTCAATCAACTATTTGCGAAGACTTTTGGGTTTAGAGAGAAGTTCATAATAAAGAAATATATCTCGAGGAGAAGGATTATTTCCCTTCATAATATTCTTCTTTGGTCCTATAGATTTCTTTTCATCCTGTAATACTTGTACAAGAGGAATTTCTTCTTTTTGCTCAGTAATTTCCCAAATACTTTTATCTTGAACCTTAGGAGACATTTGCTTAGGTCTGTTCTTTATGTTTTTCTTCTTTGTTTGTACTGTATCGTCTCCATCTGCTTTAAAGTATTTTTTTAGATCTCTTTCTTTAAATTCGAAAAATTCTGATTTCTTATAAGGCTTCTGCTCTTTGTTTTTTCTGCTGTTTATCCTAGATAATATTACAAAAGCACCGATAGCAATTAGCAAAAGATCAAACATCAGAATTAATCCTCCTTGCTTTTCGTTTCGTTTGTATCTGCAAAAGACTCTCTCATCTTAGTATCAGAAACAATATTGTTTAAATTATAATAGTCAAGTACTCCTAAGTTTCCAGATTTTAAGGCTTCCGCAATCGCGAGCGGTACTTTAGACTCAGCCTCAACCACTTTTGCTCTCATACTGCGTACTTCTGCAATCATTTCTTGTTCTTTAGCAACAGCCATAGCTCTTCGTTCTTCCGCTTTCGCCTGAGCAATTCTTTTATCTGCTTCGGCTTGATCTGTCATCAGCTTCGCTCCGATATTTCTTCCCACATCGATATCTGCAATATCGATAGATAAGATTTCAAAAGCAGTACCGGAATCCAAACCTTTTGTCAGCACTGTCTTTGAAATAGAATCTGGATTCTCTAAAACATCTTTATGGCTTTGAGAAGAACCTACTGTAGTAACAATACCTTCTCCAACACGAGCTATTATTGTCTCTTCTCCAGCCCCTCCAACTAAACGATCTATATTTGCTCTTACAGTGACTTTCGCTTTTGCTAATAGTTCAATACCGTCAATCGCAACTGCTGATATTTGCGGTGTTTCAATAACTTTCGGGTTAACAGAAACTTGTACCGCTTCTAAAACATTTCTTCCCGCCAAGTCAATTGCAGCAGCTCGTTCGAATTCTAACGGAATTTCCGCCCTTTGTGCTGCTATAAGAGCATCTACTAATGTATTAACATTTCCACCAGCTAAATGATGGGCCTCCAGTTCGTTTGTGCTAAGTGTTAGCCCAGCCTTTGTCGCTTTGATTAAAGGATTGATAATTTTGCTTGGTGTTACTCTTCTCAATCTCATTCCAATAAGATTTGAAATTTTTACTTTTACTCCTGAGAAAAATGCTGTAATCCATAAACCAACGGGAACCATCGTGAAAAAGATTCCAAGGAATATTAAGATTAAAAACGCAATCAAAATAATAAATACAAACTCCATTTAATACCTCCTTACTTTTATGACATTACCGTTTACTGATACGATAATAATGTTTTCGCCTTTTTCGATGAACTCTCCTTGTGTTACAACATCGATACGGCGCTCTCCAATATTCATTACACCTGAAGGGCGAAGTGCTGACTCTGCAATCCCCTTCTCACCTACAACAGCTCTTCTTTCTATTTGCTGGTCTGGATCTTTTTCCGGCTTAGAAACTTTTAATATAATCGGTTCGAAAAGCCGATGCTTATATCCGTGTTTTATAAAGACATATAAAAATATCGTTGAAATAATAACTGCAATACTTAGGGTAAGGATACCTGTAAATATATCTCCTACTGCTAAAAAAATACCCAATATTATAAAGGATAAACCAGCGATACCTATAATACCGAAACTAGGTACAAAAATCTCTAGCCCCAATAATATGCATCCGATTAAAAAAATTACAATATGCAGTATCTCTGCATTTCCTATCGTAAGATTCAGATAAAAAAAGGCAATAAAGGACAAAAGAGATAATATCCCTGCTATTCCAAAGGTAGGCAGAAACATTTCAACAATAAACAAAACAACTGCCGCTATCAAAAGCAAAATAGATAATAAACTTGTATTCTCTGGAATACTGGAAGTCATGGCAAAAACATTGTCTGAGAATGCAAAAATAGTGATTAACAATATTAATAGAAATAAACTTATTTTTTTATTTTTCATATATACTACCCCTCTTCTATTATACAACAAATAGTGGGAAAAGTTATTTTTCAGTAGAAAAAAACTGCTCTGAATGAACAAAGCAGTTATAATTTTTAATTAAAATTTTTTCTTTTTACGTCTAGCCGCCTCAGATTTCTTTTTTCTTTTTACGCTAGGTTTTTCGTAGTGTTCTCTTTTTCTGTATTCAGATAAAACACCAGATCTGGCACATTGTCTTTTAAATCTCTTTAAGGCGCTATCTAATGATTCATTCTCTCCAACTTTAATTTCTGACATAATCTATCCCTCCCCTCTTTTCTTGCAAGAGTACTCCTAAGAGTAGAATAATACCTTAATAGTATATACTACCTTTAATCAATATGCAAGAGATTTAACCGGGTGGCCATTGTAAACTTCTTCCGGCCAAAACATGGAAATGAATATGATGTACAGTTTGACCTCCATCATTGCCGCAGTTATTAACAATTCTATAACCATCCTCTGCAAAACCCATCTCCTGAGCTAACGTTCCTATCACTGAATAAATATCTCCTATAATAGAAGCATTGTCGCTGTTGATATCGTTAGCTGAACAAATATGTTCTTTAGGGATTACTAGAAAGTGTACAGGTGCTTGTGGATTTTGATCTTTAAAGGCAATTATTTTGTCATCTTCATAAATAGATTCCGTCTTAATATCGCCTTTAGCTATTTTACAAAAAATACAGTCCATCCTTTCACCTCCTTTTTTAATTATATCAAAAGGATTAGAATTAGAAAAGATTAAATATTAATTTTTGCGTACATTTCTTCGTTTTTTATTTCAATAGGCTGTGTTTCTACTACTTCATTAAGACAGTCTTCTTGATAATCTAATTTTATTCTTAGATAATTCGTAGAATACCCATACATGTATTTTTTATCATGAGTTTCTTCCACAAGGACAGATAAAATCTGATCTTTATGTTTTTTCATGAATTCTTTCGTTAAACGCTCTCCTAAATCGATCAGCGCTGAACTTCGTTCCTTTTTGATATTACCATTTACAGGATCACCCCATTTTGAAGCAGCCGTACCCTCGCGTTTGCTATATTTGAAAACATGAATTCTTGAAAATCTCATTTTTTCTGCAAATTCCAAGGTATCATTAAAATCTTCATCCTCTTCCCCAGGGAATCCTACAATAATATCAGTGGTAATTCCCGCATTCGGGAAATAACTCCGGAGTAATTCGACTCTTTCTTGATACATTTTCCTGTCATATTTTCGATTCATCGCTTTTAAGATTCGGTCTGAACCGCTTTGAAGAGATAGATGGAAATGATCGCATAATTTTTTGAGTTTGACTGCCCTTTCGAGAAAATCTCTCGTAATAATCCTAGGTTCCACAGAACTCAATCGAATTCTTTCTATACTTGGGATTGTAGCGACTTTTTCAATAACATCAATCAGCTGGTAACCCTCTTCATCATCTCTGCCATAAGAAGCTACGTGAATACCGGTTAATACAACTTCCTTATATCCATTGGATGCTAATACTTTTGCCTCTTCATAGATCTCCTCTATATTTCTAGAACATATGGGTCCTCTTGCGTAAGGAATAATACAATAGGAACAAAATTGACTGCAGCCTTCCTGTATTTTTATATAGGCTCGGGTCATTTCTTTTTGCTGGGTAATTTTTAGAGAATCAAATGCTTTATTCTTTTTTAGCTTTGATACAGCATTTAAATTTACACGATTCATTTTTGCTTTTTCGCATAATTCTACAATGCGATTTCGTTCAGCTGTACCTAAAACAACATTTACTCCTTCAATATTTGCTACTTCTTCATCTTTTACTTGAGAATAGCATCCAACGACAGCTATAATTGCATCTTTGTTCTTCCTTCTCGCTCTAGAGATCGCCTGTCTTGATTTTCGATCGCTAAGATTTGTTACTGTACAGGTATTTATGATATAGATGTCGGAGTATTCATCGAATTGTTTAATTTTATAATTGTTCTTTTCGAACAATTCTTCCATAGCTTCTGTTTCATAATGATTTACTTTGCAGCCTAATGTTAAAAATGCTACTGATTCCAAATTAATTTAAATCTCCTTTCTCGTACTGAAGAATTGATAATAATGCCAAAGCTGCAGTTTCTGCTCTTAAAATCCGGTTTCCTATCGAAGCAGAATGAGCTCCCTGTTCTTTTAATCTTTCAATTTCTTCTTTCGAAAAACCGCCTTCAGGCCCGACAATTAAATTCACAAAATCAAATCGTTCCTTTTGAATCAGGTTTTTAAGCGAATCTTCCTCCTCTTCATAGGCGACAATCGTATATTTGTCTTTTATATCCAACAGATGAATATCTATCGGCGGATGAAGGATTGGAATATATCTGCGTTTTGATTGTTTTGAGGCCTCTTCTATTATTTTCTCAAATCTATTTATTTTAGATTGGACCTTGTCTTTTTTTATTTTGACAACGGTTCTTTCTGTGATGATAGGTGTAATTTCCTCTACCCCTAACTCTACAGCCTTTTGTATGATAAAATCCATTTTATCACCCTTACAGTAGCCTTGATACAAATGGATCTTTAGTGGAGATTCATAGGATTTATTATCAACATTTACTATTTTTGCCCTAATCTCATTCTCTAGTATTTTATCAATTTCTACATCGTAAATTATTTCATTTGAAACAATTTGTATTCTTTCCCCTATACGTATTCTTAAGGAATTTTTAAGATGATTGTAATCGGGTCCTTGAATGTAGATATAGCCCTTATCGTCCGGTATATTATCTCATGGGTGAAGAGTCTTATTACATTGATCAGATATGCGATTATATCACTGATAATGTATTGAGTGATAGCGAAAAGGAGTTCAATTTGACGGTTGTGTACGGAGCCGATGTGGATATATCTACAATAATTAATGCGGCGAAACGCTACCCCATGATGTCTGAATATCAGGTTGTTGTAGTAAAAGAAGCTCAAAATGTGCGTAATATGGAAGAGCTTTCCTTTTACTTGCAAAAGCCTTTGATGTCTACCATACTCGTTTTGTGTCATAAGCACGGCGTGCTTGATCGGAGAAAGAAACTGGCTGCAGAAATAGATAAAAATGGCGTATTGTTTGAATCTGCAAAAGTCAGAGAGGCTCATTTACCTGGTTTTATCAATTCGTACATGAAGCGTAAAGGGGTTGATATGGAACCTAAATCCGTTACGATGGTTGCCGATTTTGTGGGCACTGATCTGACTCGTTTAACGGGAGACCTGGATAAATTAATTATTAAACTTCCTCAGGGGCAAACCCGAATCACTCCCGAACAAATAGAAAAGAATATAGGAATA
>RRZU011359376.1_pt1 | contig 13350 bp, 9 predicted proteins | sample 2165561 | NCBI WGS metagenome assembly RRZU01 (sample SAMN10456909, study PRJNA506462) | wastewater metagenome | isolation source: wastewater sludge | place: USA: Moscow, Idaho
GTGTAACTAGAAAATTTTAAGTTTTTGAAAAAAACTTTAGATTTTCTTATGTGTAACTAGAAAATTTTAAGTTTTTGAAAAAAACTTTAGATTTTCTTATGTGTAACTAGAAAATTTTAAGTTTTTGAAAAAAACTTTAGATTTTCTTATGTGTAACTAGAAAATTTTAAGTTTTTGAAAAATGAAAACCGTGCTTATGCAGCACACCGCACCAACCTTACGTTGGATTGAATTACTAATAATGTCTTGAATATTTACAAGAGAGTAAATATCAGATTTTTTATATAATCTTAATTCTAACTAGAAAATTTTAAGTTTAACTTGCCATTTCTTTATTTTTTTAGTAGGATAAATAAGGAGGGGATTATATGAATTTACATAATTTTATTGATAAGGAAGTTCACGAGAATTATTGGGAAAGAGATTATAATTGTGCTACAAATATTTTAATGCTCTTATCTGAGATTGAAGGAATAAAATTAGATAAACAGGTGCTTTACTCTGTTTCAGGTTTACATGGTGTAGATCCTATGATAGCCCAGTGTGGCCTTTTATCAGGGGGATTAATGTTTCTGGGTATCTATGCTCGTGAAAAAAATATTCCAAATTCACAATTAAGTAAATACTACTATGATTTCAGTAAGTATTTTCAAAGAAAATTTGGTGACACAGGCTGTCAAAATCTAAATGGTAACAGTAAGTCTTTAGGACTAAAACCTTATGCCTGTGAAGATTTGACAAAAGATGTTGTTGAGTTTACTATAAATTTCATAGAAAAAAATATTAAAAACTAAAAAAAGTTTGGCTTATCCAAACTTTTTTTAGTTTAATTGTAACTATTCAGTCTGTATCCAAAAGAAATAAGTTTTATTTATTCGTTATACCTGAGTAAATACGTTTAATCCTTTATTTTAGATGTAAAATATCCATCAATTTCTTTTTGAATTTCTTTTGAAAAATTTTCCGTCTGTTTCTTTATTAAATTCTCTATTTTTTCTAAAATATTTTTGTCATTTTCATAAATTATCGGAACTTCTTTTAGTGGGGTAGAGTATAACTCAAGAAATTCACCCTTATTCTTTCCTTGTAACCTAAACCACTTATAAAAAACTTCAGAGTTTAAGTAAGCAAGTATGTAATACATATTAATCTCAGTGTCTTTTGGAGTAATATAATATACATCTGCTGAAGCATAAAATTCATTAGAAACTAGAGCAAAATCATTTCTTCTATTTCTTTGCCTTGCCACTATTTTTATATCTTGAAATATCTTTTCATCTCTAGACCATTGAAGTTCCCACCAATTAATCCTATTTTTCTTTACTTCTCTTCTACTTTCCAGTTTTTCTTTATAATCTTCTAGATAAGTTATTAATTTTTCACTTGGATTTTTTTTCCCATCTAAATACAAAATATAGTAAAGAGCTTTCGATATCCTATATTTATGTATATCTTTATTTTTATAAAAAGGTTTCAAAAACTCAGAAAACTCCTCTTTATATTCATCAAAAACAAAGGCTTTATCATGCCCACTAACTATTCCTTGATTAACATTAAATTTCTCTCCCAAGGTAAACTTTGAATTTTTGGCTAGTCTTTTACAGAAATCAAAATCTTCAGGACTTAATAAAGAAATTTTTCCAGTTTTTTCATATAAAAATTTATGAGAAATCCTAAACTTTTCTTTTTCATTAATAACAAGCGTTTCATTTATTTTCTTTTTCTGTAAAGCAAAAATTATATTATGCTGACCTATGGCATCTTTAAAAACACTTTTATTAATATTATTTATATAAGAAAAATAACTTTGATTTTTTACACTTTCTCTTAGTTTACTAGCTCCATCAGCCTTTAACCAATAATTTGTAGTAATATAACACAAAGAACCATCTTTATCCAAAAGTTCTAAACCTTTTAAAATAAAAAAATATAAAAAATCCATTTTCCCTTGATAATGCTTCTTTCCAAAATCAGTTTCTTTTAATTTTTCAAAAATTTCTCTATTATTTTTCTCCCCTAAATAAGGTGGATTTCCTATTATTATATTATAGGACTTTTTAAAATTTATAGATAGACTATCTTCATTAAATAATTTTACCTTTTTATTTAACTTATATTTTGTAAAAAGTTCACTAGCTCTTTGCTCAAATTCCAATAAAGCATTTTTATCTAAATCGTAACCCTCTACCCATTCTTCTTTATAGTCATAATATCCAAAATATATTTTATGAATTTTCATAAGACTTTCTATTAAAACAATTAATAAATTACCATTTCCACAAGCTAAATCAGTGGCTCTTAGTTTTAATAATTTTTTCTTATTATTAGATGTAAAATAAAAAAATAGTGCCTTGGCTACTATCTCTCTAGCTATATTTACAGGGGTATAAACTTTATAATTTGTTTTACTTTCTGTAAGTAATTTATCTAAATTCATTTAATCCACCTTTCATTAATGGTTTTGCCCAAAGAATTAAATAAACTATTGAAAAAATAATAATTTTTGCAAAAGAATTATCAAAAAACATTGTAGGTATAAAAGCCATTAAACTAGTAATTATTGTTCTTGCTGTAAACTTTACTAAATTTTTACTATCAAACTCCACATAATCGTTATTAGCTTTTTTGTAAAGCTGATAAAAATTAATTCCTAAAGTTATACTACTTGCAAGGGCAAGTCCCATGTGTCTATATTCTACAGGCAAAATAAAACTTGCTAAAAAATTTATAAAAATATTTATTCCAATAGAAATTAGTGAAAACCTTACTGGGTCTTTGTTATTTTTATGAGAATAAAAAACTCTAGTCAAAATTTGCATTCCATTATTAAAAATTAACCCTAAAGAATAGAATAGCAAACATTGAGCTGTTATTGTTATTGCAAATTCATCAAACTTTCCATAACCAAATATTACTCTTACTATATCTTTCGCAAGAAAAGTAAAGGCTATTGTAGAGGGTACAACAAGTAATGATACTAATTTAAGTCCTCCATTTACTGTCTTATTTACAGATAATTTATCTCCAGAAGCAGTTGCTTTAGCCATAGTAGGAAAAATTAATGTAGAAATTGTAGTACCAAATACCCCCAAAGGAAGTAAATATATATTATTTGCCTTTGCTAGAGCTGACATAGAACCATCAGGCAAATAAGAGGCAAAAGTTTGACCAACTATAACGTTTATTTGCCATCCAAATACCCCAAGAAGCATAGGCAATAAGTTAACAAAAATCTCCTTCAAATAAGGGTCTTTTTTATCTATAACAAAACTATATTTCCCAAAGGTTTTGAAAAAAGAAGGCAAAACTACCAATAATTGTAAAAAACCACCTACAGTTACACCCCAAGCTATGGGATATATACCAAATTTATCCTTGAAAAATATAGCTGCAAATATCATTGCAAAATTAAAAAAAAGTGAAGTACTTGCTGGAATTATGAACTGCTTAAAGTTATTTAAGATACTACCTATCATACCAGACATACCTATAAACAATATATAAACAGACATAATCCTTAATAATTCTGCTGATAAAATATTTTTTGCAGGACTAAATCCACTAGCAATAGCTTTCATAATTTGCTCTGCAAAAATAATCTGTAACAGAGTTAGTATTATCAAAAAAGCAAATAAAACATTAAGAACTGAGTAAATAAGCCTTCTAGCCTCTTCTTTGCCTTTTTCTTTTTCTTTTCTATTATATATAGGGATAAAAGTATTTCCCAAAGCTCCTTCACCCAAAAGTTGTCTAAATAAATTAGCAACTCTAAATGACGAATTAAATGCATCTACCTGAGAGGAAACTCCAAAATATATTCCCATTGCTGTCTCTCGCACAAGTCCCAATATTCTGCTAAGCATTGTTATACTAGCAAGTATTATTCCATTTTTAAACATCTCATTTTCCTTTATGTATATTTTTTATTATTGTAATTAGCCTTAATTAGCTCTACTTAATACCTCTACATCCATCAGATTTTCTTCTACTTTAATCAAATATTCTTCTTCAATCTCCACAATTCTTTCTCTATATAGTTCCAAAACAGCTAAAAATAAATATACTAAATGAAGTTTACTTTTAGCTTTTTGAAATAAACTGGATATAGATAATTTACTTTTTAAAGACAAGTCTTTTTCTATAACTTTCATTTCATCATTCATTGAAAATATCTCTTCAAGGTCAATTTCCATTACTTCTCTATTTTCACTTTGTTTCATTATATCAAGATAAGTTTCAAAGATACTTGTTAGAGTAAGTTTAGACAAATCAATTTCTCTAAAATCGTCCAATTTTACAGGAATCCCTTCTCTTTTTAAGGGAACATTATACTCTCTTTCTAAACTTTGTAAGTCATTTGCCAGATATTTAATAACTTTATAATCTATAAGCTTTTGCTCCAAAGCTTTTTCTTTTTCTAACTTTTTTTTATAATTTAATACAGAAAGAGCTTTTATTTCTAAAAGCTCTGTTGCCATTACTAAAAACTCTACTTTAATTTGTATATCTTTATCTGTCAAAGAAGAAATAAGACTTAAGTACTCATCAATAAGTTTTGAAATATTTATTTCATATATAGACATTTCTTTTGATTCCACAAGATGAAGCAAAAGCTCCAAAGGTCCTTCAAAATTATCTAATTTAACGTTTAATTCCAATACTATTCTCCCCCAAATATCTTCTCCAAGTAACAACATCACTATGTATAAGTTCTTTTAATTCCTCTAAACCAGAACATTTTTTTTCTGGTCTCATGTATTTTTTAATCTTTACTAAAAGTTCCTTACCATAAATATCTCTATCAAAATCAAGTATATATACTTCTACAGAAAGTTTTGGATAGTCATTTGGTATAGTTGGATTAAATCCAATATTTAGAAGCCCATGTCTAACTTCTTGTTCACCTTCAATAACTACTTCTACTCCATATATACCTCTTGGAGGATAAATTTTATTAAAAACTTTTAAGTTTGCTGTTGGAAATCCTATAGTTCTACCTATTTTTTTTCCATGTTCAACTTCGCCGATTATAAGTAAATCTGAACCTAAATATTCTTTTGCGTTCTCTATGTCACCTTTTTCTATAAAAGACCTTATCTCTGTACTACTTATTATAGTATCTTTATGCCTAATGGGCTCTATGATACTCACTTCCATTCCTAACTCTTTTCCCAAAGAAATAAGAAGCTCTGGAGTTCCTAATCTTCCTTTACCAAAGGTATAATTGAAACCTGCAAATAAGTATTTTGCTTGTAACTTATTTTTAATTATTTCCAAAACAAACTCATGTGCAGATAAATTTTTAAACTCTTCAGTAAAATGAGCAAAAACAACAATATCTACTCCCAGTTGTCTTAAAAGATGTATTTTTTCCTTATGAGTATTTATTAATATTGGCTTTGTTATGCCTCTAAATACCTTTTGAGGATGTTCACTAAAGGTGAGAACCATAGATTTTCCATCTATTTCTTTAGCTTTTTTTACAGCTTCTTTTATTAGGTGTTGATGTCCTATATGTATTCCATCAAAAGTCCCCAAAGCAAGACAAAGATTATTATAATCACTATTTAAATTTTCTAAACCATTAACCACAAGCATTTTATTCATTCTCCTCTTTTAGCTCATTATAAACTTCTTCTATTCTCCTAAATCTATTTCTTACTCCAGATTTACTAAGACCTATAATTTCTGCAAGTTCACTCAAGGAGCTTTCAGGATTATTAATTCTTGCAAGAGCCATTTCACGAAGAACATCAGAAAGAAAATGAAGCCCCATTTTTTCGTCAATATACTCTATCATTAAAAGTTGTTTATCTGCTGTATCAAGAGCTTTAGTTTCATTGGCAACTTCCCAATTAATTTCTCTTATTGTTTTGTTTTTCATGTCCTTCATCATGGTTACTTCTTCATAGGTGAAAAAACTTTGCACCGCTCCAATTAGTACCATAATATCCATAATATCTTCTGAATTACGAAGATATACTAATTTTTTATTCCTTTTATCTGTTATAAATACTCTTTTATCCAAAAATGACAATACTTCAAAAAGTTTGTATGCCATTTCATCTGAATCTAAAAAATAATCCATAGCATATTCTTTATTGGGGTCTTTTAAATAACCTGTAGCCAGAAATAGCCCTTTTACAAAACCTGTAATAGCATTATCACTCATATTTTTATAACTTATTTTATCTAAACTTTCAAGTCTTTTTATAAAAGAATTATATCCTTTTTGTTTATATATCTCTATTATATAAATCCTGTGTTCTCCAAACCTTTTGCTGATAGAGTATTTAATAGAAATTTTTAAGTTAACTAATTCCTTTAAATATTTATATACTCTATTGGCTAGGTCTAAGCTTTCCAGTTTAAGTTCAATTTTTTCTTGACCTATGGCTAACTTACCTTTTAAGATGGCATATATTTCCCAAAGATGCTCTTCGTTTGTATCCATCTCTTTAAAAAGTATTTCACTTTTTACATCTAGTGTATATGACATCTATCCTCCCCATAAAAACAGTGAATAGTTAAGAATTAATAGTTAAGAATTTTTAATTTTTTCTTTCTAACTATACTTTTTTCTTCACTTGATTTCTGCTCAGTCTATTTCATAAAAACAATGTAACTACTCAAGCTACATCCAATCGTCCACGCCTTTGGCGTGGACGATTGGATGAGAAATTACGGGGCGTTGCCCCGAACCCCACTAAAACAAAGAAATTGGATTTGTTTATCTACTTAGGCCTGAGTCGTAACAAAACAATTATTAATTAAAAAACCATCACGCTTCCCCGTTAATACTTTTCCAAAACACTGGTTAATTCCAGTAATTTTTAATTCTTAACTATTAATTATTAACTATTAATTATTAACTATTAATTATTAATTGCCTTTATTTGGTTTCTGCCCAATTTTTTCCATAACTACCATTAACTTTTAACTTAACCTTTGGAAGAACTACTCCCTCTTCCATGATTTTCTTTATTTTTTCCATATAAAAATCAATTTTGTCTTCTTTTATTTCAAATAACAGCTCATCATGAACTTGTAAATTCATAAATATTTCGCTATCCCCTTCAAACTCCTTATGAAGTTTAACCATTATTATTTTCAAAATATCTGCTGCACTACCTTGAATAACTGTATTTACAGCCATTCTTTCCCCAGAGTTTTTTACTTGCTTATTATTTGATTTAAGTTCTGGTATAGCTCTTTTTCTTCCATAAATAGTTTCTACAAAACCTTTTTCTGTAGCTTCTTCAATTATTTTTGATTCAAGCTCTTTAACTTTTGGATATTGACCAAAATATCTTTCTATATATAATTTAGCCTCACTTTGACTTATTCCAAGCTCTTTTGATAAACCAAAAGGAGTTTTTCCATAAATAATGCTAAAGTTTACTATTTTAGCAACACTTCTCATCTCTCTAGTTACTGTATCTTCTGTGTTTAGGTCAAATATTTTTCTTGCTGTTAAATCATGCAAATCCAAATCATTGTTATAAGCATCTATCAAATTTTCATCACCACTTACAGAAGCAAGTACTCTAAGTTCTATTTGAGAATAATCAAAGGAAGCTAAAAAGTAACCTTTTCTAGCTGTAAATCCTTCTCTAAGTCTAGCACCTTCATCACTACGAGCAGGTATATTTTGAAGATTAGGGTCATTAGAGGAAAGTCTTCCTGTAGCTGTTCCTGTTTGATTAAAAGTTGTATGAATTCTTTCGTTTTTATCTACTAATTTTGGTAAAGTTTCAATATAAGTAGACACTAATTTTGTAAGTTTTCTATAATCAAGCAAATATTTTGCTATTTCTTCATTTTTATATTTTAATTCTTCTAGGACCTCTTCATCTACTGAATAACCTGTTTTTGTTTTCTTTAGCGCTGGAAGTTTCATTAGTTCAAATAGAACTATCGCTAATTGTTTTGGAGAAGCTATATTAAATTCCAAAACCTTATTTAACAATTGCTCTGTAGGTATATTTACATACGTTTCCATAAAATACTGTAATTCAGATTTTTTCTTGTACATTAGTTTTGCTATTTCTTCATACTGCTCTTTAATATTGTATTCAGAAATAAGCATCATGTCCAAATTAAATTGTAATTTTTTCAAAAATTCATTATAAATATTTGGAACTATCTCTTTCAATCTATTTTTCATTTCAATTTCATAGTTATAGAAGAAATTAGTATCAATTTTGACACCATTTAATTCCATAGAAGAAAGTACCTTAGTCAAAGGTAACTCAATTTCACTAAAAAGCTTTAGTAAATCTTTCTCCTTTAGTTCTTTTTCTTGAATTATATAAAGTTCTTCTACTTTTTCTAGTACCTTAAAAGAAAAATCAGAAAATTCTTCTACACTAGAAGAATCTAAGCTTAAAATTTTATTATCAATAGTTTCCCCAAGATTTCTTTCTACAATTCCAAATAAGTCATCTCTTGTATTTGCTGTGAGTAAATAATTAGATAAATTTAAATCAAAATAAAGATTTTTTATATTAATTCCTTTATTAAGGATTTCTTTTGCATCATAAGTTATAACTTTTATATCTTTAACAAAATAACTTTTTAGTATATCTTTTGTGTAGTTTGTAGCTCCCAAATAACTATGATTTATAGGTATATATAAATACTCTTCATTTCCTAAGGTTATCCCCAATTTTTCATAATAAACAAAAACTTTATCTTTAAGAAAAATTTTATCCAATGCATTTATGACTTCTTCTTGGGATTTAGGAATTATAAATTTCTTTTGTTTTTTTTCTGGTATAATTTCCACTTGTTCAAATAGATTTATTTTATTACTCTTAATTTCAGGCTTCAAGTCTAATTTTTTAATCAAAGTTTTAATGTCATACTGATTAAAAAGTTCATATAAAATATTATCTACTCTAGTAGACACTGTTTCTTCAAGTTTAAATTCTAAAGGTACATCAAGTTCAATTACTGCAAGTTCTCTACTTAAAAAAGCCATGTCCTTATCTTCAATAATATTTTGAATTAGCCCTTTTCCAATTCCGGCAATTTCTGAAAGTTTATCTATGTTTTCATAAATTCCTTCAAGATTTCCAAATTTTTCAAGCATAGGTATAGCTTTCTTTTCTCCTACTTTACGAACTCCCGGTATTCCATCAGAACTATCTCCTATCAAACCGAATAAATCAGGAATCATTTTAGGTCTTACACCTAATTGCTCAAGGACATCTTCTTCTGTACTTATCAGTTTAGTTCTACTTTTACCTTCTCCTTTTCCAAGAAGTGCTATGCAAATTCCATCTTCTACAATTTGAGACAAATCTTTATCTCCAGTAACTACTACAGCCTTTATTCCTTCACTTGAATATTTTTTTGCTAAAGTCCCAAGAACATCATCAGCTTCATGACCTTCAACTTTATATTTTTTTACACCAAAACCATCTAATACTTTTTCAATTAATGGTAGTTGAAACAATAAATCTTCTGGCATAGGTTTTCTCTGGGATTTATATTCAGAATATTTCTCAGTTCTTTTTAGGCTTTCCCTTTTATTATCAAAAGCCGCAACTATATAATCAGGTTCATACTCTTCACATAAAGAAAGAAACATATTGGTAAAACCAAAAAGAGCCCCTGTTGGTTCTCCTTTGGCATTTGTCATATTCATAAGAGAAAAATACGCTCTATACATTATTGCAGATACATCTAGTAATATTGCTTTTTTCATTTTATCACCCTTTAATTTTTGGCTTAACTACAGAATTATACCATAAATTAGGAATAAATAACAGTAAGTAATTACTGAATTCTAACTTACTATTGCTTTCCAAAATTTCCCAATTACCCCAAATTCTGTATATTCGTCAACTATTATTGGCTCATGTTCAATATTAAGAGAAGTCAAAATTACTCTTCCAGTTTTATCTTTGTTAAAAATTTTTATAACCGTTTTATTATCTACTACAAAAACACCTATTTCTTTATTCTCAGGCATAACCCCTGCTTTTACCAAAACTATATCCCCTTGATGAAATTTAGGTTCCATTGAATCTCCTTTTACTTCTATCCCTATCAAATCTCCTCTGACTTTTGGCAAAGGTATTTCCAGTTCATACAAAGGCTCTGGTGCATTTTCCACTTGATTAAAACCAGCTCTTACATAAGAATAAACAGGCACTGAATAATAATTATCATTTGATTGAAACTCTATTTCACTTTCTTTACTTTTGATTCTATTGATTTCACTAGAAAGTTTATTTAATTCTTTTTTTGTTTTTTCAAACTCCTTCATAACCAAATCTGGCGTTTTGGCATAGGCAATTATTTTTTGAAGTTCTTCTGTTTTTTCCTTACTTAGAGTATAAAAACTCAAAAGTTTATCAATAATTTTATCTGAAGGGGCTATTTTTTCATTTTCAATATCATGTAAATAAGATTTTGATACTCCTGTCCTTTCACTAAGTTCTATTAAGGTTAATTGCTTTTCATCTCTTAAGTCCTTAAAAAATTTTCCAAACATAATTTTCTCCTTTATCTTTAACTATTGATTATTCACTATTAATTAGTGATTACTGAAAAACCCAAAACCACTGATTTTAAAAGATTTTAACACTATTTGTAATAAAAAAATGCAAAGTTTTTGACAAAAAATCCTAAAAGTCAAACATTCAAATCTTGGACTGCGCGTCCAAACCGCGTAAACGTGGGACGTTTAATCCCTTGTATTTTAAAACCAAAAATGAATTCTTTATTTTACAAGGTGTCCAGCAACCGTCGCTTTTAGGTAATCTTAGCCGATAGGCTTAGATTATGTTAAGTCGTAACGAAGTGGAGTAGGTCGGGTTTTTTAGATAAATTTAAACTTGAAAAGTTTTAGTTTATCTTAATGAAGCCCAAGGTTGTAAAAACGTCTTCTAAATCAGTAAACTCTAATTACTAGTATTATACAACATTTTCCAAATTTATCAAAAAAAATTTTTTATTTTTCGGAAATTTTTCTTGCAAAATATTTTTTAATGTTGTATATTTAATTTGTGGTTCGATAAAAAACGGAAAAGGAGAGAAGAATGAATCAAAAACAACTTGCAATTAATATAATGTTATTTCTAGAAAAAAGCAACAAAGACTTAAGAGACTTAGCAAAGGCTTTAGATTTATCTCCAAGATATTTAAAATCAAAACTTCACAAAATGACAAAATCTAAAGATGAAAGTTTTTCTTTTGAGTATTTTCTAAAAAGTCTAGAATTTTTTAATGTTACACTAGGAGAATTCGTAATTTAACTTTTACACAATTTCCGTAAAATAATGAATTTTTAAAAATTATTGCATTTTATGAATTTATTTATATAAAAGGTGTTGGCTAAAAAACCAACACCTTTGTAAATTTATTTTTTTATTCTATACATTACAGCACCTAATGGAGGTACATTAACTGATATAGCATTTGCTTTACTATGAACATTTAATTTTTCAGTATTAATTTCAATTTTTCTTCCAAAGTTACTTCCATAGAATTCTTCAGAATCTGAATTAAATATTTCTTCATAAGTTCCAGCTTCTTCTACACCAAATTTATATTCACTATGCACTTCTGGAGTAAAGTTAAATATACATATTATTTTATCACCTTTTTTATTTTTTCTTATAAAGGATAAAATACTATTTTGTGAATCATGGAAATCTAGCCATTCAAATCCTTTATAATCAAAATCTATTTCCCATAATTCGCTATTATCTTTATATACTCTATTTAAATTTTTCATAAAATTTAACATTTTATAATGTGGTTCATTTTCAGTTAAATGCCAATCTAAACTTTGATTACAATTCCATTCATTCCATTGACCAAATTCACTTCCCATAAAGAAAAGTTTTTTTCCTGGATGACAATAAGCATAAGTATAAAAAAGTCTTAAATTAGCAAATTTTTGCCATAGATCGCCTGGCATTTTGTCAATCAATGATCTTTTTCCATGAACTACTTCATCATGAGAAATTACAAGTTTAAATTTTTCTGAAAAAGCATAAACCATAGAGAAAGTCAAATCATGCTGATGGAATTTTCTGTATATGGGGTCTTTCTTTATATATTCCAAAGTATCATTCATCCAACCCATATTCCATTTCATTGAAAACCCTAAACCGCCTTGTTCAGTCGGTGTTGATATTCCAGGAAAAGCTGTAGACTCTTCAGCAATAGTAAGTACTCCAGGATAATATTTATGAGTAATAGAATTAAAGTATTTCAAAAATTCTATAGCTTCAAGATTTTCTCTACCTCCATATTGATTAGGGACCCAAGAACCACTGTCTCTTGAATAATCTAAGTAAAGCATACTTGCTACTGCATCTACACGAAGCCCATCTATATGGTATTTGTCCATCCAGAATAAAGCATTTCCTATTAGGAAATTTTTTACCTCATTTCTACCAAAATTAGGTATATAAGTCCCCCAGTCCATGTGCTCTCCTTGTCTAGGATCTGCATGCTCATAAAGAGCTGAACCATCAAATCTTCCTAGTGCAAAGGCATCTTTTGGAAAATGTCCAGGAACCCAATCAAGAATTACTCCAATATCATTTTGATGGAAAATATCAACGAACTCCATAAAGTCTTTTGGTTCTCCAAAACGACTTGTAGCCGCATAATATCCTGTTATTTGATATCCCCAAGACTCATCCAAAGGATGTTCAGCTACAGGCATTACTTCAACGTGAGTATAGTTATGTTCTTTTAAATACTTCACTAAATCTTCAGCAAGTTCTTTATATGTTAAAAATTGGTTTCCATCTTTTCTTTTATAAGATCCTAAATGAACTTCATATACAGAAACTGGCTTTTCTAACCAATTAGTTTCTTTTCTATTTTGCATCCATTCTTCATCTTTCCATTCATGTTTATCTTCAATGTCATAAACAATGCAAGCGTTTGCTGGTCTTTTTTCAAAATAAAAGGCATAAGGATCTATTTTCTTAAGGATATACCCTTCTTTAGTTTTTATTTCAAATCTATATAAGTCACCTTCTTCAATTCCAGGTATAAATAACTCCCAAATACCTGAAGCTCCTCTAGCTCTCATTTGATGTATTCTTCCATCCCAGTTATTAAAGTCACCTATAACGCTAACTTTTCTGGCTTCTGGTGCCCATACTGCAAAAACGACTCCTTTAACTCCCTGATGAGTAATTGGATGTGCTCCCAGTTTTTCATAAATTTTATGGTGATTCCCTTCTCCTATTAAAAACAAATCGTATTCACTAAGTACTGGTAAAAAACTATAAGGATCTTTTGTTCTATAAGTAGCACCATTAAAGTATTTATACTCTACTTTATAGCTTTTTGTCTCTTTCATATCAAGTACTA
>RRZU010845883.1_pt1 | contig 13349 bp, 21 predicted proteins | sample 2165561 | NCBI WGS metagenome assembly RRZU01 (sample SAMN10456909, study PRJNA506462) | wastewater metagenome | isolation source: wastewater sludge | place: USA: Moscow, Idaho
AAACTCATCAAAGTGCGGTCTGCGTCATAGATTCAGACCGCACTTTTCATATTGTAACCTTGTTTTTTCATGCCATGATAAATCTTCGTTACGGAGATAAAATCCAGTTGCTTTCCTTTTAGCCGTTTGGTACAATCCGCACCCTGTTTGCATTGGGTAAACAGGAACGTCCCGAAAGGGTTTTTTAGATTTTAGCGGAGCACTAACATGATCCAAGAACAAACTATGCTGGATGTTGCTGATAATTCAGGGGCTCGCAGTGTAATGTGTATCAAGGTTCTAGGTGGATCGCACCGTCGTTACGCTGCTATTGGCGACATTATCAAAATTACCGTGAAAGAAGCAATTCCACGCGGTAAAGTAAAAAAAGGTGATGTATTAAAAGCGGTTGTGGTGCGCACCAAGAAGGGTGTACGTCGCCCAGATGGAGCAGTCATTCGCTTCGATGGTAATGCCTGTGTTATTTTAAACAATAATACCGAGCAACCAATCGGTACACGTATTTTCGGGCCGGTGACTCGTGAACTTCGTTCAGAAAAGTTCATGAAGATCATTTCTTTGGCTCCAGAAGTCGTGTAAGGAGAGAATCATGGCTGCAAAAATCCGTCAAAACGATGAAGTAATCATGCTAACCGGAAGCACTGAAAAGGGCAAAGGCAAGCGTGGTAAAGTAACAAAAGTACTGTCTAACGGTAAAGTTATCGTTGAAGGTTTAAATATGGTTTCCAAACATGAGAAACCAGTTCCGGCTTTAGGCAAAGCTGGTGGTATTGTGAAACAAGAAGCGGCAATTGACGTTTCTAACGTAGCAATCTATAACCCGTCAACTAATAAGGCTGACCGCGTAGGCTTCCGATTTGAAGAGGGCAAAAAAGTCCGTTTCTTCAAATCTACTGGTGAAACAATTAAATAATATTGGAGTATAGCGATGGCGAAACTGCATGATTATTACAGAGATCAAGTAGTAAACGAATTGAAAGATAAATTCGGCTACAAATCTGTCATGCAAGTCCCACGAGTCGAAAAGATAACCCTGAATATGGGTGTGGGTGAAGCTCTGACCGATAAAAAACTGTTAGATAACGCAGTAGCAGATTTAACAGCGATTAGCGGTCAAAAACCTTTAATCACTAAAGCACGCAAATCCGTTGCAGGCTTTAAGATTCGTCAGGGATATCCAATCGGCTGCAAAGTAACCCTACGTGGTGAACGTATGTGGGAATTCTTTGAACGATTGATTCATATTGCGGTTCCTCGTGTCCGTGATTTCCGTGGTTTAAGCGCGAAATCATTTGATGGCCGTGGGAACTACAGCATGGGTGTGCGTGAGCAAATCATCTTCCCTGAAATCGATTACGATAAAGTGGATCGTGTACGTGGTTTAGATATTACTATCACAACTACGGCGAAAACAGATGAAGAAGGTCAAGCACTACTAGCTGCCTTTAACTTCCCATTCCGTAAATAAGGCAGGTTACAAATGGCTAAAGTATCAATGAAAATGCGTGATTTAAAGCGCGCTAAATTGGCTGAAAAATTTTATGCTCAACGTGTTGAGCTGAAAAAAATTATTTCAGATATCAATGCCTCTGATGAAGATCGTTGGAATGCCGTGTTAAAGCTACAAGCTTTACCGCGTGACTCCAGCCCGTCTCGTCAACGTAACCGCTGCCGTCAAACTGGTCGTCCGCATGGTGTATTGCGTAAGTTCGGTTTGAGTCGTATTAAGGTCCGTGAAGCCGCCATGCGTGGTGAGATTCCGGGTCTTAAGAAAGCTAGTTGGTAATTTAAACCACTTTAATTTGGAATCATGGGAGTAAAGACACATGAGCATGCAAGATCCAATCGCAGATATGTTGACCCGTATTCGTAATGGTCAAGCTGCGAGCAAAATCGCGGTCAACATGCCTTCATCCAAGCTAAAAGTGGCGATTGCCAATGTGCTTGCGGAAGAAGGTTATATTGAAAGCGTAAAAATTTCTGAAGGCGCTAAGCCTGAACTGGAAATTACTTTAAAATATTTCCAAGGTAAACCTGTTGTAGAAAGTATTCAACGTATCAGCCGTCCTAGTCTGCGTATTTATAAACGCAAAGACGAGTTACCAAGTGTAATGGGTGGTTTAGGTATCGCTGTTATTTCTACTTCTAAAGGTGTGATGACCGACCGTGCCGCGCGTAAAGCCGGTTTGGGCGGTGAAATCATCTGTTACGTAGCTTAATAGAGGGGTAGGAAGATGTCTCGTGTTGCTAAAGCACCCGTTAATATTCCTGCCGGCGTAGAGGTAAAACTCAACGGCCAGCTATTAACGGTAAAAGGTAAGAATGGCGAGTTATCTCGTACCATTCACAATGAAGTTGAAGTTAAACAAGAAGATGGCGCGCTGACTTTTGCTCCTCGTAATGAAAGCAAAGGTGCGAATGCACAATCTGGTACGGCCCGTGCGCTTGTTAACGCAATGGTTATCGGTGTTACTGACGGCTTCACTAAGAAGTTAAGATTGGTGGGTGTAGGTTACAGAGCACAGCTTAAAGGCAATAGCATTGCGTTAAGTTTAGGCTTCTCTCACCCGGTTGAGCATGAGTTGCCGGCAGGTATCAAAGCTGAATGTCCGTCACAAACAGAAATTGTTTTGACTGGTGCAGATAAACAGCTTATTGGTCAAGTCGCAGCAGATATTCGTGCTTATCGCCGTCCTGAGCCTTATAAAGGCAAAGGGGTACGTTATGATGATGAAATCGTACGTACTAAAGAGGCTAAGAAAAAATAATTAAGGTAACACTATGGATAAGAAATTGGCTCGTATCCGTCGTGCAACTCGCGCACGTCATGCGATGAGAGAGCAAGGAGTAACGCGTTTAGTTATTCACCGCACTCCTCGTCACATTTATGCGCAAGTTATTGCACCTAACGGTTCAGAAGTGCTTGCCGCTGCTTCAACTGTCGAAAAAGTCATTAGTGAGCAAGTGAAATATACCGGTAACAAAGATGCCGCAGCTGTAGTGGGTAAAGCCATTGCGGAAAGAGCATTAGCCAAAGGCGTAGAAAAAGTAGCCTTTGATCGTTCCGGTTTTAAATATCATGGTCGTGTTCAGGCACTGGCTGACGCTGCTCGTGAAGCTGGTCTACAGTTCTAATAGAGGTAATGAGATGTCAAACATCGAAAAACAAGCTGGTGAACTGCAAGAGAAGCTAATCGCGGTAAACCGTGTATCTAAAACAGTAAAAGGTGGTCGTATTTTCAGCTTCGCTGCATTGACAGTGGTAGGTGATGGTAACGGTCGCGTAGGTTTTGGTTACGGTAAAGCCCGTGAAGTTCCGGCAGCGATCCAAAAAGCGATGGAAAAAGCCCGTCGCAATATGGTTAATGTAGCTATTACAGATGGTACTTTACAGCACCCTGTTAAAGGCACCCACACTGGTTCGCGCGTATTTATGCAACCGGCTAGTGAAGGTACCGGTATCATTGCAGGTGGTGCGATGCGTGCAGTATTAGAAGTTGCTGGCGTGCGTAACGTATTGTCTAAAGCATACGGTTCAACCAACCCAATTAACGTTGTCCGTGCAACAATTGATGCATTGGCAAATATGAAATCACCAGAAATGGTTGCTGCTAAACGCGGTAAAACCATTGATGAAATTTTGGGGTAATTGATCATGGCAAAAACTATCAAAGTAACACAAACCCGTAGCTCGATTGGTCGTTTACCAAAACACAAAGCTACGCTTCGTGGTCTTGGTCTTCGCCGTATCAGCCATACAGTAGAGTTAATCGATACTCCTGCTGTACGTGGTATGATCAACCAAGTTTCATACATGGTTAAAGTAGAGGAGTAAGAGAATGCGTTTAAATACTCTATCTCCGGCGGAAGGAGCTAAAAAAAGTGCTAAACGTCTTGGACGTGGTATTGGTTCCGGTTTAGGTAAAACAAGTGGTCGTGGTCACAAAGGACAAAAATCCCGTAATAACGGTGGTGGTGTTCGTCGTGGCTTCGAAGGTGGTCAAATGCCTTTATACCGTCGTTTACCGAAATTCGGTTTCACTTCGCAAAAAGCACTTGTTTCAGCTGAAATTCGTTTGAATGATTTAGCAAAAGTTGACGGAGAAGTGACTTTAGAGTCCTTGAAAGCAGCAGATATTATTTCTAATAATATTGAATTTGCAAAAGTTATTCTTGCCGGTGAAGTTAAAGGTCCTGTAGTTGTTCGCGGTTTGCGTGTGACTAAAGGTGCTAAAGCAGCAATTGAAGCTGCTGGCGGCTCAGTTGAGGAATAATTAATCAATGGCAAAACAACCAGGTTATCAAGCAAAAAGTACCCAAGGTGGTACAGGTGAGCTTAAAAGAAGATTACTGTTTCTATTAGGGGCGTTAATCGTTTTTCGGATAGGTTCATTCATTCCGGTTCCTGGTATTGATGCCGCTGTATTAGCTCAGTTGATCAATCAACAACAAGGTACTATCATCGACATGTTTAACATGTTTTCCGGTGGTGCCTTGAGTCGTGCTTCAGTCTTTGCGTTAGGGATTATGCCATATATTTCGGCATCGATCATTATCCAGTTATTAACTGCAGTACACCCTGCTTTAGCAGAACTAAAGAAAGAAGGTGATGCTGGTCGTCGTAAAATTAGTAAATACACCCGTTATTCAACGCTGGTGTTAGCTACGGTTCAAGCGATTGGTATTTCAACCGGTTTACCAAATATGATTCCGGGATTAGTTCCAAACCTTGGTTTGGGCTTTTATATTACAGCAGTCGTCAGCTTAGTTAGCGGAACCATGTTTCTGATGTGGTTAGGTGAGCAGATTACTGAACGCGGAATCGGAAATGGGATTTCTTTAATTATCTTTGCAGGTATTGTCGCCGGATTACCTTCTGCAATTGGTCATACAATTGAGCAAGCGCGTCAAGGACAGAATGTACTGGTATTATTGTTGATTATCGTTATTGTATTTGCAGTAACTTATTTTGTTGTTTTTGTAGAAAGAGGGCAAAGAAGAATTGTGGTGAACTACGCCAAGCGTCAGCAAGGGCGTCATATGTTAGCCGCACAAAGTTCGCATTTACCACTTAAAGTCAATATGGCAGGGGTTATCCCGGCTATCTTTGCATCAAGTATTATTTTGTTTCCTGCCACTTTAACGCAGTGGTTCGGACAGGGTACTCACATGGAGTGGTTGTCGAATTTATCTTTGCTATTAGCACCGGGAGAGCCGATTTATCTGGTTCTTTATGCGGTAGCCATTATTTTCTTCAGCTTCTTCTACACTGCAATGCAATATAATCCACGCGATACTGCGGATAATCTGAAAAGATCCGGAGCATTTATTCCAGGGATTAGACCGGGTGAGCAAACGTCACGCTATATTGACAAAATCATGACTCGTCTGACGTTGATCGGCGCATTATATATCACGTTTGTTTGTTTAGTGCCTTATATTATGATCTCCGCTTGGAATGTGCAATTCCACTTCGGTGGAACCTCACTTCTAATCGTTGTTGTAGTAATTATGGATTTCATCGCTCAGGTTCAAAGTCACTTAATGTCGACTCAATATGAATCTGCGCTGAAAAAAGCAAACCTTAAAGGGTTCGGGCAATAATCAGCCCATTGAGATAAAAGGGAAAAGCAATGAAAGTTCGTGCTTCCGTAAAAAAAATGTGTCGTAACTGCAAAATTATCAAACGTGACGGTATCGTTCGTGTGATCTGTAGTGATCCAAGACATAAACAACGTCAAGGTTAACTTTATTTTCCTTGCAAAGAATAAGTTGGGCAGTTATACTGCTCAGCTCATTTCGTCCTTGATATACTGTTTGAGTATCCTGAAACGGGCTTTTCAAGATCAGTATATCAATTAACTTTAAATAAATAGGAGTGCATAGTGGCCCGTATTGCAGGCATTAACATTCCTGATCACAAACATGCTGTAATTGCGTTAACCGCAATCTACGGAATCGGTAAAACCCGTTCAAAAGCGATTTGTGCTGCTGCCGGTATTGCTGAAGATGTAAAGATCAGAGAATTGTCTGAAGAGCAGATCGATATTCTGCGTGACGAAGTTGGTAAATTTACCGTTGAAGGTGATTTACGTCGTGAAGTAACCCTGAACATCAAACGTCTTTTAGACTTAGGATGCTATCGTGGTTTACGCCATCGTCGTAGTTTACCGGTACATGGTCAACGTACTAAAACAAATGCGCGTACCCGTAAGGGTCCTCGTAAGCCGATCAAGAAATAATCGGGGTAAATGATAATGGCTAAAACACCAATTCGTGCACGCAAGCGTGTAAAAAAACAAGTCGTAGATGGCGTGGCGCATATCCATGCATCTTTCAATAACACAATCGTTACCATTACAGACCGTCAAGGTAATGCTTTAGCATGGGCTACAGCAGGTGGTTCAGGTTTCCGTGGTTCACGTAAATCTACTCCGTTTGCTGCACAAGTTGCTGCTGAGCGTTGTGCCGAAGTTGTTAAAGAGTTCGGTTTGAAAAATTTGGAAGTTATGGTAAAAGGACCAGGTCCTGGTCGTGAGTCAACTATTCGTGCGTTGAATGCTGCGGGTTTCCGTATCACCAACATCACTGATGTGACTCCGATTCCTCATAACGGTTGTCGACCAAAGAAAAAACGTCGCGTTTAATGGCGTTATAGGATAGTTGGAGAAAGAAAATGGCAAGATATTTGGGTCCTAAACTCAAGCTAAGCCGTCGTGAAGGGACTGACTTATTCCTTAAGTCTGGTGTCCGTGCGATTGAATCAAAATGTAAACTTGATACCGCACCTGGTCAACATGGTGCTCGTAAAGCGCGTTTATCTGATTACGGTAGTCAATTACGTGAAAAACAAAAAGTCCGTCGTATGTACGGCATTTTGGAACGTCAATTCCGTAATTACTACAAAGAAGCTAGCCGCTTAAAAGGTAATACCGGTGAAAACTTATTGGTATTATTGGAAGGTCGTTTGGATAATGTTGTTTATCGCATGGGATTTGCGGCAACTCGCGCAGAAGCTCGCCAATTAGTGAGCCATAAAGCGATTGTTGTAAATGGTCGTGTGGTTAATATTCCATCGTTCCAAGTTTCTGTTGAAGATGTTGTGGCAGTACGTGAAAAATCGAAAAAACAAGCACGTATTAAAGCATCATTAGAATTAGCAGAGCAAAGAGAAAAACCAACATGGTTGGAAGTTGATGCTGCTAAAATGGAAGGCGTATTCAAACGTACTCCTGAACGTTCTGATTTATCAGCAGACATTAACGAACATCTGATCGTTGAGCTTTATTCTAAATAATAGAGCTTAGAAGCAAAGAGAGGATAAAATGCAGGGTTCTGTGACAGAATTTTTAAAGCCACATTTAGTTGATATCGAGCAGTTAAGTTCGACTCACGCTAAAGTGACCTTAGAACCGTTAGAACGTGGCTTTGGCCACACATTAGGTAATGCTTTACGTCGTATTCTATTGTCTTCCATGCCGGGTTGCGGTGTGACCGAAGCGGAAATCGACGGGGTTTTACATGAATACAGCAGTAAAGAAGGCGTTCAAGAAGATATTCTGGAAGTTCTTCTAAACTTAAAAGGTCTAGCGGTTAAAGTACAGAATAAGGATGATGTATTCCTGACTCTGAGCAAATCTGGAATCGGACCTGTTGTTGCTGGCGATATCACCCATGATGGGGATGTAGAGATTGTTAATCCTGAGCATGTAATTTGTCATTTGACGGATGCTAACGCATCAATTAATATGCGTATTCGTGTGCAACGTGGCCGTGGCTATGTTCCGGCTTCAGCACGCAAACATGCTCAAGACGAAGATCGTCCGATTGGTCGCCTATTGGTTGACGCTTGTTATAGCCCGGTAGATCGCATTTCTTATAATGTAGAAGCTGCCCGTGTTGAACAACGTACCGATTTGGATAAATTGGTTATCGAAATGGAAACCAATGGTACTATCGACCCTGAAGAAGCGATTCGTCGTGCAGCGACAATTCTAGCAGAGCAACTTGATGCATTCGTTGATTTGCGTGATATCCGTCAACCTGAAATTAAAGAAGAAAAACCGGAATTCGATCCGATTCTTCTGCGTCCGGTGGACGATTTAGAGTTGACAGTTCGTTCTGCTAACTGTTTGAAAGCAGAAACAATTCACTATATCGGTGATTTGGTCCAACGCACTGAAGTGGAGCTATTGAAAACCCCTAATCTTGGTAAGAAATCACTTACTGAAATTAAGGACGTGTTAGCTTCACGCGGACTATCACTGGGTATGCGCCTTGAAAATTGGCCTCCAGCAAGTATTGCTGAAGACTAATTTCGGTATGGATTAAGATTTTTCTGAGAAGGATAAGGTCATGCGCCATCGTAAGAGTGGTCGTCAACTAAACCGTAATAGCAGTCATCGCCAAGCGATGTTCCGCAATATGGCAGGTTCATTAGTTCGTCATGAAATCATCAAGACGACTTTGCCTAAAGCAAAAGAATTACGTCGTGTAGTTGAACCGTTAATTACTTTAGCAAAAGCAGACAGCGTTGCAAATCGCCGTTTAGCTTTCGCACGTACTCGCGACAACGAAATCGTTGCGAAATTATTTAATGAATTAGGTCCACGTTTCGCTCAACGTGCTGGTGGTTACACCCGTATTTTGAAATGTGGTTTCCGTGCAGGGGACAACGCACCAATGGCTTACATTGAGTTAGTTGATCGCCCAGAAGTTGCTACTGAAGAAGCAGCTGCGGAATAATCATTTTTATTCAAATAAAAGCTCACCGTTTGGTGAGCTTTTTTGTTTCTGCTTCTTGCCTTGCTACAGCTTACCTATCATCAACCCCTTGAAATAGATATTCGCCGTCAATCGTTGCTAGGCTGCGAAAGCCGATATTGAAAATTTTAAGCGAAGTGCGGTTTGCCAATGGGGAATAATCAAAGTTTTCATGATGATGACCATGAAAGATTTTTTTTACGCCCATTTTTTCGGCTAATTGATTGATGACCTCAAAGCCAGATGGATGTGGTTTCGGTGCTTCATGACAGATCAAAATATCGGCTTGTTGCTGCTCCAGTTGTTCAAAATCGGAGAGAAAGATCGAAGTGCGGTGGCGTAACGGTAAACCGCCCTGCCAAATTTTATCTTGCGGACAATATTGGCAAAAATGAATCGGATCAAAAAATAGTGGTTTATTCGGCGGCATCCAGATTTGTCCGCGAAATACGCCGCCCAAACCGGCTATTTTTACCCCTTGAATTTCCACCACTCGTCCGTGCAGATTGCGGTTTTTCCATTCGGATCCCCAAAGTGATTGGAAAGCACAGACCGTTTTACTGTCATGATTACCATGGATAAACCACAGGTCACAATATTGCGCTAATTTCTCCAGAATGCCACAATCGGTGAGTTGCAAATCACCTAAAATAATCAATGCAATTGGCTCTTGCTGTGATTGTAAGAAGGGGAAAAGGTGCTCAAAACTGCCATGAGGATCGCCGGCGAAGAGTAGCATCGTTTATGACTCCTTGCCGTTATTGTCCGTTTGTAACTCTGGCAAGTCTTCCTCATTCAATACTTTTTCCACGATCTCTTTTGCCATATCATAGCGTTCCAAATAGCTTGGCGATTCAATTTCAATATAAGGAACTTTGTATTTTTCCAATAACTTTTTCAATAAATCTTGGAATTTTTGCCGCGATTTATGATCGCCCAAACTACGCAAACCGTCATCAACCCATTTGGTATTGTTGGATAATAAAATTGTAATATCAAACGGGTACTCTTTGATCATCGAATCTAAAAACGGATGCGCTTTGCCTTCATACTGAATACAAAAGGCCTGCGTGGTAATAAAATCAGTATCGATTATCGCAACTTTATGGGCATGGCGCACCGCATAATCAATATAGCGCAGATGCCCGATTGCCATTAACGGATAATCGGAGAACTGCATCGCCTGTTCGTTACCACCAAGTTGCTCAAACACATATTCGCGTCCATATTCCCAAGCGGAAGTGGTATTAAAAACCGTTGCCAATTTATTGACCAATACGCTTTTACCACTGCTTTCGCCACCCAGAATCGTGATGGTTTTAGCAAAAAACGGGCGTACTTCTTTTGGGATAAACTTCCAATAATGAAACGGGTGATTGCGAATTTTTGTTGCTGATACATTGAAAAATTTCCGTTCCGGATCAACCAAATTGACCTGTAATCCGAGATATTTTTCGTAGGGTACTTGATCTTGCGGTTCACTACTGAAAACAATCGTTGGGGAAACATGTTTTTCTTGAAACAGTTGTTTTACCCGAGCTGCCCACGCTTCCCAACCATTGGGATAACTCGGCAAGCCGTCTTCGACCAAATGGTGAATCACAATATTTTTTTGTTGGTATTTAAAAATCTGCTGCATCCAACGCAAGCGATCTTGCACCGTCGGCATTTTTTTCATTTTGCTGTCGTAAAACAGTTTTAAATCACGCTCGCTTTCGGTACAAACCACCACATGAATTTCATCGACCTTACTGAACGCTTCATAAATCATATTGATATGTCCGGTGTGTACCGGATAAAACTTACCGAAAATCACTCCGATTTTTTTATCTTCCACTTCGGTAATATTCAATACTTTGTGCAACGCTTGCAGTTTGATCGCGCTTGGATTTTTAATTTTTCCGCTAACCAATTGGTTAAAGTAGGCACGGGTGACGCCTGCCTGTTCGCAAATCTCGGTGACTTTTAAATTCAGTTGTTTTCGTTTCTGCTGCAAATAGGCAAATGACATCATCATGCTCCTTTTATCAGGCGGACAGGCAAATAGGCAGGCAATTATTCAGCATGTTCAACCGCACTTTCGTTTTTCTCTTCGCTTTCATTTGCAGTAGCGGCTAATTTACCTTCTAACTGTTCCAAACGTTGTTCAAGTGCGGTCAGTTTTTCCCGTGTGCGGATTAAAACTTGAGTTTGCACCTCAAAATCTTCACGCGTCACCACATCTAGTTTGCCTAATTGCGCTTGAATCACTTGTTTGACTTTCGCTTCCATATCTCCACCGAAATCTTTGATCCCTTGTGGCAATGCGTCGTGAATTTGTTGGGCGAATTGTTCTAATTTTTTTGGATTCAGCATGGGATACTCCGGTTTGATTTATGATTATGTTAGTAGCATCATCTATTGTACGAAATGGGCTGATTAAAGGGAAACTTTTTATGCAAACTGCTGGGCAGAATGGTTTTTTCAGCTATAATGACGGTCGCAATTCTCAGGGCGGGGCGCAATTCCCCACCGGTGGTAAAAGTGCAACCGCACTTAAGCCCACGAGCGCCTGCATCGTTTGCAGGGTCTAGCAGATTCGGTGTGAATCCGAAGCCGACAGTGATAGTCTGGATGGTAGAGAATGAGGATTTTCCTTTTATTTAACGATATTGGGAAATCAGCTTATGCCGTTAAACCGCACTTTTCGTTTTTTGTTAAAGTATGTTTTATCAAGATATATTTTATTTAAATGCTTTCTTATTAACATAAGAAGCCAAGTGCGGTTTGTTGCGGCTCTCCATTTGCCCTGATTCTGGTATCTACAATTAATTGAGAGGAATTTACCATGAGTCAGTCTTTACTCACCTGTTTTGGCGACAGCCAACAACGCGTACTTGCCGCAATCGAAGCCTTTAAACAGGGCAACGGCGTCTTAGTTTTAGACGATGAAGATCGTGAAAATGAAGGCGATCTGATTTTTCCGGCAGAAACCATCACCACCGAACAAATGGCAAAATTGATTCGCTATGGCAGCGGCATTGTTTGTCTTTGTATTCCGCAACAAACCTGTGATCGCCTGCAACTACCGCCAATGGTCAGTAACAATAATAGTGTGAATAAAACCGCGTTTACTGTGACGATCGAGGCTGCGCAGGGCGTTTCTACCGGTGTTTCGGCAGCGGATCGGGTAGCGACGATCAAAGCCGCGATTAACCCAAGTGCAGTAGCGGCAGATTTACATCGCCCCGGGCATGTTTTTCCGTTAAAATCAGAAGCCAATGGCGTATTGGCGCGTCGTGGTCATACCGAAGCGTCAGTGGATTTGGCCATTTTGGCGGGATTACAACCGGCGGGCGTGATTTGCGAAATCACCAATGATGACGGCAGTATGGCGCGAGCGGCAGAAATTGTTGCCTTTGCACAACAACATCATTATCCGGTGGTGACTATCGAAGATTTGGTAGCATACCGTTTACACGCTACCGCTGATGACTATGCAAAATCAGCTTAACGCTGAATTTATTTTTAGAGAATTTTGAGGAAATTTTTAAGGAATCAAGCGATGAAAAAACTTTCAACACTTTTTACCACCGCGACTTTAAGTATGGCAACGATGTTATTTGGTATCAGCAATTTGGCAAAAGCCAATAATGACACGGTTTATCTCTACACTTGGACTGAATATGTGCCGAGTGGCTTGCTGGATAATTTCACCAAAGAAACCGGCATTAAAGTGATTGTTTCCAGTTTGGAATCGAACGAAACCATGTACGCCCGTCTGAAAACGTTGGGTAAAAACGGTGGCTATGACGTGATTGCGCCGTCGAATTATTTCGTCTCCAAAATGCGTAAAGAAAATATGTTAATGCCGTTGGATCACAGCAAATTGCCGGTATTAAACGAGCTGGATCCGAATTTGTTGAATAAACCTTATGATCCGAACAACCAATATTCCTTACCGCAAATTTTGGGTGCACCGGGAATCGCGTATAACCGTGATGCGGTGGATTCAAGCAAAATCACGTCATGGGGTGATTTGTGGAATGCGGAATATAAAGATCAGTTGCAACTGTTAGATGATGCGCGTGAAATCTTTAATATTGCGTTGTTAAAACTGGGTGAAGATCCAAATACTACCGACCCAGAAATCATTAAGAAAGCCTATGAAGAGTTGTTGAAACTACGTCCGAATGTGTTGGCATTCAGTTCGGATAATCCGGCTAACGCCTTTGTTGCCGGTGAAGTGGATTTAGGCATGTTATGGAACGGTTCAGCCTATATCGCGCGGAAAGACGGCGCGCCGATTGATCTGTTATGGCCGAAAGAGGGGCCGGTACTTTGGGCCGATACGTTAGCGATTCCAAGCACGTCAAAAAATCCTGATGGCGCACATAAATTGATTAATTACCTACTCAGCGCGGAAGTGGCGAAAGAGTTAGCATTAGAAATCGGTTATCCGACCCCGAATCTGGCAGCGCAAAAATTGTTACCGCCGGAAATGGTTAACGATACTTCGCTTTATCCACCGGTAGAAGTTTTGCAGAAAAGTTATTGGCAAGATGATGTCGGCGACGCGGCAATTATCTATGAAAATTATTATCAGC
>RRZU012634019.1_pt1 | contig 13349 bp, 12 predicted proteins | sample 2165561 | NCBI WGS metagenome assembly RRZU01 (sample SAMN10456909, study PRJNA506462) | wastewater metagenome | isolation source: wastewater sludge | place: USA: Moscow, Idaho
AGGTTTACGAGATTATTAATTCAATTCGTAGCAAATTCGTACCATAATTATTCAATAATAAAATTATAAGAGCCAATTTCGGCTCTTTTTGTATGTTCTTAAATCCCTAATTCTGTATGATAGTATTTTAAAGTTGTATATTTGCACCTAAATGGAATAGGTCCACTATCTTTTCTAATAATTTCTTTGTACTCTTTTATGTATTTTGTAAACATCCTCATAATAAACTTTCTCTTTGAAACTATCGTATTAAGTTGACTTCTTGCTATCGAGCCATTTCTGATTATATATTCTTCATCATTAATTATGAGTGTTTTCTCAAAATTTATTCCCGCATTCGGATAATGTATACTGTTTGAATTATAAGGAAGTATGATTTGACTCGTATTTGTTAACGCAGGGTGATTATGCAGTTTAGATTCAAAAGGAATATAATCATTATTATCAATCACTATCCTTAAAGCCAAATAAACCCGGTTGCTCTTCTTATTAAACTCAGTCACGCCTTCTTTGTCATTAAATTAAGAATCTTTAATTAAACATATTTCTGGTTTCGTTAGCATATTAGCCTCCTTTATACAAAACTTTAGAAAAAAGCATAACATTCAATTGATGAAATGCTACGCTTCCCTAAAGAATTTAGGCCTTCTTAGTTTATTATATTTTATGAGTGAGATCTAATCACTCCCTCTACCTTATCTTAGTTTATTATGTTTAACGAGTGAGATCTAATTACTCCCTCTACATAATTATATTATATAACTATGTTTTGTTTGCCAAGTTTGTCTATTTCAATAAAAGTGTAAAAACTAATGCATTTACACACGAATTGTAAATACATAATTGATGCATCTCCCTTTATCTTGTGTACATACTTATAAAGATGACACAATAACTGTTTAAATCGATTCTAACAGCAATAACTTATACAAAAATCCAATTAATAAGTTCTTTTAATCAATCGCCCTCTTCAATTACAACATCAAATAAAAAACACCTCATTAATTGGACGAACCAACTAATGAGGTGTATTAATTTTTAAGTGTTTTAAGATAATTAAATCTTTTGTTTTTCTTTCCTTTTCAATACTAACAATGCTAATAAAGAAATGATAGAAACGAGTAACAATTCAACATAATATGTGACACTACCAATTCCGGTACTTGGTGTTTTAGGCTCACTTGGCGTTGGCTCTGGGTCTACAGGATCAGGTACAACTGTAACCGGAACTTCTGGTTCTTGTGGCTCTTCCGGATTTTCCGGATTGATCACAGTCGCAACATTAACAATTGTCCCTGTTGCATCATCCAGTACATGAACTGAGAACGTAATTGAAATATCTTCACCGTAACGAACTTCTTCAAGAACGATTTCGAATCCATTATTTTTAACTTCAGCATCAACAGCGATACCATTCACATAGATAATCGAGTCCGTAAATTCTAATCCTTTCGGAAGCGTGTCTTTCACAACAATATTTCTTAAAGGTTTTGACCCCTCAACTGTATTTGAAACATTAATTGTATATTTGAAGTGATCATTAACCTTTACTTCTTTGACACTTGCTAATTTCTCAGAATGAAGTTTTTCATCAGGAACAACAACTACAGGTACTTCTGGTTCTTCCGGATTATCTGGATCTTCAGGATTCGTTACTGTCGCAACGTTTACCTTCACACCAAATTCACCTTCTAACGCCTTAACATCAAAGCTCACTTCAACATCTTGACCATATTCTAATGTGTCAAGAACTAATTTGAATGATTGACCTGTTACAGTCGCATCACTTAAGACTCCATTAACATATACTTTTGAATCTGTGAATTCTAATCCTTCTGGAAGCACATCTTCCACTGTAACATTGTTTAAAGGGTCTGACCCTTCAACCGTGTTACTTACCTTAATAGTGTAAGTGAAGACTTCTTCTGGTTTCACTTCATCTTTTGAAACTAATTTCTCTGCACTTATCGCCCCATCAGGAACGATATCTACAGGTACTTCTGGTTCTTCTGGATTTTCCGGATCTTCTGGATCTACAATAAGCGCCTTGTTTATAAGTTCTCCAAAGGTACCTTGTTCCGCTTTAACATCAAAACTTATTTCAACATCTTCACCGTATTTAAGTTCATCGAGAATTACTTTGAAATTATCTTCAGTTATTTGAGCACTAACAGGTGTTCCATTTACTTTAATGATTTGATCATGGAAGACAATTCCATTTGGTAAAACATCTGATACTTCGACATTTTTAATCGAATCAGAACCTTCAGTTATATTAGAAACTTTAATAGTATATGTAAATACTTCATCTGGTTTCACTTCATCTTTTGACACCATTTTTTGAGCTTCGATTTCACCATTTGGCACTACAACTACCGGTACCTCAGGTTCCTTCGGATTATCCGGGTCATTTGGATCAGTAACATGGGCTTTATTAATGAGCTCTCCAAATGCGCCCTGTTCAGCTTTTGCGGTAAACGTAATTACTACTGGCTTACCGTATTCAACTTCAGAAACCGTTACATTAAATGTAGTCCCTGAAATTACGGCATTACTCGCCACTGATCCATTCACCAAAATACGATCATTAGCAAAAACAATCCCTTCTGGTAAAGTGTCTTTAACTAAAACATCGAGAAGAGGATCAGATCCTTCAACTACATTTGAAACTTCAATTGTATAAATGAACATTTCTTCTGGTTTCACAACGCTTTGACTCACCTTTTTATCCGCAGCTAATTCTCCTGGAGGAATCACAATCACAGGTACAGTAGGTTCTAATGGATTGTCCGGATCTTCTGGATTCGTTACAATCGCCTTATTAATACGATTTCCTGAAACACCTTTGTCAGCTTTAACTAAAAAAGTAATTTTATGATTATCATTGTACGATACTGATTCAAGTTCTACTTCAAATGAGTTTCCAGTAACGATTGCTTCACTGAGCAAGCCATTCACATAAATCTTAGAATCTACAAATGAAATTCCAGAAGGAAGCGTGTCTTTAACATTAACGTTATTCAATGTTATAGATCCTTCAACTGAGTTATTTACGATGATTGAATATTCAAATACTTCCTCTTGACGTACTTCTGGTTTACTTACAAGTTTATAAGCTTCTAAAACACCCTCAGGTTTAATCACAGTGTTAGTAACAGTAAAGCCAGTTTCCATATCACCTGTAATGTTTGATGCAAATCCTTCAAGTTCAAGTTCCTCCACAGTGTAATTAATTAAATTACCACTTACTGTATACTGTGGTAAATCAGTAAAGGTATGCGTAAGTTTATCATCAGACAACTCAACTTGATCAACTTCAATGCCATCAGCAAGAAGTTTAATCGAGACATTAGGATGTGTCTCAAACTTATCATTCCAAATTTTCTCTACGTCGATACTTGTACGTTTTACTTCATTTGAAATCACGAGTTGTACGCCAACCTCTGAATTCAACTTGATTTCAAATGGATATTTTATAATTGGATCAAAGTCTACAAAATTCGGTGCACTCAATTCAGTTATATAGTATTTTCCAGGTGTCAATGGTGGTGTCGTTACTTGACCATTATTACCAGTTTCAAAAACACCATTATTCGTCCCGACTATTATCTCACTTCCGTCTTTTTGAAATAATTTAAATGTTGCGCTTCCTAATGTTTCAGTAAGCTCTCCATCTTTGGCTAATTTCACAATTCTTAGTGTTCCTAATTCTGGAGCAATAATACCCCCACTGGATATGTTTTCAGCAAGTTTATTTAGTGACTCTTTAACAACTTCTTGTCCATTTTCAATATATTTTGCTGAGGCATCATTATAAAAGTAGCGTTGATATTTACCTTCCGGAGTAATTTTTGTTTGGTATAGAATTGTTATTTCATTACTTGGTAGCATTTCTTCTTTTAATATCTTAATAACAAATGTATCATCAGATAAAAATTCAAATGTTCCGTATCCAAATTCCACAAATTCTAACGGACTCACTTGTTCAGTTTCGGAACCTGATTCAATTGTGATTTTAAAATAGTCTGCATTAAGATTTGAAAGGGAAACACCTTGTGAGGCATCAACTAATTCAAATACTTGACCTGGTTTTATTGTATCCGTGATTTCGATATCACTTGGGAACGGATCTTGATTTCTGTTAATGTGTAACCACCAATTAACATGATTTGGATCAGTAGTCCATATCGCACCGTTTGGTTTATAGAAAAAAGGACTAGACCCTTCTGTTCTAGAATAACTGATACTATAATCTTCGCTTGGAGCATCCGTTCCTAAAGTTGTATCAAAATTATCTGTATAAGTTTCATTAGGTTTAGGTGTTTCTCCTACATATTGAGCCTTAGCCGTTAAATGAAAACTTCCTTTATGGTCATAGGCTTGATCAACTTTTTCATTGAACACAACAACAAATTGTTTTCGATCGTTGATTGTAAATAAATGTCCAATGACAGTTCCTTGATATACGATTTCCGAAGGTTCTGATTCGGAAATTTCAAAAATATCAAGATCTTGCGGAGCATCCATCGTAATCTTACTATTTGATGTAAGCTTCGTCCCAGATTTTTCTGAAAAGTCTACAGTAATTTTTGTGAGTTCACCGTGCTTCAATTGTTTCGGTTCTATTGTGATCTTATCCACCACATTAGATTGATTTAATTCGATCTTTGAGTCTAAAGGCGATCGTTCCGTTGCATACAAGCCAACGGTATTAAACACGAGTGCCATTAAAAGCACTACTAAAAAAGATTTCTTAAACATATTAATTCCCCCTTGTTTCTGATTAAAAACGTATCTAATCAACACTTCCGTTTATTGTGTGATACGTGTGAGTTTAAAGACTAGCATAGACATTTTTCCTTAACAACAATAATAACTGAAATTAAATTTCGTTTTAAAATAAAGATTTGTGTGTTTTGTGTGTGCTTATTATAATAGTGAAATAATTTACTTTTAGAAATATTATGAAGAAAAAGAAAATAAGCCTTAAATAAAGGCCATTTAAAAAAAGTGTCTTTAAAGTGTTCACACGATGTTATTACACACTTTAAAACACTTGACAACACAATCTTCATAAATAGTTACTTATTGTGGGTTTGTAAAATTATTGTCAAAAATTGGTATTTTTTGAAGAGTATTATACTTGACTATTTATTAAAAAAAAACATTTTTATAAAATGTCTTTAGTAATTAGCATATGTATTTCAACTGTAGTAACCCATCTTTTTTACTTAGGGAATCAGCATTCGTTGATTAGTTTAAGTCCTTATTAAACTTGTTTAAGTGGACAAGTTTGAAAATCATAAAAGTAACTGCTCCAAATATCATAATAAAGTAATAACTGAAGAAGCGCCAAATGAGCAGGACACTGGAAACAAGTGTTACATCTAGCCCCATTGAAGCAAACAGTCCCGCGTACAATAAATCAAAAAGGTATTCTGTCATGCCGGCTGCTCCTGGGACAATGAAAAAGACGTCTATTAGGTCGACACAAGACATTAAGGTCATGGCTGGAAGTAACATCGAAAATGTAGCTCCAGGGACTACAATATAAATGACGACAAATGGAAATGCGAAATGCATAAGGTTTCTAACAATATTTAATATTAGAGTTATCGTTATCAATTTTGGATTATGTTTATAATTATCTGCTCCTTCTTCAAAAATCGCAATTTGCTTATCAAGATTTTCAAGAGTCTTTTCAGGATTTTTTAAAAATTTTAATTTTGTTCCCAATTTGATAATTGTGTTTGTAACAAAATTATACAACCAGGTAAACTTTACAATCGCCCATAATCCAATAAAGATTCCTGCTGAAACAACAAACCCCGCAATAATAAAAGGTAATAAGTTAGCATGATGATTCCAGAAGTACTTTCTTCCGAAGACTAAAAGAGCCAAAACTGTTATTGTTAAGGAACCTTGATAAATCATAAACTCAAACCACATAATGCTTGTGGATTCACTCGGTTTAATACCTTGTTTACTATTTAAGTATAGAAGTGAAAGTTGTCCACCAGTTGCTCCTGGACTGACACCGTTAAAGAAGGATGTCGAAATTGAATTTACAAACCCTTTAAAGTATGAATATTCTGGTCGTATTTCACGAGTGATCTTTGTAAGAATCACACCCATTACAAATTGATGCAACAATACCCATCCCGCAAATACTAAATACCATGCTGGATGAACACTAAGGACTGCGGCTATGACAGAAGCAAAGTCATCACGCATCGTAATGTATAAAGCACCAATTGATAGTAATAAAATAAGTGATACATTAACAATTGGATTTTTAAAGAATTTCTTTATTTTCTGCATAGATCCTCCTACACGTTTAAGTGACTTCATTATTTTATCGTAATCACCCACTAATGTCTAATACATTTATGTTATAATTCTTTTATGAACAAAATAGAAAAAATGATTTTAAATATTAATTATGTCGATGATTACTTAAAGATGAGTAAATATCTTTCCTTATGCCCAAGTACGTGCAGTAAATGTTGTTACGACTATTTTTATGTTACTTTTCCTGAATTTTACTTGACTTTGTATGGTATCTTTATGTTACCGAGTAATTTAGATTTTTATTATGAGAAAGGTGTTAAAACATACCAGATTTTCGAAAAGAAGTATAAAAACGAATTAAAACATCTTATGCCTAATGCGTCCGCCCTATTAGAGAGTGTTATGGAGGACTTTAGTAAGGGTGAGTATTATAACTACCCAAACTTGCCAGAGTGTGTCATGCTTAACAATGGGCGTTGTAGCATCTATAAGTATCGCCCAAACACATGTAGAAAGTATGGAACCACAATCACCTGTGAACTGATCAATAATGTTGATTATCAAGATGATGAAGAAACAAACTATCATTTATTTCCTCTCATTGAAAACACTCAACTTATTACAAATACTAATATGTTACTCGAAACACATAAGTATCCACTATGGTTTGCCTATTCCTACTTTCTTCAAGAAGACTTTCGCCCCTATATTATAGAGAATCTTAATAAGATCATGACATTAAGCGAAGAGGAATTTATTCAAACATTATAAAAATAAAAAAGATACGACTTAAGCGTATCTTTTTTGGTGAATAAAAAATGTGATATTTGTAGGAGTTAGATAAATAATAATATGAAATGCACATTTTTTACTGGAGTATGTCTATATTATAAAGCGCTTTCAATAAATTGTCAAGCACAAAAAAGTTAATCCCTTTCGTCCGTGTCTGTAGATATCAAGATTGTTAATGATTGATCACTTTTATTAAAAATTGCGAGTGAGTAGTCCCAAGCAATTTTATAAAAGAAGGATCCTACTTTACTAAGATCAATATTAAACATAACGAGCGATTCAAAGTCGTTGTTAAAGGTTTCAATGACAAAGTCATTAGAAATCTTCCAGGCATCCTGAGACTCAGCATGTCCATAAGGGCCCCCAAAGTATAAGAAACTTGATAACTCACCTGAGAGAATGAAAGGGTTCATCGTGTAATTATTCCCAAATTGCTTCGGCAACTTTATATTTAAGTTAAGCACTGATGTATTTAAGGTCCTGTGTAATGTTTGTAACTGTTTATTTAAAATGACTTTCTTCAAGAAGTTAATCTCATTGAAACGATTACGACTTACAAACCAATTAATATCATCATTATAATCAAGCCGATAACGAAAAAGTTTGACCGTTCCGTTACTGTTATTGGCTTCAGCCAAATTTAATAGGTTTTTTGAAGAATGATTAAGTTCTGTAATTTCAGTAATCTTCATCTCCTTAAAAGCACTTTTCAGAGCCTTATCTTCTGGTCTCTCTAGTGTCCAATCAATTGTATTCATAAATTCACCCCTTATCTATATATAGTATATATAAAAACCCTGTGCAGTGCACAAGGTTTACTTAGCTTTAACTTTAATCCAAAGATCTGATATCGCTTTTCTTAATTCTTCGTTGTGGGTAAACGTTTCATCTTGATCTCCATCAAGTCTTGGAGAGTATGCTTCATTTTCATAGAATGCGCCATCTTCACTTGATAATTCTTCAAAGACATCTGACACTGGAGACGTATATCCTACCATTTCTGAATTCATGTTCGCTATGTCATAATCCAACATAAAGTTAATCCATTCATGAGCCAAATCAACTTCTTTAGCATCCTTAGGAATCACCATTGCATCAACCCAGATGTTCGTTCCTTCTTTTGGCATATAAAATCTCATATCTTCGTTTTCACTCATAATAAAGGCTGCATCACCCGAGTACATGATAGCCATACTCTTGTTAGCATCTAACATTGATTCAATAACCGCATCCATAACAAAGACTGGTGACATCTCTTGAGTCATTGCACTTAGCCATTCATAGGCTTCATTAACTTCATCCATATTATTTGTATTCATAGAATATCCTAAAGCTTTTAAGGCAATCATAAAGGCATCACGTTCAGAGTCATAAAAGTAGACATCATTTTTATAATCTTGATTTCTAAAGATGTTCCACCCTTCTCTATCCAACTGTGCTTCTGTGACATTGTTTGTGTCATACAAGATTCCGACGCTCCCGTAGAAGTAAGGAATTGAATATTCATTATTAGGGTCATAACTTGGATCAAGTAAGGCTTCTTGAACATACTCTAAGTTAGCAATCTTACTTGAATCAATAGGTTGAAGCTCTCCTTCACTAATCAAACGATCAATCATATAGTCTGATGGAATCAAAACATCATAGACATTTCCTGATAACATCTTTGTATACATTTGTTCATTTGATTCAAAGTTCTCCATAATAACTTTAACGTTAAACATATCTTCAAACTCATAAATTGTGGCCTCATCAATATATTCTGATGGCATGTAAACTCTTAATGTTTTCTTATCACTTGCCCCACTTCCCATACATCCTACAAGAAGTAGTGAGGCAATAAGCACTAATAATATTTTACGCATGTTTACTTCCTCGATTCTTTTTACTGATGATCATTGCGACATTATATAATATTAGCCCTACAAAAATCACAAGAACAAAGAGTGTCGATAAGGCATTGACAGATGGGTTTGTTCTTCTTCCCATTGTAGAGACTAAAATCGAAATGTTCTTAAATCCATCTCCTGTTACAAAATATGAAATGATGTAATCATCAAATGACATTGTAAAGGCGATAAGAGCTCCCGCAATAATTGATGGCTTTAATTGTGGAAGAATTACTTTAAATAAGGCTTGAATTGGAGTTGCTCCAAGATCCATTGCGGCATCAACTAAGTTATCATCCAGTGATCGAATCTTTGGTAGAATCGATAAGATAACGTAAGGAATACAAAATATAATGTGAGCGAGAAGTACCGTTGTAAATCCTTTATTAAAACCGAACGCGGTAAAAAGTAACATAAGACCAATCGCAGTTACAATATCAGGATTGATCATTGGAAGATCACTAATGTTTAACACAACATTTCTCAAAACCTTCTTTGATTTTGAAAGTCCAATTGCAGTGATTGTTCCGATAATTACTGAAATCACAGTCGCAAGAACTGCAATTACTAAGGTATTGGTGACAGTTTCCATCATTTGTCTTCCTTCAAATAGTTTTTGATACCATTTTAGGGAGAAGCCACCCCATACACTTAAAGATCTTTTTTCATTAAAACTGAAGACCATCATTGTAAAGATTGGAATGTATAAGAAGAGTAGTGTTAATCCGATTCCTATTTTTCCAAATATTCCTTTATGTTTTGATCCAACCATTACATGACACCTCCTAAACGATTACCATCTTTGTCTTTATCAATCTTACGTGTGATATAAATTGATATTAAGACAAGAACTGCAAGTATAAGTGAGATGGCACTCCCAAAGTTCCAGTCTCCACTCGTAATAAATTTTTCTTCAATTAAGTTTCCAATCAACAACGATTTTCCTCCACCTAATAGTTTAGGGATGAAGAATGTTGAAATTGATGGCAAGAATACCATAGTGATTCCTGAGATAACCCCAGGTAGTGACAACGGTAAAATAACCTTTTTAAACGTCTCTACTTGGTTTGCCCCTAAGTCATAACTCGCTTCGATAAGAGAGTTATCCATTTTTGAAAGTACAGTATAAATTGGAAGAATCATAAACGGTAAGAAGTTGTACACCATACCAATGAGTACCGCTATATTTGTATTCATAATTTTGATAGGTCCTAAACCAAAGACCGCAAGTAATTGATTTAATAATCCTTTGTCATTCAAGATTCCAATCCAAGCATATGTTCTGATTAACATGTTAATCCATTGAGGCGCTGTAACAAGTAAGATCATAATCGGTTGGATGGATGGTTTTAATTTAGATATTGAATAAGCAACAGGATATCCAATTAAGACACAAAGTAAGGTTGTGATAAAGGCTAAGACAAACGATCTTCCTAAGACTCTTAAGAAATCAGCATTAAAGAACTTAATGAAATTATCAAAGGTAAAATGAATGGTACTAACGCTGTTACCTTCAGTTGTAAATGCATAGAGAACAATGAGTAACATTGGAAGTACTATAAATACTGATATCCAAAAGATGTATGGATATACGAGTTGTCGAAATTGTCTCATTAGAAGCCTCCATAAATACTCATGACATGAATGTCTTCTTTACCCAGACTCAAGCCAACTTCTTTATCAATTTCAAAGTTTTTTATCGTATGAACTTTGTAAGAGCGATCTTTAGTTTCAACTGTTATTTCATTATGAACCCCTTTAAAGACAATGTTTGTAACAACGCCTGTAAAGATTCCTTTTTCTGTCGGAACAATTTCAAAGTCTTCAGGTCGGATTACAACTTCTACATCTTCATTGTCATCAAATCCAAAGTCTACACATTCAAGTTGTACACCATCAATTTCAACTAAGAAATCTTTAATCATTACCCCTTCAACAATATTAGAGTCTCCGATAAATTCCGCAACAAATCTATTTTCAGGTTCATTATAAATATCAGTAGGTGATCCTATTTGTTGAATATCGCCATTATTGAGCACCACAACTTCATCCGACATTGTTAAAGCTTCTTCTTGATCGTGAGTTACGTATAAGAAGGTAATTCCAACTTCTTTTTGAATTTTCTTTAATTCAATTTGCATTTCTTTTCTTAATCTTAAATCTAAGGCACCTAAAGGCTCATCTAAGAGTAATACCTTAGGTTCATTAATTAGTGCTCTTGCAATTGCGATACGTTGCTGTTGACCACCAGAAAGTGTATTAATCTCACGATCTTCAAAACCACTTAAGCCGACAAGTCTTAACATCTCTTTAACACGTGCATCAATTTCACTTTTATTTAGTTTTTTAATATTTAAACCAAAAGCAACATTCTCGTAAACATCCATATGTGGAAATAAAGCATACTTTTGAAATACAGTGTTTATCTCTCTTTTATATGGGGGAACATTCGTAATGTCTTTCTCATCAAAGTAAACATTCCCTTCATCCGCTTCTATAAATCCTCCAAGAATACGAAGTAAGGTCGTCTTACCACTCCCTGATGGACCTAAAAGTGTAACAAAGGCATTCTCCTCGATCACTAAACTAATACCTTTAAGAACCAACTGTCCATCATAATCCTTAACGATATTTTCAAACTTAATCAAATCTTTTGACATACTATCCCTCCTACTAGAACATTGGTGGATTTGTAATCCACAGTATCTTCGCGATTTTACTTGTTTTATTAACAAGATGATGTGCTTCATCCCCTAATAAATAAAACGTTTGTCCCTTTTTAACAGTTTCTATTCCTTCATTGAAAACAAGATCAATCTCGCCTTCTAGAACATAGGCAAATTCTTCCCCAGAAAATGGTTCGACTTCCATTGAAGAACTTTTGGGTTTAAGTTCAATAATGATAGGTTCCATATTATTTTTTTGAGCATTTGGAACAATCCAATTAATCGTGTAATCATCTTGTTCATCAACAAAGAAATCATCCTCTACAAATACTTTTTGTTGTATTTTATCTTCTTTAAAGAAATCATTAAAACTGACTCCTAAAGCTTCTAAAATATCACTGAAGGTCGAAATGGATGGTGATGTTAAATCACGCTCTACCTGTGATAAGAATCCTTTCGTTAATTCTGAACGACTTGCTAACTCCTCAAGAGTTAAATCGTTCTTCAAGCGTAACTCCTTTAACCTGTTACCAATTTCCATATGTTCCTCCTGTTGTATTTATTAAACTTTTTGTTTTAAATAGCGAACTTAATAATTATACCTTCCTTAAATTGTTTTTGCAAGACTTTAACACAAAATTGAGTAGGTGACATTTAAGTCCCACTCACACCACCGTACGTAAGGTTTCGTATACTGCGGTTTAATTAAACTTCATTTGTCTACGCATTAAGTAATAATCAAGACCAATGACTAGCCCTACTTGGGTTAGTTTTTCTTTACTTATCGCTCGAACTACACAAGTTTTGCTTACTATCCATTGGTAATGGTCGCCATATATGATGTTTGCCGTGCTTGGTCCTTATTTATACCGAGTTTTTGTAAAGCCCATTGTCTTTGACTTGGTACTTTCCACTCTTTCCATATGATGACTCGAAGTCTTGTTCTAAGGTGTGCATCTCTCTTTGTTAACGCAGACTTCATGCACGCTATCAGATAATAGTTTATCCAACCTCGAATGACTTCATTAAGTTTCTTTAATCTACATCTAAATTTCATAGACCTTTTTCTAATGGTCCATTGCTTCAGTTTTCTTTTAAAACTTTCTACTGAGTCCTTATGTGGTTTTGCTTTAAATGTATGTTGGTGAGTATTATAGTTAAATCCAAAACCTAAAAACTTTAGTTTCTTGGGTCTTGTTATTTTTGTTTTGCTCATGTTTACCCGTAAGACCTATTTTGCGTTCTATCCATTTTATTATTGAGTTCATGACTCGTTTTGCGCTTGATTCACTCTTTACTAATATGAGACAGTCATCCGCATACCTCACAAGATTCAGTCCCCTTGACTCTAACTCTTTGTCAAGTTTATCGAGAAGTATGTTAGAAAGTAAATCACAACTTCTTTTAGGTCTAAAGCCATAACTGTATTCCGAAAACATAGGCTCAACAATTGAACTTAATACTTGAACGATTGCTTGTTGAATCATTCTATCTACCACTGTCGGAATTCCTAGCTTACGAACACCGCCATTGCCTTTTGGTCTTTCTACCCTTAATACTGGATTCGGTTTATAAGTTCTCGTTCTAAGTTGATGTTCTATATCTTTCCAATTTTCTTCAAGATATTCTTTCAACTCATCCACCCTAAGCCTGCCTACTTATCTAGTTCTTGTTCATCAAGCCACGATTTCGCTAGTTCACTTCCTCTGCC
>RRZU013446722.1_pt1 | contig 13348 bp, 10 predicted proteins | sample 2165561 | NCBI WGS metagenome assembly RRZU01 (sample SAMN10456909, study PRJNA506462) | wastewater metagenome | isolation source: wastewater sludge | place: USA: Moscow, Idaho
AACAAAGCGCACCATTTCAAACACGTCTGCTTCCACATTCAGCGTGGCCAGCTGCATAATCATATCGGGTGTAATTTCGCCATAATTTGCATAGGCGGCCAGCTTTGCAAGCTCGCTTTCCAATAAAAAATAATCGCTGCCACATCGTGCAACCAGCGCGGCGGCAGATTGTGGCGAAAGCTGCGCGCCCATGCCCTTTGCCGTTTCTATCGCAAATTGCGCAATCTCTTGCCCCTGCGGCTTTGTAAGCTCGGCACAAGCGCCGTATTTTTCGGCAGCGGCAATCAGCGCTTTGGCCTTTTTGGTTGTTTTGGCTTTATCATCCTTATACACGGTGCAAAGCACCAGCACGGCATTTTCAAGGCTGGCAATTACATCACAAAGCGCGGCCACATCACTGTCGGACATGGCGGATGGCTCTAGCGCAGGCAGGCTGACAATGCGTTTTGTGCCAAAAAACGAGATAGCACCCGCAGCGCCCACAATCTCCCCAATATCCGGTGCCGCTGCGTCGATGACCGTGGGCTCCTCTGAAAGGGCATCGCAAAGCTGCGCCAGCACCTTTTCTGTGGCGGCACGCGCAAGATATTCGTCGCAGGAATAGAGATAATACACGGGTTTTTCGCCTGCTGCAAGCAATGTTTTGATTTTTTGTTCGTTAGTAGGCATAAAGCTCCTCTCGCAATACCTTGACGGATTTTCCGGGGCGAATCACCGCACGCGTAAAGCGCTGCGCCTGCTTGCTTTGCATTGGCGCAAGCCAGGGCGGCGGGGCGTTTGCGGCATAAAGATATTGGCTTGTTGATAGCGCTTTAGGCGCATTGCGCCCTGTTAGATACCAATCGGCGGCGGGATAGGCACTATAATTTGCCTTGCCGCTATTGAGGCAAATGGTAAATCCGCCGATATCCACATACGCAACAATGGCGTTTTCTTGCCGCCTGATAGATACCATTATATCATCTGTAAAGGAAATGTCAGCAAGATTTATGATTTCGCGTTCGGGAAAATAATAGGTATCGTACGGGAAATTGTTGGGCGCGGCTGCTTTTGCATCCTTGCGCAAATCAATTACCATATCTGCGTGCGAAAGATTGGCTTGTTTTAAGGCATTTTGCACGCTGTGCCCACTGGCGGCGCTTTGCAAAATCACCAGTGCTTGGCCATCTTGCACAATTAAGACGGGCGGCGCTTGCGTATTGCCCACAAGCGACACCGACACAAGCCCCCGCGCTAAAAACATTTGTGCCACAATGCCCAGCACTGCAAAGGCCGATAGATATAGCGGCATGCGCTTTACTTTCATGCGAAAGCCAAAATACGCAAGCGCATACAAACAAAAAACCAGCACAAGCGCTTCGCGCCCTATGTAAACAAAGCCCCAGGGTATGGCATTAGCCCCTGCCGCAATCCACTGTAAAAACGCCGTGCAAACGCCCGCAACCGCGCGAAACGGCAGCGTTAAAAGCGTAAGCGATGGCGGGATAAGCCCCAGTGCAAAGCCGCAAAAGGCGATTATCGGCAAAAGAGCGCCGCAAAGCAGATTGCAAAGCACACTTAAAAGCGAAACACCCATGCCGAAATATAAAAGCACAGGCAGTGTAGCAAGCGTTGCCGAAATAGACACAAGCACCGCCACAAAAACCTTAAACAAGCGCGGATGCTTTTGCCATAGGGGGCGTTTTTGTAAACGCTCTGTGTAAAACAGGCAAGCCAAAATGCCCAGCGTGGCCGAAAAGGACAGTAAGAGCCCCGCGTCCATTGCCGCAAAGGGATTGGCAATGCATAAAACCAATGCCGCAAAGCCCAGCGAGGTGACCGTTTCGGGCACAAGCGATAAAAGCATGCCGATATTTACCAGCAAAAGCGTTACCCCAGCGCGCATCACCGATGGCGTAAAGCCCGTTAAAAACATAAAGAGCACTGTAACAAATAAGCCCAAAGCCGCTGCCGCGCGGCGCTTGTAAAACAGGCGTTTGCCCAGGAAATAGGCGGCGCTTGCCGCCGCAGACAAATGCAAGCCCGATACCACCAGCATATGGGAAATGCCCGCCGCGCGATATGCCTCTTTGGTTTGGGCACTAAGCCAGCGCTTATCCCCCACCGACATGGCGGCAACCACTGCGCCACCCTGCGGCAGGCTTTGGCGGATGTTTTCAGACAATGTGTTTTGCACACGTGCAAATATTGAGCGCAGGCCCTTATCCAAATGTGTGCTTTGCGGCGCAGAAAGCGGCGTAGCGGTAAGGTATACACCTTTGGTGTAACTGTAAAGGGAATCCTCTTGCCCCTCGTTGCTTTCAAAGCGCAGGGTAAGCCCCCTAAGATAATCGCCTGCGGCATGCGCGCTCATCTGCGGCACATATACCCGAAGCGGCCAAAACACGCGCTTGCCATCGAGCTGCCGCACAGAGAGTGTAACGTTGGCGGTGCTGTTATACGAGGGCTGCGCCTCTATAACCACAGCGCTAACCGTATGTGTTTTGCCACATAAGGCGCGCGCGGGGAAAACCACCGCGGCATAATAGCCAAAACGCAGCAAAAACGCAGCTGCGCACACCGCAAGAAATAGCGGCAGCTGCACAGGCACAGCCAAGCGCTTACAGAAAGCCCGCACCGCTAAAAAGCACGCAAGAAAAATTACCGCTAGAGGCAAAAGCGCCTCTGGCGGTAAAAAAGCGGCAAGCATTTGTATGAGAAGATACGAAAACCCAACAAACGCAAGCGCTCGTTTCATCTTAGTGGAAGAAAAGCGGCAAGGTGGCAAGATAAATAATATTGCCACGCTCTGAGGCATCGCCCTCGGCCAATACAGCCGCACGCCCTACAATAATGCCCTCGCTGCGCTCTACCAGCGTTTCTAATGCGTGCAGGGAGCCACCGGTGCTGATCACATCATCCACGATTAAAACGCGTTTGCCGTTCATCCTGTCAAGGTCCGGGCGGTCGATAACAAGGCGCTGCACGGCAGCTGTGGTGATGGATACATCCTCCACAATCACAGGGTCGCTCATGTAAAGCTTTGCGCCTTTACGCGCAGGAATATACAGCTTACCGCTTTGGCGGCTCATCTCGTATGCCAGCGGAATGCCTTTGGCCTCGGCGGTAAGGATAATATCAAACTCCGGCACCTTTTCCAGCAAATCGCGGGCGCAAGCCACAGTAAGCTCGACATCGCTAAACATGATAAATGCCGCGATATCCATATTATCGTTTACCTTGCAGATGGGCAGTTGACGGGTAAGCCCCGCCACCTCTAGTGTGTAAAATTCGCTCATAGTTACCTCCATGCGCTTTCGCGCAAATTGTAATATTAAACCTCCGAAACGCGCGTGGAGGTTTTCGGCTTTGCGGCGCACTTGCCGCGTTTTTAGCGGCGAGCGCCGCGCCAATTTTATCTATATAGCTTATGATGCATTCCGTACAAATCAGGCGCTTTTGGCGCAAATTTGCATCCGTGTTCGCGTGATAGACAGCGCGTTAAAACGCCGCTATTATCCCGGCGGCCATGCAAGGCTGCGCTTTGCCAGCACATGAAAGTGCAAATGCGCCACGCTTTGCCCGCCGTGCTCACCGCAGTTGGAAACAATGCGGTACCCGTCTTGTAAAGACAGTTCGCGGCTAAGGGCTGCGATAACGGCATGGATATGGCCAATCAGCGCTGCGTCTTGCTCGGTAATGTGAGCGGGTGAAGCGATGTGCCGCTTCGGGATTACCAAAAAATGCACAGGCGCCTGCGGGTTGATATCGTAAAAAGCCAAAATGTCGTCATCTTCATATAGCTTGCGCGTGGGGATATCCCCCGCCGCCATTTTGCAAAACAAACAATCCTGCATCGCAATCCATCCTTTCGTATTGTATGCCGACTATACGTTTAAATATTTTGACACAATGTCCGGCACGGCTGCCAGCGCCTCGTCTACCTTTGTGGTATCCTTGATGCCTGCCATCGCAAAATCGGGCTTGCCGCCACCAGAGCCGCCTGCAATGGCCGCAATTTCTTTTGCCAAAACGCCCGCAGAAAGGCCCATCTCTTGTGCCAACGGGCCGCAGGTAACCGCAAGGGTGGTTTTGCCATCCACACTGCCCATCAGCGCGCCAACGCAGCGCGGGGCTTTATCGCGCATAAGCTCGCACATTTTGCGCAAAGCGTCTGGCGATGTGCCCGATGCATACAGCGCAAATATACGTGCCTCGCCCACCATTTTGGGCGATTTAAAAAGGCCGTCCAGCTGGCTGTTGGCAATTTGGGTTTTTAATGCTTCCAGCTCGTTTTGCATGCCTTTTAGCTCCAGCGCCACGCCTGCTGCGCGCAGCGGCAAATCGCTGATGGTGGCCGCCTTTAAGCTGGCGGATGCATCGATAAGCAGCTTTGTGCGCTCATCCAAAAGCTTGAGTACGCCATAGCCCGCTGTGCCCTCGATGCGGCGGATGCCTGCTGCAACCGAGGATTCAGACAATATTTTAAACAGGCCAAGCTGCGAAGAATTGCTGACATGTGTGCCGCCGCAAAACTCGGTAGAAAAGCCACTTACATCCACTACGCGCACAATGTCGCCGTATTTTTCACCAAACAGCGCCATTGCGCCCATCTCGCGCGCCTGCGCAATTGGCATCGTTTTCACATTTACCGGCAGCGCATCCATAATTTTTTGGTTGACAATATTTTCTACTTGCGCCAGCTCCTCTTGGGTAACGGCGCTGAAATGCGTAAAGTCAAAGCGCACGCGCTCGGCATCCACAAAGGAGCCTGCCTGATGCACATGCTCGCCCAGCACCTCGCGCAAGGCGCGCTGCAAAAGATGCGCCGAAGTGTGATTGCGCATGATGGCGCGGCGCAGCTCTTTATTGACGCTGGATACCACATGATCGCCTACATGCAAGGTGCCGCTTTGCAATGTGCAGCTATGCACAAAAAAGCCCTTTGGCGTTTTTTTGACGGCATTTACCTGCAAGCGCGCGCCGTTTTGCGCAATCATGCTGCCGGTATCGGCCACCTGCCCGCCGCTTTCGGCGTAAAAGGGCGTACTATTCAGCACCACCAAAACGCCGTCTTTTTCTTCCTCGTCCACGCTGATTGCATCAGAAAGATCTTCGCCATCAGAAAGCGCCAGCACCGTGCCGTCGCCCTCTAGCGTATCATAGCCCACAAAGGTGGTGGGCTGCGCCTCGATAGCGCCGAATAAATCGGCCGTCCAGCCGGAAATGTCGCGCTTTAAGCGGTCTTCCCTTGCCTTTGTTTTTTGTTTTTGCATCTCGGCTTTAAAGCTTTCTTCGTCTACTTCGATGCCGGCCTCTGCCGCAATTTCTTTGGTTAAATCCAGCGGGAAACCGAAGGTGTCGTTCAGCTTAAACGCGTCGATGCCCGACAGGATGCGGCGTTTTCCTTCGCTGGCTGCTTTTTCAATGGCATCTACCAAATTGTTTAAGATGGCAAGGCCTTGATCGATTGTGCGAGAAAAGCGCTCTACCTCGGCGGCGATGGTTTTTTTGATATAATCACTGTGCTCGCAAAGCTCGGGGTATGCGCCGCCGTTTTCGCGGATAACCGTTTCGCACAGTTCTGCCAAAAAGGGCTTATTAACACCAAGCATGCGCCCGTGCCGCGCGGCGCGGCGCAAAAGACGGCGCAACACATAGCCGCGCCCCTCGTTGGAGGGCAAAATGCCATCGCCAATCATAAACACGGTGGAGCGAATATGGTCGGTAATTACGCGCAGCGAAATATCGGTTTTCGCGTCCTCGCCATACTGCTTGCCTGTAATTTTTTCTACATGCGCGCGGATATTGCGCACGGTGTCTACCTCAAACAGATTGTCTACGCCCTGCAAAACGCAGGCAAGACGCTCAAGCCCCATGCCTGTGTCGATATTGGGGCGCTCTAAAAGCGCATATTTGCCTTTGCCGTCGGAATCAAACTGCGAGAACACAAGATTCCACACTTCCATATAACGGTCGCAATCGCAGCCAACTTTGCAATCGGCTTTGCCGCAGCCGTGCTCGGGGCCACGGTCGAAATAAATTTCGCTGCACGGGCCGCACGGGCCGGAGCCATGCTCCCAAAAATTATCCTCTTTGCCAAAGCGCACCATATGGTCCTCGGCAACGCCGATGGTTTTTGTCCAGATATCCCACGCCTCATCGTCCTCAAGATATACCGAAATGTACAGCTTTTCGGGCGGGATTTGCAGTACTACCGTGAAAAACTCCCATGCCCAAGCGATCGCCTCGCTTTTAAAATAATCTTGAAAGCTGAAATTGCCCAGCATTTCAAAAAACGTGCCGTGGCGTGCCGTAATGCCCACGCGCTCGATATCGGGCGTGCGGATGCATTTTTGGCATGTGGCAACGCGCGGTGAGGGCGCTACCTCTTGCCCTAAAAACCATTTTTTCATCGGTGCCATGCCGGAATTGATTAACAATAAGCTATTGTCGTTTTTTGGCACTAGCGGAAAGCTGCCCAAGCGCATATGCCCTTTGCTTTCGAAAAACGCAAGAAAGCCCTCGCGCAGTTCATTTAAGCCCATGTACTCCATTTAATACCCTTCCTTTCTTGGGCATTGTGCCGTTATGGCTTTGCCATATGCGTCGCTTTGGCGCGGGGCACAAAACCCCGTTTGAAAGATTTTCTTTCAAACGTACATCCATTTGTTCAAAGATATTTTTGCAAAAAGATAGGCCTCCGCCCCTCGAAAGGGACGAAAGCCAAAACGGTTCCGTGGTACCACCCAAATTGCCATACCATCTTGCATATCCGTGCAAAATGCTATCGGCCACTTTTGCGTGCATTAACGCTGCACAAACGCCCGACTTTCATCGGAAGCTCCGGGGTGGCTTTGGTTGTTCGCGGGAAAGCGTTGCAGCCTTGCGCTTCCTCTCTGTGCCGCGAAGAGCACCATTGGCCCTTTCATCGCTTTTGCATGTTTTGAAATTTCTTTACTGTTATAGTATAGCTTTCGGCGTTGATTTTGTCAAGATTCATCCGCAGAATGGGCATATTCGGATTGCGGCTGCGCCTGTGTGTTGCGGCAAAGATTGATGGTGTCCACCACTTTGGCAAAAATGGCACAAGCTTCGTCGCTTTGATGGGTGCCCTCGTCCAATAGCACCACCACAACATAATCGGGGTTTTCTGCCGGAAAAAAGCCCGCAAACCATGCGTCCATCAGCTCGGCTGTGCCGTCCTGCGTCATGCGGCCCGTTTGCGCTGTGCCTGTTTTCCCTGCCGCGCTGCCCTCGCGAGGCATGGCCGCTTTTGCAAGGCCGTTTGTTACAACGTTTTGCAGCATATCACGCACCGTGTCGGCAACCGGTGCAGAAAACACCTGCCGCTGCACGGGCGCATACAGGCTTTCGGTAACGCTGTGCAAATATTCGTTTACAGTGCCCTCCACAAAGCTGGGCGAAATATATTTGCCGCCATTTGCAAAGATATTCATAAAAGAGGCCACCTGCGCCGGCGTTGCCAAAAGCTCGCCCTGCCCAAAGCTTAGGCTAGAAAGCTGGCCCTTATCTTGCAAGGTTTGCTTATCGGGCAGATTGCCGCGCGCTGTAAATAACGTGCCTGCTATTTGTGTGGCCTCGCCAAAGCCGGCTGCGCTTGCGGCATCGTGCACGGCATCACCGCCAAGCGCAAGGCCAAGATGAACAAAATAACAGTTGCAGCTGATTTCCAGCGCCTTGCGCAAATCCACATCGCCATGCCCCTTGCCGTAGGCACATTGATATACATGCCCGTTCACGTCAATGGCGCCTGTGCAATGGTAAATGGCGCTGGCATCAAAGCCTTTTTCCAGCGCCGCCGCCGCAAGAAGCGGCTTAAACACCGAGCCTAAATTGAATTGGCTGACGGCGCGGTCAATAAACGGCGCGTTTGCATCTTGCAGGCTTGCTGCCACATTTTGCGGCGCGAAGCGTGGCATGCTAACCGAAGCGCGCACGCGCCCTGTGCGGCAATCCATCACCACAATGCTGCCCTTATCCATACATTGCGCCGCCACGCCCTCGCACACGCGCTGCAAGCGCATATCCAGCGTTAGCATTACGCCTGCGCCGCTGCCCCGCGCTTCGCATAATTTGGGCGGTGCCGCATCGATAACGCCGCCCGATGCATTGGTAACGCAAAGAACCGATTTTTGTGTAGATGCATTTTGCAAAATGCTGTCAAACGCGTATTCTATACCGGAAACGCCATGCCCGTCGCTGTCGATATAGCCTATTAGATGCGGCGCCGTTTGCAAAGGGGCATAGCGCACGGTAGTAGGAAACGAATATTGCCCGCCTGCTGTGCCGTATGACGTAACGGGCACCAAAAACGGGCGCAGGCGCTGCGTGCCCTCATAAAGCAGTGCACGCTCTTCGGCGGGCACGCTTTCAAAAGCGGCTCGGTAGCTTTCGCCACCCGGCGAAACAAGCGCATACCGCGCCTCTTGCGTATTGGTAAGCAATTGAAAATTGCAATCAAATATATTGCCGCGCGCGCTGCCCAGCGGCAGCTCGTGCACGCTTTGTGCGCTTGCCGCGGCGGCATAATCGGCATTTGTGGCCAGCATCATCAAGCGGCCTTGCAATATCGCAAACAAAAGCAAGGATATGCCAAACAGCATAACCACACGCTTTTCCATAGACAACACCTCACAATGTACTGCATTTCATTGCATTAGTGTTGGCCCTTGCAAACGCAATTAATCGAATTTTTCATTTTCTTTTATAAAAAAACGCTTGACAATATGACACGTATTTGATAATATAATAAAGCACTTCACAAACGGCACACGGGGGTTTAGCTCATCTGGTAGAGCGCTACAATGGCATTGTAGAGGTGACCGGTTCAAGTCCGGTAATCTCCACCAACACGGCATGGATTTGTGCTCCGTGCAAAAAGCTTCGCTTCGGCGAGGCTTTTTTATTTTATAGCACACAAAAAGCGCACCGATGGCAGCATCGGTGCGCTTTTATATATCTCGTCTTTATTAAATGCTGATAACGGTTTTTGGAAATGCGCTACCTTAATTTTATGCCCTGCCCTTTCCGATGATGCACCCTATACGGCGGGGTTTTTGTTATAAAGCTGCGCTTGCATGGGCGCAAATATCCGCAAGCGGGCAGGCAGTGCAAAGCGGCTTTGCGCGGCAATGCTCTTTGGCATTTTCAACGATGAGTGCATGATAATTATTATATAGCGCAACATCTTTTGGAATGGCCTGTTCAAAATATTGCTGGATGGCATCATACAGCTGCGCTTGGCCTGCGTTTGGGCACACGCCTATGCGCTTTAATAAGCGCTTTGTATAGGCATCCACCACAAAGCTTGGAAGATTGAGCGCATACAAAAGCACCGAATCTGCAGTTTCAGCGCCAACGCCTTTCACGCAAAGCAGCTCGCGCCGCAAAATAGATAAATCCGTTTTTGCCGCGCACGCAGCGGAATAATCGTAGGTTTTAAACCATGCGGTCAGCGCCTTTAAATATAGCGCCTTTTGGTTAAAAAAGCCCGCTGGGCGTATGCGCTCGCACAGTTCCTGCACGGGCATATTTTCCACCAATTCTGCCGACAGCTGCGTGCCGAAATTGGCAAGTGCTTTTTCAACGTTTGTCCATGCGGTGTTTTGCGTAAGCACCGCGCCCACCATTACTTCATAGGGTGTTTGCGCAGGCCACCAATGTAAATTGCCATACTGTGCATACAGCTTATCGTATAGCATCATCGGGGTAACGCCATTATTTTGCATGATTATATCCCTTTGCTATTCCATAATTTTACGGTAAATATATTCCATATCGTTCGCATCAAAAATCACAGGCACGGGATAAAGCGGATTTGCCTCGCTTAGTGCACGCTGTATCATCAAGGGTAAATCCTGTTCTTGTATCCCCGATATTGTGGACGGAATCTCCATCTTTGCGTTTAACTCCCGAATGGCAGCAATGAATTTTTGGGCTTTTTGTACGCTGTCGTCATCGGGCGCAGTAACGCCCGCGATATCACCAAGACGCGCAAGCGGCGCCGCAGCGTATTTGCCGTAATACTCCAGCACATGCGGCAAAATTACGGCATTGGCAAGGCCGTGCGGCACGCCGTAAAACCCGCCGAGTGTGTGCGCGATGGCGTGCACATTGCCCACATATGCGCGGGTAAAGGCAATACCTGCCCAGTAAGATGCCATTTGCATATTTTCGCGCGCGGAAACATTACTGCCGTTGGAATAGGCTTCATACAGATTTGCAAAAATAAGGCGCACAGCCTTTTCGGCACTGTCGCTTGTTTCGCGCGTATTGGCAAAGCCAATGTACGCTTCAACCGCATGGGTTAAAGCATCCATGCCTGTGGTGGAGGTGATATGCTGCGGCAAATTGACAGTAAGCAAAGGGTCTAAAACCGCATACTGGGGAATCAGCACAAAATCGTTGATGGCGTATTTTTCGTGCGTTTGCGGATTGGTAATCACTGCGGCCAATGTAGCTTCACTGCCTGTGCCCGCGGTGGTTGGCACGGCAAAAACAGTGGGTGTTGGGCGCAGCACTTTTAAAACGCCTTTCATTTGCGGAATGCTTTGATTTGGCTTTGCCACACGCGCCGCCACGCCCTTTGCACAGTCCATCGCGGAGCCGCCGCCAAACGCAATAATGGCTTGGCATGCATTGGCATGATACAGCTTAAGCGCGCATTCGATATTATCGATTGTAGGGTTTGGCACTGTTTCATCAAAGATAGCGCAGGCAATGCCTTGCTCGCAAAGGCCATCGATCAGCGGCTTTGCAAGCCCGATGGATGAAGTGACCTTGCCTGTAACAAGGAGCACGCTTTGCACGCCCTTGTTTTTAACAAGTGCAGGCAAACGCAAAACCGCGCCCGCGCCGACAAGCAGCTCGGGCTTACTCCACGGCATGCAGTACATTGCAATATTTAATACGGCCTGATAAACTCTGCAAAATAGCTTATACGCATTCATTTGTATGACCATTCCTTTTATAGTATCGAAATGTGCGGTGTTAGGGCTTTGCCAAAATTTCGCCTATTGTTTTGCAAAGAAGCACAAACCGCGGCTTGAAAAGCTGGCGCGTTGTGCCGTTTTGCCGCATTGCTGAAAATCTGCGTGCTTACGCACTTACTATAAATGAATAGTAGCATAAATTAGCCGCAATGTAAACAAAAAACGAGGCGTCAAAAGACGCCTCGCAGCAGTATTTACAATATTGTGTAAGGATAAAGGGCTTTATGCCTTTGCTTTGTTTTTGGCGCGCAGCTCATTAAAGCCCATCAAAACCACCCATACGTACGCCAGCGTTTTGGGAATCATCAATACGCCGATAACAGGCACGGCATCGGCCCAAAGCACCACGGGCGCATAGAGCGCAAACGAAAGCACAATCGCCAGCCACATAAAGCGAAAAGCCTTATCGCTATGTGCTTTTGCCTGTTTGTAAAACAATACAATAATGATGATGCCCATTGCCGCAAAAGGCAAATTGCGATAAATGCCCCATGAAACAGGCGCATTATGCGAAAGCCACATGTTTTGCGGAAAAAGGCAAAGCCCAATGCGCATGGCCGTTAAAAGATAAATGGCTGCGGTAAGGCCGTTTTGCCCTTTAATTTGATAGCGCTCGCGCCAGATATGATATAAAATTACATAAAACACCGTCATGGTAACCGAGGTAATCAGCTTACCTATGCCAAGCGCGGCGGCATTTGCCTCAAGGCCTGTTGTGCACAAAGCCCATGCGCGCGGCACCAAATGAAAGGCATCGCCAGCCCCCAGCACTACCGCCATAACCCCAAACAGAAAATATTGTTTTACCCCACGCGCGTTTTTTATCATGTAAATACCCGCTGTGATAACGCCGATTAGATAGCACGCGTCAAATAGTGTTTCCATAATAGCTTGCATGATGGATCCCCTCCTGTGTTAATAATATGCATTGAAACTGAACATTGTTCACATATAGCATACCACGCGTGCCAGCGTGTGTCAATAGCGAAGTGCGGCGCACTTTGCTGTGCAAATTGTATCTTTGGTAAAACGGCTGTACACGTGCTTTGCGAAGCAAAAACTATATGTAAAGTTATTAAACTTTACATAGTTAATATGGCGATATATCGTTAATTGTGTTTAATGTAATGCAGATGCGCTTAGTGTAGCGCCGATTGCGCGTGACGTAATGCAGATGCGCTTAGTGCAGCGCCGATTGCGCGTGACGTAATGCAGATGCGCTTGGTGTAGCGCTGATTGCACTGCGCCAAAGCTTGCAGGCAGGCCTTGCACGCCTGCTCGGTACTATATAAGCGCAAGAAAAAAGCCCCGCACCTTACGGCGCGGGGCTTTTCGTTTGCAAAAATTATTGCTCGTTCTCTTTCATTTTCGCAAAGCAGTCGCTGCAATACACAGGACGGTCCTCGCGGGGTTTGAAGGGAACTTTGGCTTCGCAGCCGCAGGACGCGCAGGTAGCCGTGAACATTTCACGGGTGCCACGGCCGGCATTTTTGCGGGCGTCACGGCACTCTTTGCAACGCTGGGGCTCGTTCTCGAAGCCTCTTGTTGCATAAAACTCCTGCTCACCTGCGGTGAAAATGAAGTCTTTGCCGCACTCTTTGCATACTAATGTTTTGTCTTGGTACATGCTTGTATCTCCTCTAGTTTAGTATTTTTGCCCGCGGAAGGATTTAAACCGACACCTTTGGTACGACCAACGCTCTACCTTAAGCTACTTGGGGCATATATGAACGCAGCTCCCTGCGCGTGGCAATTTGTGTTTACCGCAGCTTGCGGCGAATGCGGGACAAGGCATTGTCTACAGCTTTTTCGTCAATATCCAGCCTTTGGGCAATCTGTGCATATCGCTGGCCGGAAAGATGCAGTGTTAAAACCCGCATTTCCATATCGGATAGCTTTGCCTCGATGCGGCGAACCGCTTCTTTGTAGCCCTCTTGCTCGATGGCAAGCTGCTCGGGGCCTCCGGCAAAAGCGTCTTCTTCAAGCGGAACTGAAAAATTAAGCGGTTGATGCTTTTTGCGCGACGCTGCACGCACAGCCGAAGCAATGGCGTTTTGCACGCAAACATTGGCATACGTTTTAAAGCTTGCGCTTTTATGCGGACTATAAGTAGCAATCGCGCTAAAAAACCCGATGATACCCTCTTGCACTGCATCGTCAAAATCCAAACCCGGACAGATTGCAGCGGAAGCTAGACGATTTATCATGGGCATTTGCCGCGAAATAAGCATGGCGAGCGTGGCATCATCTGTGCGCGCCTTTTCTATTTGAGACAGTTGGAGATTATCCATGTGTACCCCGAAAGATAAATCTTTTATAATCTATTGTATTATACATATTAATAGACGGAAAGT
>RRZU012165366.1_pt1 | contig 13346 bp, 11 predicted proteins | sample 2165561 | NCBI WGS metagenome assembly RRZU01 (sample SAMN10456909, study PRJNA506462) | wastewater metagenome | isolation source: wastewater sludge | place: USA: Moscow, Idaho
CACCACTTTCACCTCCAGCCCCTGGGCCTTGGCGTCTTTGGCGGCAGCGTGGATGGCATCGGCATACACGCCCGGCAGCACGCCAATCTTCAAGGTATCCGCCGCCATGGCAGGCAGCACAGCCAAGGCCACAGCAGTGGCAGCGAAAAATTTTTTCAAATGGGTGAACATGGCAACCTTTCCTTTCTTGGTCATGAACATGCAGGCCAGATGGCCAGGAAAGGCTGGATTGCACCAGTGCCGCACCCCCGCGACAACGGACGATTTCAGATATGGATATGACGATTTTGCGAGTGCCGCCGTGGCGCGCAAAGCGGTGGGGGAGGTGGATAGAGCTAGTGGGCAGAAATTTTGATAAAAATTGGCCTTTTGCGCTTACTGGACAAGCGCAAGCAGCTATCAAAAAAGGAGTTCAAAGTCTGTCAGGCAGCCTTTTTTATAGGGGCTGCTTGCGCCTCTTCGCGTTTGATTTTTTCAATATCACGGTAACGCGCCGCCGGGTGGTTCTCGGGCAGGTAAGGCCCGGCGCCAAAGAGCTTTTCGCGCAGCGTGCCCGCGCGGTAGGCCGTGGGATAAACGCCCCGGCGCTGCAGCTCGGGCACCAGGTGCGTGACCACGTCTTCAAAGGTCTCGTGCGCCACGGCGTAGGCCAGGTTGAAGCCGTCCAGGTCGGTGGCTTCCACCCACTGCTGCAGCTGGTCGGCCACGGTGGCGGCTGAGCCAACAAACAGCGGCCCCAGCCCGCCCAAGCTGGCCCACTTGGCCAACGCTTCAATCGTCCAGGTCTTGCCGCCTTCGGCCAGCTCCTGCACGGCGGAGACGATGGCATTGGTGTCCACCTTGCGCACGCTGTCGCCGGGGGCGTAGCGGCCAAAGTCAATGCCTGTCCAGCCCGAGGTCAACACCAACCCGCCGTCGTAGGAGGCGTACTGCTGGTACTCCTGGAGCTTGGCGTGGGCCTTGGCGTCGGTTTCATCGACCACCAGCGTCACCAGGGCGTAAATCAGCAGCTTCTTCGGGTCGCGCCCGGCGATGGCGGCGCGGCGGCGGATGTCACGCACATAGGCGCGCGTGGTCTCCTGCGTGGGTGTGGAGATGAACACCAGCTCGGCGTGCTCGGCAGCAAAGTCCTTGCCCGCATTCGAGGCCCCGGCCTGGAACAGCACCGGCGTGCGCTGTGGCGAGGGTTCGCACAGGTGGTAGCCCGGCACCTCGAAATACTTGCCTTTGTGGCCGATTTCGTGGATTTTTTCCGGCAGGGCAAACACGCCGCGCGCGCGGTCGCGCACCACCGCACCCTCCTCCCAACTGCCCTCCAGCAACTTGTAGAGCACCTGCACATATTCGGCCGCCACCTCGTAGCGGTTGTCGTGGCGCTGCAGGCCGCCCTGGCCGATGTTCTTGGCGCCGCTTTCCAGGTACGAGGTGACGATGTTCCAGCCCACCCGGCCCTGGGTGTGGTGGTCGGCCGTGGCCAGGCGGCGTGCAAAGGTGTAGGGGTGCTCGAACGAGGTCGAGGCCGTGATGCCAATGCCCAGGTGCTGCGTCACCGAAGCAATGGGGTTGGCCAGCTGCAACGGGTCATTCACAGGAATTTGCACCCCGCCCCGAAAGGCGGCGGCGTTGCTGCCCTGGTACACGTCGTAGTAGCCAATCACGTCGGCGATGAACACGGCGTCAAAAATGCCTCGTTCCAGAATGCGCGCCAGGTCGGTCCAATAAGCCACATCCTTGTACTGCCAGGAACGATCGCGCGGATGGCGCCACAGCCCAGGCGACTGGTGGGCGACGCAGTTCATCTCGAAAGCGTTGAAGCGAATGGGTTTGCTCATGCGGGTGCTCCAGTGGGTTGTTCAGTTCCAGGCGTTGCGCGGCGGGTTCACGCCGTTGAGGTAGAAGTTGCCCACGTGGAAATACTTCCAGCGCACCGGGTCGTGCAGCGTGTGGACGCGGGCGTTGCGCCAGTAGCGGTCCAGGTTGTGGTGCACCAGCGTGGCGCGCGTGCCTGCCAGCTCGAACAGGCGGTTGGTGGCTTCGATGGCAATGTGGGTGGTCAGCACCTTGGCCTCGGCGGTGGCGGTAGTGGCCTCGGCCACGCTCTGGGCATCGGGCGCGGCGGCGGCGCGGTCAATGCTGTGGCCCGCGCGCTCCAGCAGCGCCTCGGCAGCATGCAGCTTGATTTTCAAATCGCCAATCGCCTGGATGGTGAACACGTCTTCGGCGGCGCTGTCTTTGCCGCTGTCGATCCACGGGCGGCTCTGGGTGCGCACAAAGTGGATGGTTTCGTCGATGGCCTGGCGGGCAATGCCCACATCAATGGCGGCCTGGATGATTTGCGAGACAGCGCCCGCCACGGTCTGGTTCTCGAACGCCTGAATGGGAATCACGCGGCTGCGCGGCACGCGCACCTGCTCGATCTTCACGCCGCCCGAGGCCGTGGTGCGCTGGCCAAAGCTCGACCAGTTGTTGCTCACCGTCAGGCCCGGGGCGTCACGCTCGGCGAACACCAGCAGGCCCTGGCCCGCCTCGCTCACGGCCACGATGGGCACGATGTGCGCCAGCAGCGCGCCGGTGGTGTAGAACTTTTCGCCATTCACCACCACGTCGTCGCCGTCCACGCGGGCACGGGTTTCAAAGGCGGTCACGGTCTTGCTGTGCAGCTCCGAAAAGGCGTTGCCCAGGCGGTAGCCGCGCAGCACCAGGCCGAACAGCTCTTGCTTTTGCGCTTCGGTGCCGTCGGCGTCGATGTGGCCCACCAGCGCCAGGTGGTTGTGCGCAATCTGGGCGATGCAGGAATCGCCCGCCGCAATCAGCGCGCTCACTTTGGCAATGGTGGCGTACGAGGCGCCCAGCCCGCCATAGGCCTTGGGCACGTTCAGCGCCCACAGGCCGCTTTGCGAGTAGGCGTCGATTTCGGCCAAGGGCAGGTAGCCTTCGCGGTCGCGCAGGCCAGCCTCTTGGGCAAACTGCACGCGCAGGCGCTCGGCCACCTCCAGCGCCTCGGCCTCGCTGCGCAAGATGTGTGCAGGCACCGTGGGGCGCGGGCGCGGCGCAAAGGGCGCCGCAGAGTTCACGCGGGGACGCTCTGGGGTGGCAGTGGCAGCGGTCGTCATGGCAATTCCTTTCAAGAGACAAACAAAATTTGAGGGCAAAATTAGCTTTTTGCGCTTACTGGGCAAGCGCAAGCAGCTATGAAAAAAGGAGCTTTTTAGAGATCAGGCAGCAGCCAGCATGGGCACGTCTTCCACCACGCCCTGGCCGAAATAGAAGTGCTGAATGTCGGCACGCTCGCGCAGCTCCTGCGCGCTGCCATGCAAGACGGAACAGCCCGCATCCAGCACCGTGGCGCGGTCGGCGTACTGCAGGGCCACCGTGGAGTTTTGTTCTGCCACCAAGATGGACAGGCCCTGCTCACGGTTGAGGTGGTGCAGTTGGCGAAAGATGTCCTGCACCACCAACGGCGCCAGCCCCATGGAGGGCTCGTCGAGCACCAGCAGGCGCGGCTGCGCCATCAGCGCGCGACCAATCGCCGTCATCTGCTGCTCGCCGCCCGAGGTCAACCCGGCCAGGCTGCGGCGGCGGTCGGCCAGGCGCGGAAAGGCCGCGTACACACGCTCCAGCCCCGCCGCAATCTGGCTGCGCCGCGCACCACACCCCAGCCCACCGGTGATGAGGTTTTCTTCCACCGTCAGATGCGCAAAGCAACGCCGCCCTTCCAGCACGGGCACCAGGCCGCGCCGCACCAAGGCGGCAGGGCCCAGGGTGCTCACGTCCTGACCGTCGTAATGGATGGCACCACGGCGCACCTGCCCGCGCTGCGCGGGCAACAGGTGCGACACAGCCTGCAGCGTGGTGGACTTGCCCGCACCGTTGGCGCCCAGCAAGGCATGGATTTCGCCTGCACGCACGTCCAGGCTCACGCCATGCAGGGCCACGATGGCATGGTGGTAAGCCACCTCAATGCCCTCGATGCGCAGCAGCGGCGCTGCGGCGGGGGAGCTGGCAACAGCGGACTCGCTCATGGTGCTCTCCTTGCGCCAGCGTCAGGCGCTCGCCTGGGCCGGTGCCTCGGTGCGCTGGCCCGCGCCGATCTGCCAGACATAAGGCGGCTCGGTGCCGTTGACGTGCCAGTCGCCCACGATGCGCGCTTTGTAGATCAGCGGGTTGTGCGAGGCCACCGTGCGCGCGTTGCGCCAGTGCCTGTCCAGCGCCTTGCTGCTGCTGGCCGCCGAGGCGCCCAAGGCATTGAAAATCTGCGTAGTGGCGCGCAGCACCAGCTCGGAGATGGCCACCTGCCCCAGGGCCGACTCCAGCTCGGCTTCGATGTTGGCCTGCTTTTCCTCTTCGGCACTGCCCTGCCAGTGGGCGTCGTAGGCCCGCTGCGCAGCAAAGGCGGCGCGCACCGCCGTGGCCTCGGCGGCGTAGGCGGCGGCGGCCACCTCTCCCACCACCTGCTGCACCTGCACGTCCTGCGCCACGCTGCTGGCGTTACCCGTGCTGAACACGCGCTTGCGCTCGCGCACCTGCTGCGCCAGATCGCGCGTGGCGGCGCGGGCAATGCCTGCCAACGTGGCAAGGTGGAACAGTTGGTAGAAGGCCGTTTGGTACTTGAAGCGGCCCTCGAAGGGGAAGATGTTCTCCTCCTCGACCTCGGCGTTTTCGTACACCGATGTGCCACTGCCCGTGGTGCGCTGGCCAAAGCCGTCCCAGTCGTCGTGGTGCGTCACACCCTCTTGCTGGGCGCGCACGGCGGCAATCACGTCCAGGCCGTCGCCATCGCCAGGGCCATCGCGCTGGGCAAACAGGTCGATCCAGTCGGCAAAAATGCAGCCGGTGCTGTAGAACTTGCGTCCATTCACCACCCAGCGGCCATCGGGTTGCTGCGCTACCCGGGTGATGACCTGGCCTATGGCCACGTCGCCCACCTCCGTCCAGGCATTGCCCACCAGGTCACCAGCAGCAAAGCGGCGCAGCCAGACGGCGTTGGCCGCGTCGCGCGGGGCGTTGAGCCGGTCTTCGACAAAAGCAAAGTGCCCGCGCAGCGCCTGCACCACGTTGGAGTCGGCCTCGCCCAGCTCGATCAAGAGTTGGAACAGTTGCGGCAGCGTGGCGCCATCGCCACCGAACTCCACGGGCACGCGCACGGCACCAAAGCGCGCTTCTTTCAGCCAGCCGATGGCGTCGTGCCCCAGCTGGCGCTGCTGCTCGCGTTGCAATGCGCTGGCGCGGATGCGTTCAATCACCGGGCGGTACTTGGCGGCCAGGCGTTCGTAGTCAGCGCCAAGAAAAGAAGGAAGGGGGGTTGTCATGGCTCTCTCCTTTAGTCGTCAATGCTTTGGCGCACCTTGACGTTCTTTTCCTTGGCGTAGGCCAACGAAGACTTTTCAATGATGGGGCGCAGCAGCTTCCAGTCCGGTGCAATCCAGTCGGACACCACGTTCCACTTGTTGCCGTCCCACTGCTGGAAGGCCACGCGGCCATCGCCCTCGTGGTTGTCCCAGGTCACGTTGATGGAGTGGAACAGTCCCTTGGCACCCAAGGCGGCAGCGCGTGCTTCGTCGATCTTCAGGTTCTCAAGGCCCCAGCGCACTTCATCGCCAGTGAGCGTGCGCTTGCCAAACTTGGCCTGCGCAATGCGGATGGCTTCGACGTTCAGGATGCCGTTGAGCACGCCCAGGTTGTGGTAGACGCTGCCAATGCGTTTTTTGTCTTGCAAGTTGCCCTTGCCAGCGTCGTACACGGTTTTCTGGATGTCTTGCAGCACGGGGTAGTGCGCGCCCGGCGCCACCGAGGTGATGGCAACGTAGCCCTTGGCGGCATCGCCCGCCGGAATCACGTCTTCCTCCGAGTTCGACCAGATGTTGCCCACGATGCGGTCAGCGGGAAAGCCCGTTTTTTGCGCCGTTTTCAGGGCCACCGGGTTCATCACGCCCCAGCCGCGCAGCACCACAAAGTCGGGCTTGGCACGGCGAATGGTCAGCCACTGCGATTGCTGCTCGTTGCCGGGGTGCGGCACCTCGATCTGCTGCAGCGTGAAGCCGTACTGCTTGGCCAGCAGTTCGTAGATGGGGATGGTTTCCTTGCCGTAGGGCGAGCCGTGGTACAGCACCACGATCTTCTTGCCCTTGAGCTTGTCGGCCCCGCCCACCTTGGTGGCCAAGTAGTTCACGATGCCCGAGCTTTCGCTGTACGGGTTCACCAGCAGCGGGAAGATGTACTTGAACACGCGCCCGTCGGTGGTGTCGGTGCGGCCATGGTTGATGGTCAAAAGCGGCACCTTGTCGGCCGTCACGCGGTCAATCAGGGCGTAGGCAATGCCCACCGACAGCGGGTTCCAGGTGGCAATGCCAGGCTTGTTTTTCAGGCGCTCGTACACCTCCACGCCGCGCTCGACTTCGTATTGGGTCTCGCCCTCCTCCCAGGTCAGCTTGACGCCGCCCACGCCGCCGTCGCGCGTGTTCACCAGGTTCAGGTAATCAATAAAGCCACCAAAAAAGCCGGTGCCGCCCGCAGCGTAGGGGCCGACGCGGTAGCTTTGCAGCGGGAAAAATTGCTCTTGCTGCGGTGTCTGCGCATGGGCGGCCACGGGCAGCAGCTGGCCAAGGGCCAGGGCGCCAGCGAGCAGCGCGGTTTTGAAGGTGCGGCGAAAAGGCATAGGAAATCTCTCCATAAAAAATGGCTAGCCAAGAAACGAGGAAGGGAAAGGGAAAAAGGGCGTGCGGCTAGGGCCGACAGCGCAGAGCGAACGCGCCGCCCAGCCGCAGGCGCAAGCGCTGCACTAGGGCGGCCAGCCCTTGCGGCTCGGCAATCAAAAAGCCCACAATCAGCACCCCCAGGACGATGCGCTGGCACAAATCGAGCACACCCGAATCGAACCAATCGCCCAGCAGGAAGCTGCCTGCGCGTGCCAGCAGCAAGGGGAACACCACGATCAGGGCCGCGCCCAAAAAGGCACCACGGATGGTGGCCAGGCCGCCAATGATCACGATGAACAAAATCTGGAACGAGCGGTCCAGATTGAAACCGGCGGGCTCCACCGTGCGCAGGTACACAAAGCCCCACAGCACCCCCGCCACGCCAATCACAAAAGACGAAATGGCAAAGGCCAGCAGCTTGGTGCGCAGCACTGGCACGCCCGTCACGCGCGCGGCCAGTTCATGGTCGCGAATAGCAACAAAGTGGTGGCCCGTAGGCGTATGCACCAGGCGCCACACCAGCAGCGTGAGCGTGGCCACAATCGTCAAGGCGAACAAGTAGCGCAGCACCGGGGTGTCGAACGCCAGGCCCGCCACGACGAGTGCCGGTGCGTCAATCACGCCCGAGGGGTTGCCATTGCTGAACCAGCCAAATTTGGTCAGTGCCCATTGCACAAAAAACTGCGCTGCCAAAGTGGACACGGCCAGGTAAAAGCCCCGCAGGCGCAGGCTGGGCAGGCCAAACACCACCCCCACCACGGTGGCAGACAGCCCCGCCAGCACAATGCTGACCAGCAGCGGCAGCCCCGGCACGCGCAGGTTGAAGTTGTAGGCGGCAAACGCGCCCACGGCCATGAAGGCGGCCGAGCCCAGCGAGAGCTGGCCAGCGTAGCCCGTGAGCAGGTTCAGCCCCACGGCAGCCAGCGACAGCGCCAGAAAGGGCATCAAGATGGCGTCGAACCAATAGTCGGTAGCCACCAGTGGCACCACGCCATAGGCCAGCGCCAACCAGGCCAGGGGCACAGCCCAAGCCGACCAGCGCCCGGCGAGGGCGGCGGGCTGCGCACGGGTTGCTTGCGGCACTGCGGCGATGGCAGGCACAGTCGTCGTTGCGGTGTTCATGGCCTCAAGCCCTTTCCACCAAGCGCTGGCCAAACAGCCCGCCTGGTTTGACCAACAAAAAAGCCAGCGCAGCCACGTAGGCAAACCAGCCCTCAATGCCACCGCCCACCCAGGGGCCGAGGTACACCTCGGCCAGCTTCTCCAGCGCACCCACGATCAGGCCACCGACGATGGCACCCAAAATCGAGCCGAAACCGCCGAGCACCAGCACCGGCAAGGCCTTGAGCACCACCAGCGACAGCGAGAACTGCACCCCCAGACGTGCGCCCCACAACAACCCGGCCACCATGGCAATCACACCGGCCGTGGCCCACACTGTGGCCCAAATGCGCGGCAGGCGCAGGCCCACAGCCAGTGCGGCGAAGGTGTCGTCCGCCACGGCCCGAAAGGCCAGACCCACCCGGGTGTACCGAAAGAACAGCGACAGCAGCGCCACCATCAGCGCGGCAATGCCAGCGGCCACCAGATCGAAGGTGGACACCAGCACCCCGGCAAACTCCAGCGGTGTGTCGGTAATGCCCAAATCCAGCTCATGCACCTGCGTGCCCCACAGCAGCTGGGCCACTCCCTCAATCACATAAGACAGCCCCAAGGTGGCCATGAACAGCGTGATGGGTGGCTGGTTCACCAGGGGGCGCAGCACGGTGCGCTCAATCACCAGGCCCATGAGCAACATCAGGGCAAAAGTCAGCACCAGGGCCAGGGCAAACGGTGTGCCGCGCTCGACCAGACTCACAAAAGTGAGGGCAGCGAACAACAGCTGTGCGCCCTGAGCAAAATTGAGCACCCCAGATGTCTTGTAGATGAGCACAAAGCCAATCGCCACCAGCGAGTACATGACGCCCGAGAGCAGGCCACCAATCAGCACCTCGGCGAAAAAAGCAAAGTCAAACGCTTCCATCACGGCACCTCCACCAGGGCGGGTGTGGCTGCAGGGTCGGCAGCTTCTGGCGCGTGGGCCACGCCGAGGTAGGCCGCAATCACCGCCGGGTCGTCGCGCACTTGCGCCGGGGTGCCGTCCGCAATCTTGCGGCCATAGTCGAGCACGGCCACGCGATCCGACAGGCCCAGCACCAGGCCTATGTCGTGCTCAATCAACACAATGGCAGTGCCCCACTGGTCGCGCGCGGCGCGGATGAAGCGGGCCATCTGCGCTTTTTCAGTCACAGTCATCCCCGCCAAGGGCTCGTCGAGCAACAGCAAGCGGGGCTGTGCCACCAAGGCACGCGCCAACTCCACACGCTTTTGCAGGCCATAGGGCAACGAGCCTGCCAAGCGCTCTTGCACTGGCTCCAGATCGAGAAAACGCATCACCTCGCTGGCGCGCAGGCGTGCTTCTGCGCGCTCGGCTGCAGCGCGGCCCCAGCCGAGCATTTGTTCTACGAACAAGGAGCGCGTGTGTACGGCCCGGCCCAGGGCAATGTTGTCGCGCACGCTCAGGCCGCGAAACAAGGCCAGGTTTTGGAACGTGCGCGCCACCCCCAGATGGGCCAAACGCGCTGTAGGCACTTTGTCAAAAGCATGCCCTTGCAGCACCACCTGGCCACGGTCGGGCCGGTACAAGCCACTGATGACGTTCACCAGCGAACTCTTGCCCGCCCCATTGGGGCCGATGATGGCGCGGATTTCCCCGGGTGCCACGCACAGGTCCACCCCGCACAGGGCCTGGATGCCACCAAACGAGACATCAATCCCCTGCAATTGCAGGGCGGCGCCCGTAGCAGGCTGCGGTGCAGCAGAGCTGGCGAAACGGCTGGGCATGGCGACTCCCTGCCCTCAAGCCCAGGGCGCGGCCGGGCCGCTGGCATCGGCCACGCTTTCCTTGCCCACATAATGGCGCCGCCAGTACGTTGCAGGGTGCGAGTCGCGCGTTTTGCCATCTTTGTCCCCCAGCAATTTTTCGCGCAGCGTGCCTTGCTGGTAGCTGGTCTGCACGCGGCCACGCTTGCGCAGCTCGGGCACCACAAAGTCAATGAAATCGGTGGTCGATGCCGGGGTCACCGCGTAGGCCAGGTTGAAGCCATCCACGCCCCCTTCGTCCACCCAGCGCTCCAGCTCATCGGCCACCTTCTGCGGCCCGCCCACCACCACCGGGCCCAAGCCACCAATCGAGCGCTGGCGGATCACCTCGCGCACCGTCCACTCCTTGCCGTCGGCAGCCAGCGATTCCAGCGTGGTGCGCAGGCTGTCATTTTCCACGGCCTGCAGGGGCGTGTCCGGGTCGAGCGAGGCAAAGTCCAAGCCCGTCCAGCCACCGTACAGGGCCATCATGCCGGTGGGGCTGGCGTAGGAGAGGTACTCCTCGTGCTTGCGCTGCGCGGCCTCGTCGCTGGGGCCGGTAATCACCGTGAGCAAGGTGAAAATTTTCAGCGCATCGGGCTCACGCCCGGCGGCGGCCACTTCGGCGCGGATTTTGTCGGTCAGCACCCGGGCCGATTCCGGACTGGTGGCCAAAATGAACATGGCCTCGGCATGACGCGCGGCAAAGGCGCGGCCTGCGGCAGAAGCACCGGCCTGGAAAATCACCGGCGTGCGCTGCGGCGAGGGTTCGCACAGGTGAAAACCCGGCACCTTGAAGTATTTGCCCTCGTGCTGGATCGGATGCACTTTGGTGGGGTCGGTAAAAATGCCGCGCTCTTTGTCGCGCAACACCGAACCCTCCTCCCAGCTGCCTTCCCACAGCTTGTAAATCACCTGCATGTATTCCTCGGCGAGGTCGTAGCGCTCGTCATGGGGAATTTGCTTGTCCAAGCCAATGTTGCGCGCTGCCGAATCCAGGTAGGAAGACACCACATTCCACGCCACCCGGCCCTTGGTTAAATGGTCCAGCGTGGACAGGCGCCGCGCCAGCAAATAGGGGTGCTCGAACGTCACCGCCGCGGTCACGCCAAAGCCCACGTGCTGGGTCACCGCCGCCATGGCAGAAATGGCACCAAACGGATCGTTCACCGGCACCTGCGCCGCATCTTGCAAAGCACCCTCAGCCGAGCCTCGGTACACGTCGTACACGCCCACCACATCGGCAATGAACAGCGCATCGAACACGCCGCGCTCCAGCTCCTTGGCCAAGTGGGTCCAATACTCCAGGTCGTTGTAGCGCGACGCCTGGCTCGAAGGATGCCGCCAGGTACCTGCCGCCTGGTGGCCCACGCAGGTCATGTCAAAGGCGTTGAGGATGATGCGTTTTTTAGAAGTGCTCATGAAAGTCTCGGGAAACGGTGGGGGTGCGGGGTGACGACTTCAGGCCGCCTGCGTTGCGACTTCGGCAGGCCGAGCGGTGGTGGGTAATGCAGTGATCACCGGCACGGCACGCGCTACGGCCAGGGCAATGCGCTCATCCAAGGCAGGGTTGCCAATGGCGTAGCCCTTGAAGTCCTGCTCCGAGGCGTACACCCCCAAAGGCAAGGTGCGTGCCTGGAAAAAGCTGAACAGCGGGCGCAGCTGGTGGTCGATGACCAGCGCGTGGCGGTCACTGCCACCCGTGGCCGCCAGCAGCACGGGCACGTCAATCAGGGCGTCTTGCCCCACCAAGTCGAACAAATGCTTGAACAAGCCGCTGTACGAAGCGCGGTACACCGGGCTGGCGACCACCAACACATCGGCAGACTCAATCGCGGCCAGGCGCTGCTGGGCCACGGCAGGCAACTGGTTGCGGTAAAGCGCCCCACCCAAATGCGGCGCCAGCTCCTCCAGCGTGATGACCTCGGTCTCGATCGGCAGCACCTCCCCCAAAGCGGACACGATGTGCTCCACCAGCACCAGGGTGCGTGAGGGCGTTTGCAAACTGCCAGAGACGGCAACGACTTTGTATTTTTTCGGCATATTCATCATCCGTTTTTCATATGAATTTATTTCCGAACCCTGTGGGCATTCGGTCACGAAATTCTGAATGCATTTGCCGTGCATTCGTTATTCAAAATACGACGATGAATATACGAATTACATTTTTACCCCAACAACAAAATCTTTATCTCTTTTAAATATATCGATATTTTTAAATCATCTCCTGCTATCGATATACAAAAAAAGTCGTTGGCCGTGGTAAAGGCATTTTCTAAACTGAATTTAGATTTTGATTTCCAGTGCCCACCACCCCATGCCCGTTGCTGACTCCGCCCCCCCGCGCCTTGCGCCGCCGCCCACGTTCTCAACCCCAGAGGACATTGAGCGCGCCACAGAAACACTGGCCCACGCCCTGCAAGCCACCGCCGTGGAACGCGACCGGGCCGGTGGCCATGCTGCAGCCGAGCGCGAGCTGATCCGCGCCAGTGGCCTGCTGAACATCACCACCCCGCGTGCCTACGGCGGCGGGGGCCAGCCCTGGGCCCGCTTCTATCGCAGCCTGCGCCGCATTGCCCAGGCCGACAGCGCGCTGGCACACCTGTATGCCTTTCACCACCTGCAGGTGGCCACCATCGTGCTCTACGGCACGCCCGAGCAGCACGAATTTTTCCTGCGCCCCACGGTGCAGCAGCAGCTGTTTTGGGGCAATGCGCTCAACCCCAACGACAAGCGCACCGTGGCCACCGAAGACGGCGAAGGCTGGCGCATCCACGGCCCCAAAAGCTACTGCTCGGGCTCGGTGGGCGCGGACTGCCTGACCTTTTCCGCCTGGCACGCACCCACGCAAAGCCTGCTGATTGGCGCGCTGCCCAGCGACCGCGCCGGGCTTCACATCCTGAGCGACTGGGATGCCTTTGGGCAAAAGCAAACCGACAGCGGCACCGTCACCTTCGAGCAGCTGCAGCTCGCAGCGCACGAAGTGCTGGTGCGCCCCGGCCAGGAACCCACGCCGCGCGCCACGCTGCGCGCACCCATGGCCCAGCTCATCTTGACCCACCTCTACGTGGGCCTTGCCCGGGGGGCGCTGGAACAGGGGCTGCGCTACACCCGCGAAGCCACACGGCCTTTTTTTGCCTCGGGCGTGCAGCGCGTAGTGGACGACCCTTACGTTCAACAACGCTACGGCCAGCTCGCCGTGCTGGTGCGGCCTGCCGAAGTGCTGGCCGACCTGGCCGCGCAGGCCGTGGACGAGGCCCTGGCGCGCGGCCCCGCCCTCACCGCCGCCGAGCGCGGCCACGTCGCCGTGGCCGTGGCGCAAGCCAAAGCCGTGGCCCACCGTGCAGCGCTGGAAGTGAGCAGCCAGCTCTTTGAGCTGACCGGGCCGGGCGCCACCAGCACACGCCTGGGGCTGGACCGCTTCTGGCGCAACGCACGCGTTCACACCCTGCACGACCCCATCGACTACAAGCTGCGCGACCTCGGTCGCCATGCGTTGACGGGCGAATTTCCCACACCCACGTCCTACTCTTGAAAGACCACCCCATGAGCCTCGATATTTTTTGGTTCCTGCCCACCTCGGGTGACACCCGCTACCTGGGCACCTCCGACTTTGGCCGCCCCGCCACCAACGAATACATGCGGCAAATTGCCGTCACCGCAGAAAGCCTGGGCTACGACGGCCTGCTCATTCCCACCGGCAGCTCCTGCCTCGACCCCTGGGTGACGGCGGCCAGCCTGGTGCCCGTC
>RRZU012843941.1_pt1 | contig 13344 bp, 8 predicted proteins | sample 2165561 | NCBI WGS metagenome assembly RRZU01 (sample SAMN10456909, study PRJNA506462) | wastewater metagenome | isolation source: wastewater sludge | place: USA: Moscow, Idaho
CGATGGTCTGCTCCCCGGCAACCAGTGTGAACCGCTGCCCCGCTTTGACTTTTTTCTGATTATCCGACGTCTGCACGGCAATCGTGACCCTGGCCTTGCCTCCGAAATCAGCCCGATAACGCAGGGTGTCAGGCTTATCGCTCACCTCGACCCACTCGGTTGTATGCGTTCCTTTGGTGATCAGGTTGGCCGGTTCAAAGTCGAGCCAGATCCGGAGGTGCTTGGCGGAGTCGTGCGCCGCCGTCGGATTGGCCCGGATGGCATCATTTTCCGCCGCCGAGATCTTGCTGGTGTAGAAACGGATTTGCGATATCGATCCAGGCAGCATGGTGTGGTACAGGCCACGACCACGCTGTTTGAGGATCGTATTCTTGAAGCCATGGCCAATGCGCAGCGGCGTCCCTTCCCAGTTCCGTACCGGCGCATCGCCGAAAGCGGGCTTCTCCACACCGGCGCTGCGGAAACCGTTCTGGTACGAATCACCGCCCGACTTGAAATCGAAAGCACTGGTGTACTGCACCCAGGTATCCTTCTTGATGCCGGCCTTGGGATCGCTGCTGTCGTTCCACTGGAATTCGCCGTTATCGTCCTCGAAGCACAGTCCGTAAGTCACCTTGCCCGTCTCGCGTACGGCGATGCGGAAGAGATACGGGATTCCCCAGCCAAGGTTAATGCCCTTGAACATCAACGGATTGTGGTCCGCGGGCACACCCTTGCCATCGGTATAGGGCTCGACGAGCTCGGTCAGTCCGCCTTTGGTCGTTCCCGCGCCGGGCAGATTGGCCCACACCATCCCGGTAGCGGCGTCAGTCACCTTGTATCCGCCCTTGTCGGGAATTTCGATGTAATCGCGCCTGCCATCAAGGACCAGGGTCGTCCGCCCCTGCTCATCGGAGCCAAGCTCAGGCGCACCATGGATCAACCCGTAGTTGCCGTTACCCGACTTGTCCTTGACGATCGGGATGCCGCGAATTGCGCCGTCGATGAACACGTCCTCGGGTTTGGCATTGCCGATCGCGACCTTGTAGGTGCCGGCCTGGTCAAAGACATGCTTGAACTCGGCCGTTTTGGTCTCGCCAGCCTGCAGGCTGTACTTCTTGCTGGCCACGACCTTGCCATCGATGCTGAAATCGGCGCTCGCCACGCCGGGCTCGTTGCCGATGTTCTTCACGTCGGCTTTGACGTACAGCACATTGTGCTTCACATCACTGACTGCACCTTCGCCCAGACGCGTGCGCAGCTTGGCAAAGTCAAAGGTGGCCTTGCGGAACAGCACGTTAACATCGACCGCTTTGCCGGCCAGAGAAATTTTGTGCATGCCCAGTTCGGCTAGTGGAAGTTCCCCTTTGAGGGTGGCCGACTTACCCGGTTCGAGCAGGGTGACGTTACCGTTGATCTGGTAGAGATAACGCTTCTTGCCATTGTCTTCGATCGGCAGAACCGCCGCAGCAAGCCCCTTCCCTTCGTTCTTGACCACGGCAGAAACGGTAACGCTGCCGTTGCTCAGGATCTCCGCCGGCGAGATCGTCACATCCGACCAGGACAGTTGCTGCTTGTCCTTGGCGATCGGAGTGGAATTGACGAGTTCCGCCGTTTCGCTGGCATGGTTGTTGACCGTCATGAGGCCGGCGGCCGCATCGAGGGCAATGACGAGATAGCCGCCTTTCTTACTCAGGATGCGGGAGTCCTGCTGGGTGATGTGTATGGTGCCGGCACCGACCTCGGGATTATCGGACACCGTGCGCGAATAGGCGTGCCAGTGACCGCCCATCGTAAGATCGACCTTGCCGGCCTCGGCAACGGGCGTGATGAAACGCTTGGTGTAAGCCTCGCTGTTTGGATGATGCAGCGTCAGGATGCGGAAAGCCGCCTGTTTGGCATTATCTCCGGCGAGATCATTCTTGAGCCAGGCCACCGTGTCGTCAATCGTCTTGATGGTCTCCGGATCGGCTTTTTTCCCGGAAGCTTCCGAGTTGACCAGAAAGAGCCCCCACGGGTTGCTGTTCATCAGGATGAAGCGCGCCCCGGCGTAATCAAAGGCGCTGTTGCCCCGCACCTTAGCGCCGTACTCGGCATCCTGGGTGTTATACACGTAGGCATTGGCGTACTCGCCTCCCTGGTCATGGTTTCCTGCCGAATACACGACCGGGTAGGAATGAATGAAATCGCCATCCAGTTTGGCCTTGAACCAGAACGTAAACTGGTCGGTCTGTGCCCCGGTACCTTCCACGATGTCCCCGGTATGGATGATGAACGCCGGATCAACGGATTTGACGTTGGCATCGAACTTGGGCCGCGTTGCGAAAATGTGCGAGTCGGAAACGGTGATGATCTTCGTTGCCCCGGGTTTGGCGCCAAGCGTTGCGAAGGAAGCAGACAACGACTGTCCTCCTTCGAGTTCGACCCGGTAAAAGTAGCGCGTCCCCTTGTCGCTGCTACGCAACTTGTCGAGCTTGACGTGGTAGAGATTCATCTTCGCGCCCTGAAATTCGGGCGCATTTTTGTCGGGAGAGACCACCACCTTGTTCTCGAGGCGATCCTTGTCCGTCCCGTAGTAGATCGTGGCAGGAACGGCTTTCGAGCTTTCCCAGGCCACGACCATGCTGTCCGTCTTGGGGGCCAGCAGATACGGGCCATTATTGAAGACCGGCGGACCGTCCGCCGCCGAAGATGCGTGCATGCCCATAAGGCTCAGGCTGGCGATTACGCACAGGTAAGCGATGAGGCGCCTTAAAATTTCCATTGAACGACACTCCTTGTAATTGCCGATCAAGAAACGACGGCCGGATTCCCTTGCTACCCAACCGCGAGGACAGAACCAAAAACCTCGCCCCCCCGCCGACTGCCGCGTCTGCCGATTGATAGTGACCCTGTTTTCTTGCGTTGATACCTTTCATGCGTTACTAAAAAAACCAACAAAACTGCACGGTGCTATTTCTGCCTTATCCGCCTCTTGTCAAAGAGTGACCAATGCCTTGCTTTCGAACGACTGCTTGCAGGCATAAGCAATTTCAGTGCATTTCGTTCCGTCCCGTACGCTGACCTCTGGCTGGCTCCCGGCATGGATACAGCGCACGAACTCGCTCATCTCGATGCGATAGGCATCGCCAAAACGCTCCAGGAAGTCCTGCGAGCATTCACGGCGCACCCCGTACCGGTCGAGGATCTCGACCATGTTCTTCTGTGGCACGGAAGCGATGCGCAGGGTGCCCTCGGTCCCGATGATTTCGGTCTCGACGTTGTAGCCATGCGGCGCCGTGCGTCCAGCAAAGAGAAAGGCCATGCCACCGTCCGCCAGGTGCATCAGCGCCGACACGTTATCGCCGTCACCGTACTTGCCGAATTCCGGATGCGCGTAGCACCCGCCGATGGCATACACGGACACCGGATCGGCTCCCATGAACCAGCGCGCGAGATCGATATCGTGCACCGCCATGTCGATGAACTGGCCACCAGAATGCCCGGCATAGGCGATCGCCCCGGCGATGGCCGACTCCGGGTCCTGGCTGTAGCCGCGAAACAGGATCGGCCGACCGATCCGCCCCGCTGCGATCATCTGCTTGGCGTAGGCGTAGGAAGGATCGTAGCGGCGCATAAAACCGAGCATGAACACCCGCTCCGGGTATCGCGCCACCGCCGCCTCGGCGATGCGGCACTCTTCAACCGTCGTGCCGAGCGGTTTCTCGCAGAACACATGCAGCCCCCTTTCGAGCGCCGCGGCGATCTGCGCGGTATGCAAATGAGATGGCGAGGTGATCGCCACGGCATCGATCTTGCCGCTGTCGATCATCGCCTCGAAATCGGCATAGACTCCGGGTACGCCCCATTCAACGGCCGTTTGTGCCAGCTTCTCCCTATCCAGGTCGCACAGGGCGACCAGCTCGACCCCCGGAATGACGAAACGCAGGTTGTAGGCATGCCGATAACCCAGACGCCCAAGTCCGACTGCTCCGATCCTGATCGCCATTGCATTGTTCTCCCAAAGAAAGCGCCACGGGTTATTTCTTCTTGGCGTTCTTGCGCATATCGATGACGACGGCGGCAACGATGATCACCCCCTTGATGATCTGCTGCCAGTACGCCGAGACGCCCAAGAGGTTAAGGCCGTTGTTCAGCACGCCGAGGATCAATGCTCCGACAACCGCCCCCTGGATCGTGCCGATCCCGCCTGAATGGCTGGTTCCGCCGATCGTCGTCGCCGCGATGGCGTCGAGTTCGTAAGCCACCCCCATCCCTGGCTGCCCGGTGTTGAGCCGCGCCGAAAGGATCAGGCCGGCGACTCCGGCCAGCATCCCCGCGTACATGTAGATGGCCACCAGGTTGCGTTGCACATTCACCCCGGACACCTCGGCCGCGACGATATTGCCGCCGATGGCGTAGATGTTCTTGCCGAACTTGGTATGGTTGAGGATCACCCAACTGAGGAAGGCCAACGCCAGGAACAGGATCACCGGCACCGGAATGCCGAACACATACCCTTGCCCGATGAACTGGTAGGACGATGTGAGCATGCTGACCGGACGTCCGTCTGAATAAAGCAGGGCCAGGCCGCGCACCGAAACGTACGTTCCCAGGGTGGCAATGAAGGCCGGAATCCCGGTCTTAGCGATCAGGAGGCCATTGACGCCACCCACCAGCGTCCCGACCAGAAGCGCGACGATGATCGGCACGATGACGGGCATCTCAGGCAGCGCCGGGTACATTTTCGCCGCCCAGTCGCCGGCCTGCCCGACGCTGGCGGCCATCACCGCGGCCAGTGCGAGGGTCGAGCCGCTCGACAGATCGATGCCCTTGGAAATGATGACCAGCGTCACCCCCAGCGAGATCGTCCCGATCACCGAAACCTGGCGCACGATATTGAGCAGATTGCTCTGCGTCAGGAACACGGGAGACATGAAGCTCATGGCGATGACCATGGCCACCAGCACCATGTAGATGCCGTACTTCCCGAGAAATTGCTTGATGTTGTCCTTGTTGGCCTGCTGAATCAGGCCAACCGACTCTTGCTGCATTGAGCGTTCCATTCCTTCCCTTCTCCCTAAACACGCATCGTTGCGTAACGCATGATCACTTCCTGGCTTGCCTCGCGTCGGTCGGCGACACCGGTACGCCGGCCTTCGCGCATCACCGCGATGCGATCGCTCATCCCGAGGATCTCAGGCAACTCGGAGGACACCAGGATGATGGCCTTGCCCTTCGCTGCCAGATTGGTGATCAGGGTGTGAATTTCGGCCTTGGCCCCGACATCGATGCCGCGCGTCGGCTCATCGAGGATGAGGATGTCCGGCTCGGACAGCAGCCAGCGCGCCACGAGCACCTTCTGTTGGTTGCCCCCGGACAGGTTCATGATTTTCTGTTCGAGGTTCGGCGTCTTGATCTTGATCTTGTCGCGAAAATCGTTGCAGTCCTCGCGGATTCGGCGATGGTTGAGGAAACCCCCAGGGCGGCTGCGATAGCGATCGATCACCGCCATCACCATGTTGTCCTTGATATCGAGCATCGGAAAGATGCCCGACAGCCGGCGGTCTTCGGTCAATAGGGCCATCCGGTTGCGAATCGCATCGGCCGGTGAGGCAATGTGCACGGGCTGGCCGTCAATGCTCACTGTGCCGGAATGCTTGTGCCGGATGCCGAACAAGGCCTCCATGACCTCGGTTCGCCCGGCACCGACGAGTCCGGCAAAGCCAAGGATCTCCCCGCGCCGGACATGGAACGAGACATCGCTGAAGGCCCCCTGGCAGGACAGATTCTCAACCTTGAGCTTGATGTCGGTAATCGGGCATTCAACCTTTGGGAACAACTCGTTGAGTTCCCGTCCGACCATCAGCGAAATCAGTTTGTCGGTCGTAAGTTCCTTGGCCGGATAAGTTCCAACGTAACGTCCATCGCGCAGCACGCTGACTTCGTCGGAGATCTCGAAGATCTCATCCATCTTGTGCGAGATGTAGATGATCGCCTTGCCGCGCTCGCGCAAGCGGCGAATGATCCGGAACAACTGCTCGACCTCGCCCTTGGTCAGCGACGACGTCGGCTCGTCCATGATCACCACTTCCGAGTTGTAGGAAACGGCCTTGGCGATCTCGACCATCTGCATCTTGGCCACGGTCAGCTTGGCCATTTCGATGCGCGGATCGATCGACAACTCGAGGTCTTCGAGCAGTTTCTTTGTCCCGTCGTGCATCTTGCGATGATCGACAAACGGCGTCCCCCGGATGAGCGGCTCACGCCCAAGCCAGATGTTCTCCATCACCGAACGGTGCGGCACCGGAGACAGTTCCTGATGGATCATCGCGATCCCGAGCCGGATGGCTTCCACCGGCCCTTCGAAAACCCGTTCGACGCCCTTGTACAGCATCGTCCCTTCGGTCGCCTTGTACATGCCACTGAGAATTTTCATCAGCGTCGACTTGCCGGCACCGTTTTCACCCATCAAGGAGTGCACGGTCCCAGGCCGGAACTTGAGCGTAATGCCGTCGAGCGCCACGACTCCGGGAAAGACTTTCCTGATCCCGCGAGTCTCCAATACGTACTCGTCACCCATAACCCCATCCCATCACCGGAAGCTCTCTTAAGCGGGCTTTCCGGACACCTCACCCAGATTCGGCGCTTTCTTGATTTTTACTCCGGCGCCGGACATCGCCGGGAGGTTTGCCCCTCCCGGTTCGCTGCTTGTGCTTATTTCTTGAATTGAGACAGGTTCTCCGGCGTCACGAGCTTGAACGGGATCCAGGTTTCCTTGGTCACTGTCTGCCCGCGAGCAGACTTGACGGCCACTTCCACACCGCCCCCGCCCTGGCCGGCAGCATCCTGGAAGACAGTCGCCGACAATTCGCCCTTGGAAACCGAGGTCAGGGCATCGGGTGTCGCATCGACACCAAGCACGATCACGTCGGTGCGCTTCTTGTCCTTGAGTGCCTGGATAGCCCCCAGCGCCATGTCATCGTTATTGGCCAGGATGGCGTGGATGTCCTTGCCGAAACGGTTTAGCCAGTCTTCCGTCTTGGCCAGGCCCTCGTTGCGCTGCCATTGGCCGGTTTGCTTGTCGAGAATCTTGATGCCGGGGAACTTGGTCTTCTGGATTTCTTCGTTACCCACGGTACGCTTCAGGGCGCCCTCGTTGTCGAGTTTGCCCATCAGGATGGCGACATTACCCTTGCCTTTGAGCTTCTCGCCCAGATACTCCATCTGCAGACGCCCGGCCACGACTTCCTCGGAACCCACGTAATAGGCCCCCTCGGGAAGGTTGCCTGGATTACGATTGACATACACGGCCTTGATGCCCTTGGCTATGATGCTCTTGGTCATTGGCGCCGTGGCGCTGGTGTCGACCGGAACGATAATGATGGCGTCCATCTTCTGCACAATGAAGTTCTCGACCTGGTCGAGTTGCTTCGCCATGTCTTCCTTGGCATCGGTAAAGGTCAGCTGGACCTCGGACGAATTGGCCTTGGCCCAGGTCTTCATGCCATCCATCATGTATGTGAGGAAGGTGTCGTCAAAATTGGCAATGGACACCCCTACCTTGACCGGCGCAGCAAAAGCCAGTGCGGATGCGAACAGCAGTGCGGCACCTGACAGCAGATTTTTCTTCATTGTTACCCCTCCTTGAGTCGTCTTAGGAACCTTACGAAAACGAACGGTTGTGTGAATCAAGTGATACAGGAAAACACCAAAGCTGAAACGTCTACTCTTATCGCTCCGGTCAGGAAGGTGCTGCCCGTGATTTCTCACCCAGCCGCCATCCCTCACCGATCCTGAAGCTCTCCCTTCCTTGCCGACGGTTGATCGGTCTTATTTCTTTTTGTCCGGGTTCGGCACCATCGCGTCGCGCACGATGCCGAGCAGTTCGTAGTAATGCTCACAGAAGACGCGCAAGGTCCGGGCCGTGGCCCCGAAGCGCTCGAACTCCTCGGCCGTCATGCCAGCCTCGTCATAGGCCCGGCGAAAATCGGGAATCAAGGCGTACAACTCGTCGATGACTTTCGGGTCGACCGGCTCATCCATGCGCGGCTTGACCTCGACGTTCGAATTGTTGAACAGCACCTGCCATTCGTGCGGAATGGTCAGGATGACGTCGCCGCCGATGAACTGCGACCAGTGCAGGTGATTGCGGTAAGCCGCGGAGAGCAGCCGGGTACGGTAGCCGCGTTGCTGGTAGAGGGCATACGCCTTCTTGAACACGGCCACACCCGCCCAGTCGGCCACGCCGGGGTTGAGCAGGATGCCATCGCGCGCAGCGACCACTTTCATCCAGTCATCCAGGCGACCGACCATGATCGTGCAGGCCGGATGCATGTGCTCGACCGGAAGACCTTCCTTCCGGCGCCGGGCCAGGCCGCGTTCGACGGCCTCGGCGACAGCCAGTGCCTGAGGCACGGTGAAGGACACGGTAGCGTTGATCGTCACCCCGCGGTAAGTCGCTTCTTCGAAAGCTTCGACCCCCGCCCGCGTGACCGGGATTTTGACCTGGATGTTCGGCGCCAGGCCGTCGAAATGGACGGCTTGTTCGACCAGCGCCTCTGCATCACGGTAGAAGGTCGGCGACGTCTGCATCGAGAGGCGCCCCTTGCGTCCGCCTTCGCGCTCGAAGATGGGCATCAGCATCTCGGCCCCTTTGAGCCCCATCTCCTCGATCAATTTCCAGGCGATGCGGTCTTCGCTCCACGTGGGGTGCGTTTCGATGATCTCGGCAAGCAAGCCTTTCCATGCCGCATGTTCCTTCTTCAGCACGTTGAGGACGATGCTCGGATTGGTGGTTGCCCCGACCGCCCCGCCGCGAATGGCGTAGTCGAGTTCCGCCGTTGAGCAGGAGTCGTTCCAGTAATCGGTCGGGGTCGTACAGGTTGTCCGGTAGAGAGGGCGGTCCGTATCGTACTGCTGCATCGCGCTGCTAGTCATCGTGTAGCCTTTCTGATCGTCTCAAGAGTCGTCCTGAAGCGGCGACATGCCGAATTGCACGTTGCAGAAACAATAAGCTTTCGAAATTGCCATGTCAATAGAAATCAAATTCTATTTGTGAAAACAGCTGGCCGAAAGAGGATGGCGCAGCATCATTGCGCCCCTCCGCTCAACGCTTCGTGTCGGATAATTCTTGATCCTTAAGCCATCCTCGCACCGGTCTAAATAAAAAACAGCCCGTGGCGCAAAGGATTCGAACGCGCAAAGACCGGCTCTAGGAAAGGCTTGGCAGCCGGCCGCTACCGGCCTGCGGGAGGCCAGCACAGTGCCGAAGCACTCTGAACGGCGTCTTAGGAGGACATCAACAAACCGCCTCGCGGTGCGTCTGCCAGGCGTCGATCAGCTGCTTGAAATTGGCGCAGCATTGCTCGATCAGCGCCTCGTCATCGATCTCGTCCTTGAGCCAGGCCCGCGCGGGATCGTGGAAGATGCTGCGCCCGACCGCAAAGCCGCAACAGGAGCGACTGCGGCTTGCCGGCTGGAAGACCTGAACCAGCTGGTCGATTGGTGCATGGTGTCCGAGCACGACCACCCCGCGGCAATACGGATCGCGGGTCTCGATCAGCTCATCGATGCGCGCCCACTGCGCCGGGGTCTGCGGCGGCAATTTCCACCAGTCAGGATGTACGCTCAGGTTATAGAAGCGCGTCATGATGCGCACGATCGTGTCGTCCCGTTCCGGCAAGCCATGGGCGGGAATGAGTTCGATGAGCAGTTCGTGACCGCTCTCGTTACATGCCTCGCACAAGGTACGCACCTGGCTTTCCTGAGCCAACCGGCGATCGGGAATATCGTCCGGGTGGTAGTAGATCAGGCATTTGACGATCTGCTCCTTGGGCCAGTGCTCAAGCACCGAGCCGATCGAACTGCCGAGTTCGAAGATCACCGGGTTGGTCCCAGGTTGCTCAACCGGCCGGCCCAGCCACCAACCACGCCCGGTGGCCGTATGCAGGGCATCCTCACCATAACGGTCGTCGATCAGGGCCCCGACCGCACCGGACAGCCCGAGGCGTTGCTCGGTACGGCCAACGGTTTCAACAAGCAGGCGCTTGAGCTGCGGCAAGCGGGTCTCGGAGGCACCCACCTGCAAGGCCATGTCGTATAGCTGGCTGCGGTGATCGAAGGCAAAGATGAACACATCGCCCCACTCCCGCCGCTTCGGGGTGACATGATGCAACCAGTTAAGGGTCGCATCGCGCGCCGGCTCAGTCAGGGTCGCCACGTTGTCCAGGAAATAGTCGAGTTCAGCCTCGGTCGGCATCGCTGGCGCACAGGCATGCCGCGAGACCACCAACGCTCCGCTGGCATTCCCCCGTCGACAGCAAACATCGTAGTCCTGCCCCCGCAACCAGCCGGAAAGAAAACCGGCCAGAAAAGCATCGCCTGCACCCAGCACGTTGAGTACTTCAACCTGCGGGCTGGGCACGGAAAACGCGCCCTCGATGCGCTCGGGAATGACGCCTTCAATTACCACACACCCCAAGGGCCCGAGCTTGACCACCAGGGTCGCAGCGGTCAGTTGCCGTACCTGGCGCAGCGAAGCCATCAGGTCGGCGTGCCCGCCCGCAATCACGAATTCGTCCGCCGTGCCGACCACGAGGTCAAAGTGCGGCAGAATTTCCTGTAATCGGCTCGTCACCTTCGGACTCGCGACAAAGCGGGTCTCGCCGTCACCCAGCGCCGTCAGCCCCCACAGCACGGGCCGGTAGTCGATATCGAGAATGGTGCGCACCTCGTGTCGCCGCGCGCACTCAAGTGCCCGCAGGCTGCCGGCACAAACGCGCGGCGTCGAGAAATGCGTGCCGGTGATGTGCAAGGTCATGCACTCGGCAATGAAAGACTCGTCGACATCTTCCGGCCCAAACGCCATGTCGGCACAGTTGTCGCGGTAGAACAGCAAAGGAAAGGTGTTGCGGTCCTTGATGCCGAGAATCGCCAGCGCCGTCATGCGCTCTGGGTCAACCCGAACCTGCGACACGTCACAACCTTCATCGGCCAGCGTTTTGATCAAGAACCGACCCATCTGCTCGTTGCCCACGCGGGTGATCATCGCGCTCTTTAAGCCAAAGCGGGCGCACCCGAAGGCGACGTTGGCCGACGACCCCCCAAGGTACTTGGCAAACGTCGAGACATCTTCCAGATCACAGCCGTACTGATTGGCGTAGAGATCGACCGCCAGGCGCCCGATCGAAGCGATTTCAAACCGCCTGCTCGCGGCAAAGCGCGTTGCATTCCTCATCACCGGCCCCGCTCAATCCGCCGCGAACTGTCGGGCTTTCGACGACGGATTCTGTTCGAGCCGGTACGCCACGGCGATGAACAGCGCCTGCGCCAGGCAGACGGCACTGGGCATCGTCCGGAAGAAGAAGGCTTCAGACTCATGTACGGTCAGCGTCGATGCGGCGCCTCGCGCAATCGGCGAGAGCGGGCTATCGGAGATGGCCACCACATCCACGCCTCGCTCACCGGCGAGTTCCGCGGCCAGACGCGTTTCCGGCCCGTAAGGCGCCATGCTGATGGCAACCAGCACATCGCCCTTGGCCATGCTTTCGATCTGCTCCCGGAACATCCCGCCCGCGCCGTCCACGAGAACGATCCGCTTGCGCGTGTGCGAGAACGCATAGGCGAGGTAGGACGCCACGGAATACATGCGCCGCACCCCGACGATGTAGATGTGCTCGGCCTCCTGCAACAGACCAACGGCCCGCTCGAACGCTGCCGCGTCAAGTTCCTGGCTCAGCGTCGCGATCCCTTCCTGGCAGGACTTCATGAACGCTCCGGCCAGGTCAACGCTGTCCATCTTGGCCGGGTGCTCGCTGATTACCTGCTGGATGCGCTGCTGGTAACCCGCCGCGCTCGCCCCGCTGGCGAAAGCGTCACGAAACACCGCCTGCAACTCGGAAAAGCCCGAAAAACCAAACCGCTGGGCAAAACGCACCACCGCAGACGGCTGGACCTCGCAAGCCCTCGCCACGTCGAGGATGCGCACCACGACCATCTGCTGCCGGTTCTGTGTGATGTAGTGTGCGATCGCCTTGAGCTGCTTGGGCAAACCCTCGTATTGCTGCGCGATGGTTTGTATCAGCTCGTCAACCCCATTTGCTTGTGTCATGGTATCCGCCGTTGGTGCGCCTTGCGCTGTAAGAGTCTATGACCACGCCTGCCCGAGGCGAAATCTAAGGAAGGCCAGGCGCCCTGTCAAATCGCCTGAGGAAGCAGCACCACAAAAACGACCATTCATTCCAAAAACAAAGCCGCGCGAAGCGGCTTCGCGCGGCATCTGGAGCCTGGTACGAGTCGGGGATGAATCAAGCCAGACGGACGATGCGCCCTTCTTTCCAGGAAGTCGTCGCGGCATCGGCGAGTTCCAGCGCCTTGACGCCATCCTCGATACCCACGCGCAGCTTTTCCTGCCCGCCGAGCACCGCCACGAAGTGATCGAGTTCGATCCGGTACGCTTTTTCGTAACGCTGCAGGAAGAAATGCTCTGGCTTATCAACCGCCACCACCTCACTGCCATAAGCCACGACTTCGGTCGGCCGATGATTTCCGGCCTGCAGCATGCCCTTCGAACCCAGCACCTCGAAACGCTGGTCATAACCATAGGCGGCGCGGCGCGAGGTATGAATCTGGGCAAGCTTGCCACCGACGGTACGGATGGTCACCGCCGTCGTATCGGCGTCGTTGGCCTGGGTGGCGATCGCTGGATCCGTCAGGGCACTGGCCGTGGCATAGACGGTTTCAGCCTCTTCGCCGAGGATCCAGCGGAAGATGTCGAAATCATGGATCAGCATGTCCTTGAATATCCCGCCGGAGCGCTGCAGGTACTCGACCGGAGGCGCCCCCGGATCGCGGCTGATCACCGACAGCGCTTCGAGCGTGCCGATTTCCCCTTGCTCGATCCGCGCCTTGAGTGCCGCAAACGTCGGATCAAAGCGACGCTGAAAACCGATCAGGCAGACTTTTCCCGAGGCACGCACCGCTTTCTCGCACTCGCGGGCACGCGCCAGATCGAGATCAACAGGCTTTTCGCAGAAAATATGCTTGCCGGCCGCTGCGGCGCGCTGGATAAGATCGGCATGGGTATCGGTCGACGAGCCGATCAGGACGGCATCGACACCGGGATCGGCAAAAATCTGTTCGACGTTCGTCACCTTTGAGCCGAGCGTCGCGGCGAGTTTCTGCGCCGCCTCTGGAATGGCGTCGGCAATGCCGACGAGTTCGACGGCTGGATTGCGCGCCGCGTTCGAGGCGTGAATCTGCCCGATACGGCCCGCGCCGATAACTGCAAGCTTGATCGCCATGATGAAACACTCCTTTGCTGTTTTTGAATACCGATACGAATTGAAGGATGAACCCACCATTTGCCGCAATTCTATGCGCGCC